>Ga0210386_10001059_pt1 | contig 24780 bp, 23 predicted proteins | sample IncBWH32OmetaG_FD_160091 | JGI IMG/M metagenome (GOLD analysis project Ga0210386, IMG submission 160091) | Forest soil microbial communities from Barre Woods Harvard Forest LTER site, Petersham, Massachusetts, United States - Inc-BW-H-32-O ...
GAGGTACAGACCGGCGATATTTGCGCGTTGTTCGGCCTCGAAAAATTTGAGATCGGTGACACCGTTACCGATTTTGAAAATCCTGAAGGGCTTAAGCCAATTGCTATTGACGAGCCTACCATGAATATGTTGTTTACCATTAACAACTCTCCGTTCTTTGGTAAGGAAGGTAAGTACGTTACATCGCGCCACCTGCGTGAAAGGCTTATACTGGAAACAGAAAAGAACCTTGCACTGCGTGTGGAGGAAACCAATTCGCCTGATGCTTTATTGGTGTATGGCCGTGGTATATTGCACTTATCTATTTTAATAGAAACCATGCGCCGCGAGGGATACGAGCTGCAAGTGGGCCAGCCTAAGGTTATTATAAAAGAAATTGAAGGCGTGAAGTATGAGCCGTATGAGGTGTTGACAATCGACACTCCTATTGACTCTGCAAGCAAGGCTATTGATATTGTTACACAGCACAAGGGTGACCTTGTTATGATTGAGCCACGTGGCGATTACCAGCATTTGGAGTTCAACATTCCATCTCGCGGGTTAATCGGCCTACGTAACCAAATGCTTACCGCTACTGCAGGTGAGGCTATTATTGCTCACCGTTTTGCTGAGTTCCAACCTTACAAGGGTAACATTCCTGGCCGTAATGCCGGTGTGCTTATCTCTATGGAAAAGGGCGTGGGTACTGCATATTCTATTGATAAATTACAAGACCGTGGCAGGTTCTTTGTTAACCCGGGTGAAGAAATTTATGGTGGCCAGGTTATTGGCGAACACATCCGCCCAGATGACTTAGTAATTAATATTACCAAGGCTAAACAGCTTACCAATATGCGTGCAAGCGGTAGCGATACAGCTGTTAAGCTTGCTCCGAAAATTGAGTTCTCCTTAGAAGAAGCGCTGGAATACATTCAGGAAGATGAGTACGTAGAAGTAACGCCTAAGAGCATACGTATGCGTAAAATAGTACTGGATGAGAACGAGCGTAAACGCAAGGAGAAATCATCGGTAGTGAACGCGTAAGCGTAAGTAGCTGAATTATACTAAATTCGCGTTCTGTGCGTTATAGAAAGCCTGTAGAGGGTTGTTTATAACAATCACGAATATCTTAGTATAATGAAAACATTCAGAAGTATTTTTGCAGTAACATTATTGTTGTTCTGTATTACCACACAGGCTCAAAAAGATTCTACGGCAGGGCAGTTCTCATTGGGAATGCGCAGCACAGTAAGCAGCTTTACCGATGCCGGTAGTAACGGTTTAGGTGCGGGCGGCCAGTTTTGGATACGTGTTACCAAGCACATGAACACGGTTTGGTATTCTGATTACATCAATACGAATATTCAGAGCATTGGCTTCCGCAGAGATGCACATATAGGTTGGTCGGTAGTGTTTTATCTGGACAAGGACCCTATGCTGACGCATAAAATAACTCCGTATCTACTGGCAGGCCAGTGTTTCGACTATACCAATGTATATTCGGATTATTTTAACAACAGTGTGCAAAGATGGAGTGCAGCGGCGGCACAGGGTGGTATGGGAGCTACCTACAAACTAACCGATCACTTCGATTTTTCAGTCATTGCACTTTATATGATGCACCTTGGCAAACATGTTCTGACCGAAGTTAACTACACCGAACAGGGTGAGAAATACCTAAATATCACTACGCCAGAGGGTGCTTCGCTCGATGGTCACCTGCTTATTACGTTCAGTGTAAACTACTTGTTAGGTAAATTATAATGAAGAGGATACTTTTAGCCATAGCGCTTTTTATTACTACCTGCTCATTTGCACAGTACGATTCGGGCTATGTGCATAAGGGTATACTGGCAGGGGTAGGGACCGTTGGTGTGGGTGAAATGCCTACACACAACATCAGTAACCTGTATGTTACCGGCAACCTTGAATACTTTTCCGAGAAGAACGTTTCTGTCCGTGGTGATGCCTACATTTTTGTTAACTCAACCGAACAGAACAGCCCCTTGAAACAGAATAGCTCCATTTACTTTGGCGGCTTCTACCACTTCCGCACGCATTCCGGTTTCGATCCGCTGATCGGTTTACAGCCCGGTGCAGCCTTCGCCCGCACAACAGATTCTGCATACGGTAAAACTGACGCCGGGGCTATTTCGCCTTTGTTCTCGGTAGTTGGTGGTTTCAACTTCTTTGGTGAAAAGTGGTTCCACATACAGGCTAATATCCGCTACACTGTGGGGCAGGAATCAACACAGCAATCGCAATTCAACCTGACAGAGTGGAGCTTTAATTTCGGGCTAGGATTTAATATTGATATGATACAGAAGTACAAGTGTGTTTATAAAGCTACTTTCTAGGCAACGGCCTCTATAGAAGCTATAGCAGGCTCTTCGGTCAACACCTTATCTACAGTCTTATCATAATCGGGGTGCATAGTGCCCATAAGCATATCCCAGATACGAGTATAGAAACTGTAGTTGCCGTTGAAATATTTGTGATGCATGTTATGTGCTATCGATGTATTAAGGTATTTGCCAACCCTGCTCCTGATAAGCCACTTAGGATATATCTCGTAGCCCAGATGCCCATAGACATTATACGCAGTACTGAAAATAAAGAAAGTTAAAAATGCATATCGCTGAATAGGAATAAGGAACACAATAGCAATTGCAATACCGCCCTCTACAATCGACTCCGTAGGCTGAAATGAAAAGGCAGCCCAGGGCGATGGGTTTGTAGATTTATGATGTAACAGGTGAAAAGCCTTGAACAACTTTGGGTGATGCATCAGCCTGTGGGTCCAGTAAAAATAAGTATCATGAATAACCAAACATAAAAATATGCTGAAGAAGAAATAAGGCCAGCCCAGTTGTGAAGCATGGTCATATATGCGCGTGTATTGCCTTACAGGGCTTTTGAAAAGAAGAATAACATAACCTGCAAAAAAGAAAAATGATAAAAATGAATATCCGATCTCCCTCCAGTAGTCCTTGTTTTTAGGAAATGCCTTTTGAATATGCAGCCTGCTGAATTGCTTTGGCTTTATTATGTAGAAGATAAGAAAGGCTATTCCTGCAATGATGATATACCTGAGTGAGAGTATCAGGTATGCTATGGAAAAGGATTTCGTCATGACGACAGAAAATTTAGAAAGTCATTGCAACACTGATCGAAGGCAATATTGGCAGCTGGTTAACACGTTGACTAGTAATACGGTTGTAATAGAAAATATTTGCCCTGTCAAGTGCATTGATCACACTTGCATTAATGTGCAGGCCAATATCCTGCGATAACTGGAAAGACTTATCAATGCTCGCATCAAGGCGGGCGTAATCGGGCAGGCGATAGCTATCGAAGTTACCGTATAATGTACCCAGTGAAGCATTGGAGCTTGTATAATTGCTACCTATGTTATTAAAAGGAACGCTAGGATAATACCCTTGTGTAGGAGTAAAAGGGAAACCTGAGCCATAATTGAAACGTACATCAGCCATCCAGCTAAGGTCTTTACCAAACTTATATGATACCACCAGGTTAACATTGTGCCTTCTGTCGAATGGTGGAGGGAATTGGTAAAAGCCATCCCAGTAATATACATACCCTAAGGAATATACACCATATATAGAAAGGTTTTTACGGTCGTAGCGTATACTTATATCAGCTCCATAAGCCTTACCGCTCTGAACAAGGAAGTCCTTCTTCAAAGAGTCAGGGATAAGATAATTATTCGAATTATCATCGTACACCTTATCATAGTTAAGTGTGGTTGTCTGCAGAAAGTTCTTGTAATAACCTTCTACATCAACGTGTATGCGATTTGTAGGATCATATTCAAACCCGCCTGTTATATGGTACGCCCTTTGCAATGGATTAGTGACATTTACGGTAGTCCCGTTTTGTTGAGTGAACTGGGAAGGAATATCGGCCGTTGGCGGGCTTGTGCTAATGCCGTAAAATAGATCCACTACATCACGCTCATCAACTATGCTGATAAGGTCTTGTGAATACAAGCCAGTTGCAAACTTAAGGCGTACTTTATCACTGATGTTATACTTGGCATCAAGGCGTGGTTCAGGAGATAACTGGCTGTAAGTAGCATAGTACTGCACACGGAAACCAGGTTCAAGTATCAGCTTTTTATTGTTTGAAATAATCTTAAGCTTTATATACCCGCTAATTTCATCTGATGTAAGCGAATCGCTTATTAAACGGCCATCGCTATTATAGAAATTATAAGACGTACCTGTACCCTCTATGTCAAAGCCATCATAAAGAGTAGTATTACCAAGGAAACTTGTAAACTTTAAACCCAAATCGAATGTATTAATACCACTTTGGTTAACCTGCCCATTCGCAGCTTCTGTTATAGAGTAATTAGAGAAATCTATATTCCCTTCGAGCAATGAGCTTGAACCACTTGGAACAAGAACGAAGTTTGTTCCTACACCATATTCTTTCCAGCCAACTGAATCTATACCAGGGTAATTTACATTGTCGTTATAGTCGAATCCGAAGATACTTATTCGGCTACCATTTGCAGTGTTGAGCGATACTTTCCCATAATAATCAGCAAAATCGAATGGTATGCCGTGACCTGAATCTACATATGGATATAAAGTTTTAGAGGTCTGGCCCAAATAAGAGTTCTTCACCGACAGAATAAAAGTAGAACTTGCTTTTTCAGGGTCATCGTTTACATTTTTTATAAGCGGACCTTCTACAAGAGCATGCGCACCAAAAGGGCTTACATCAATCTTTCCCGTAACCTTCTTTTTGTTACCATCACGTGTTCTTATGTCCATTATTGATGAAATACGATCACCGTACTCTGCATTGAATCCGCCAGCATAAACGGTGGCATCACTGATAATATCACCATCAAAAACTGAGAACAAGCCACTGGAATGAAATGGGTTGAATATGGTCATTCCATCTAAAATTACTTTATTCTGTATTGGTTGCCCACCTTCAATATAAAGCTGCCCACCCTGATCGCCTGTAGACACTACACCTGGTAATACCTGCAAATACTGCGCAATATCTGCTTGTCCGCCAATACTTGGTATCTGCTTCATCATCTCAGGGGTAATGACAGTAACGCCTACATCCACGTTAGTTTTATGTCTTTGCATTGCACCTGATACCTCAGCTGCTCCCAATGTAATTCCTGCTTCCTGCAGAAAAAGCTTTTTGGTAACTATCTGGTCTTTGGTTAATAGAATATCTGTAGTAACTGTATCGTATCCTATTGATGTGGCAATTAGTACATAACTTCCAACTGCAAGGTTCGACAGAGAAAAGTATCCATTCACATCTGTCGTAGTACCTGTAGTAGTGCCCTTTAGGTAAACACTGGCATATAGTACGGGCTCCCCGGTTTTCTTTTCATAAACAAACCCTCGTATTGCTGCATTTTTCTGGGCATTTGATTTTTCTACAATACCTATAAAAAAGAAAATCAGCAGAAAGGGGAAAAATGAGTACCTGTTTAATTTCATAAGCACTGTTTAGCCAGGATAAAAAAGGTCTGCAAAGGTAGTATTAACCGTGTCATTTAATTTTACTTAGCCATTCGCATAATAATATCATGTTCCTCTTTCGAGATTGGCATAACTGAAAGCCGGCCAATTCGTATCAGTGGTATAGTAGCAAGTTTCTTCTCTTTCTTAATATCTGAAAGGCTTACGGGCTTTTTAAGCGCCTCCACTGGTGCAAGATCTACTACAGTCCATTCTTCATCTTTTGGGTCTGGATAGCCTGCCTTCACCACCTTCGCTATACCAACAATACACATTCCTTCATTACTATGGTAAAAGAACACCTGGTCGTCTTTCTGCATAGCACGTAAATGAAGCCTTGCGGCATAATTCCTTACACCATCCCAAACCGTTTTCTTATCCTTTACAAACTTCTCCCAGGAATATACCGAGGGTTCTGATTTTACAAGCCAATAGTTCATTTTCTTTTTGTTTATGTTAATGCGGGTACATGGTCAATATGTGCCAGTTCTTTATTTAGAGTTGCTTTTTCGTAAGCACCCACTTTATCAAAATCTAGTATGGTTGCTCCATCATCATCCACATGGAACGATGGAAGGAATTTAGCTCCCCATACTACTTCGTCGATCATATATGAATTGCGGGAGTGAACATGTTCGCCAAAGCCTTCGTCAAATCCTTTTAGTTTTACCATTATTTCTATTTGCATATCCTTCAGTTCCTCTTTAGTTTTCCCAAACAATGGACTCTTATCCGTTATAGGGTGAACCATTGTCCAGGTAAGCGGAAGGTATAAAACTGTATTTCGTTCCAAAGGCAACAAATAATACTTACGGATATACTCATCACCTACTTGTACCACGTATGTAAATGTTATATCTGCCTGTACTTCCATCATCAGGCTATCGCGAAAATTAGCCACACGAAGCATAAGTGCGTTATGATCCTTATACGGAGCAATTATAGCATGCTTACTATAGATCATTTTAGCCGTTGGGCGTGAAAACCGTCCATATACCAAGCCGGTAGCAACAGCAAAACCAAGTAAGCCCAACATCGCTTCAACGCCAGACAATGCATTGCTTGAATAACCTGATGGATAAAAGTTACCGTATCCAACCGTAGTTAATGTATGGAGACTGAAGAAAAATGCCCGCCAGAAAGGTGCTATCGGATCCATTTCGCCTGATACTTTCAAGGCACTCTCACCCAGCATTAAATATATACCTGCAAAAAGCAGGTTAATAAATGCAAAACCAACTAGTAATACCAAAAAAAAGTTCGCCCAGGACATACGAATCAGAAACTGGAACAGATGAAGACGTCTGAAATCAAAGCCAGCCTGGCGCACATTAAAGCTGCCGTCTTTATTCATTACGCGTCCTGAACGTGCATTAAATTTTTCGCCTATTCCAGGGTCTTTAATTTGTTCTGCCATATAGCGAAGGTAGTTTTTTTGTTTTTATGCTTAACGAGATTAACATCTTAATACTCTTTTCTTGGAGTTGTAAATTCCTCTCCATTGAGAGGGTCGGAAGGGGGCGGTTTACACTTTTCTCATTTTGTACGCCATCAATCTATTGATTTTCAGCAAAATTACCTGAAAAAAACATTGAATTCTGTAAACCTCCCCTAATTGATCTTTGTCAGTGCTTGTTTTATAATTGTCATTTCTTAAATCCTCTTTTTCAATACTTTCACCATACATTGACACAATTTATGTCAATTTAACGTTTTTGATTTCTTGGCATTTTTTGTCATACTGGTCCACAGCCAACGAAGAACAATCAATTTTATAGTATCAATTCGCACAATCATCTACTTCTAATTGAGCATATTCACAATGTAAACCTGTATTACTAATGCAAAATTACATAGGTTAATTTTTTGCAAGAGTGAAACATGGTTAAGTTATTAACCAGCTTTATAGAATATACCTAATCTGTATTTGTACTTAGTGTTACGTAATGGAAAGTATTTATCTTGCTTTCATAAAACTAAGCGTATGAAAAGTGTATTTTTTTTGTTAGCAATATTCATTGCATTTGTCATGAATGGGCAACCTGTACCCAGCAATAAAGTACTTATAATAAGTGGTGGCGGTGCACGAGGTGCCTGGGGTGTTGGTGTGGTTGAAAATTTAATACAAACATCTGGTGGCTATAATGCAGTTTTTGGTACCAGTACAGGTAGCCTTACTGCACCTTTAACCTTACTTGCAAAAGACACCGGACGGATGGCTTTCATATATACTCATGTAACCAAGGATAGCGTTTTTAATGTTGATCCATTTAAAACTACCGAAACTTATACCAACGGATTACCAACTGTAACCACCACTATGAGGGCAGGTAATGCCATTCTCAGGTTATTGTTCGGCAAGGAATCGATGGGTGAAACCAAACCCTTGCTCAATTTAATTCATCATAATTTTACATCTGCGCGATTCGATTCGATAAAGAATTACTATCATGTGCATCTTAATGTGGCAGTTACCAATATGGTGGCAGGGCATGCTGAAATAAAGAGCTCCGATGATTATAATTATAGCGATATGTGCGATTGGATATGGGCTTCGGCCAATGAACCTATATGGATGTCGTACCTGCATAAAAACGATTCTATTTATTCGGATGGTGGTGTGGCTGAAGTAATACCTGTTGTAGAAGGGCTTAATTATGCTTTCCAGAAAGGGATGGACACTGTTGATGTTGTCATTAATAATTCCACACAGGGAGTAGATAATAATTGGTCTGGCAAGGGCAGTTGGTTGAATGGGCTTGAACGAATTGTAGATATTATGCCCACTGCCATATCGAACGACGATATGACAATTGGTGTACTTATGACTCAATTGCATGATGTGCAAGATGGGAACGGGTGGCACAAAGCCCCAAATGATGGCCCTGCCTCAGGTAAAAAATTTGATGGGCACAGCAATCATATTGTTGTTCTTAGAGTGTACTCTATGCCCGACTCAATTGCATCACATTATCGCGATGAACTTGGTTTTTTTGCAGATGCTATGGCTATTTTACTAAACGATGGCCGACATAAAACTCCTGCACCGGAAGTTTATTCTATTGACTACACTTCATTTTCAAAATCGGCTGAATACATAAAAAAACACTCTGATTATAAAATGAAGCAATACAGATAGCTGGTAGGCATAACTTTATTATTTCGCTTTCCAGTATCTGTCAATTTCATGGGTTACGACCCCTTCCTCAATCAAAGAATCCCTAGTAAGCTTTAAAATGATCATCTTCTCAAAAGGGTTCTTCGTAAAAAGAATAAAGGTATCAGCATTAACAACATATTTCTCTCTTTTCAAGTCATCAATAAACTGTAGTGAGTCATCGACGATATAGAACTCTGCATTCTCGGAATTCTTATCAAACCAACTACCATCCAATAATGACATTGCTGTTTTAGTATTGAGCGGAGGTTGCACCCCTATTATAGCGGGTTTATTTTTACATGCAACTAATATGCAACAGTTTGCGAGCAATAGTACTGAACTAAAATATTTCATTATCTGGGTATTTGTATACAACAAATGTATACAGTAAATTATATTACAATCCAATTCTTATACCTGCCTGGCAACCTAAAAAGTAATTAAGGGAATTTGCGCTACCCGATAAGTTCAGCATGTTAAGTCTTGCATTAGGCTCTAGATACACATCAAGTCGGTCGGTTAGTTTATATTCCAATCCTGCGCCAGCGCTTGGACCAAAATTAAACTTGGTAACATCAAGGCTATTATATGTAAAATGCTTATCAATTATCTGAGTTGTCGAATAGTCTCTTATTACTTCTAAATACGCATTTGCGGCCAATACATATTGCAAATTCAGCCCTGCAACAACATAGGGCCTGAATTTTCCTGTGCCGAAACTGTATCGGGCATTAATGGGTATATTAATGAACTGGACATTTTCGGTATATTTATAATAGACCTGGAATGTTTTGAAAAATGAAAACACTATAGTACCAGTTGGCCGCATAGATGAATCGGGTATTGACATACTTCCCATGGAAGTTACAAACTGATATGGAATAGTATCATTCTTTATCAGTATGGCAGAATCCAGCTTATTCGATTGACTGTACTGAGAGTAGACGAGGCCTATATTCAGTTCAAAATGCTTACCCAATTTCAGATTAAACTTTGCACCTGCAGAGAAACGGGTATTTGTTTTAGCACCTTGTATATTGAAATTAGGGTTAGTAGAGGTAACTTTATTTTGAGAAATTTCAGGAGCACCATACAGTGAAATACTACAGCGTGGCGAGGTCTGATTTTTCTTTACACTATCATTTTTAGTAAGTGTATTATTGCCCTGTACAACAGAATCTTTCTTAATTACAGATGAGTTACTGCCCTTCTTTTCTTGCGGATTTTTACTATTTATTGCATCAATATTTGTTTCTGCAACGGCATCAGATTTTACAATTCCATTTTGCTGAGTGGCATCTGCTTTTGCTGAATTTTCAATATCATCCGCGCTTGTTTTTGCTGTAGATTTTTGAGTGTTAGCTCCCTTTGCTATATTAACATCAACAACAGAAGTAGTGGGTATCGAATTATTTGCAAAAGATTTTGTGTCAGACTGATCTGCCTTTTTAGTCTCGCTATTTACATTGTTTGCTTTGCCTGTCTTTTTTTCAGCATAAGCTGTTTTATCCTGCATTGCCTGTGTTGCCCTATGCGAGTCTGTTGATACAGAGTTCTTCTTTGTTAAGCTTGCAGAACTTATATCATCGGTTACCCTGATCGATTTAGATGAAGTAACAATACTGTTGTTGTCCTTCTTCTTTATTACTGGTGAACTCGTTACAGAGTTCAGGTTATTCTGTTCCTGTGCACTTGAAGTAACTAAAGCATCAGTATGGCTCGCTTGTTTATTGTCAACAGGTGCATCTTTATTGTCCTTATTGTTTACTGGAGACCCTGCCTGGTTTTGTAATTTATCATTCTCGTTACTATTGTTTGCTACCGTCCTATCAGTTTGCTTATTAAGTGATACAGCAGAAACATTACTCTTGGTAAGCTTTTCATCAGTAGGGTTACTGCTTTTCCAACACAAGGCAGTACATATCAGGCTTATGCATATTATCCCTGTAATCCAACATATAGCAGTCCGTTTCTTCTTTTTTCTGTTAAGCTCTTTTTCTACCTTATTCCACGATGCAGGTGCAGGCTTAGGTTCCCATTGTGCAAATGCACCCTGGAAAAGCTTATCCATATCCTCAGTATGCTTGTCCTCTTCCTTCACTTTATCTTTCTCAGGTTTTGTTCCGTTTCGTTTAACTTGCTTTGTAATAAATTTCTTGCCCTTGCCAGTTGCGATTTCGATGTGCCCTCTGAAACACCTAAAATTTCTGCTATTTCGCTATGCTGGTACCCCTCAATAACATATAAGTTGAAAACCGTTCTATACCCATCGGGAAGCTGCTGTATAACAGCAAGCAATTCCTTTACATTTAATGTACTAATAGTATTGTAAGTATATTCGTGGGGGTCCTGAATATATTTTGTATCCACTACACTAAAGTCGATCTTTCTTTTGCGTATCACTTCAAGTGCCGAATTTACCATTATACGCCTTATCCAACCTTCAAAAGAACCTGTACCCGCAAACTGATTTATCTTATCAAAAACCTTTATAAAACCTTCCTGTAAAATATCTTCAGCCTCATCACTATTCTTAGCATAGCGCAGACAAATATTATACATCTTGCCAGAATAGCGCTCATATAACGCCTTCTGCAACTTACTTTTTCCAGCTCTGCAGCCTTCAATTATCTCCGCTTCTGTAACACTCAACTAATCCAATCTATACTTGTCTTAATTTACTCCGAGATGCAAAAACAGGCACAGTAGTTGCATGTAGTGATACTTTGTAAATTAAGCATGTTTATAAAATGTTGTTAATCAACTACTTCTATAAATGGAGGTTTATAGTTTTTCCAATATTCTTTCCATGGCCATGCCCCTGGAACCTTTTAATAATATAGTTTTAGTCTTCAGCGGGTGATTTTGCAACCATTCCATAAAAGAATCAATATTTTCAAAATGCTGGGCATGGGTTTTAGTTTGTGCAAACTCCTTACCTACTAAATAAACAGCATCCCAAACTTTTTTATTCTCAATAAATTCAGCCAGGGTTTGGTGTTCATTATGGCTATCGGTACCCAATTCAAACATATCACCAAGTATCAATACTTTCCCTATTGCAGGTATTTCTGCAAAGTTCTCAATTGCGCTTTTCATACTACTTGGGTTAGCATTGTAGGCATCTACCCAAATAGTGTTATCGCCTTTCGTAACTATCTGTGAACGGTTATTATTGGGTACATACCCTTCAATAGCCTGTTTTATTTGAGTTAGCGATAAGCTGAAATGAAACCCTATACATGTTGCGGCCATTATGTTATAGAAATTATAACGTCCCGCTAAATGGCTCTGTATCTCTACTTCAATACCATCATCAATAAATATTCCTTTAGCTAAAAAGCTTTCTTTGTCATCAATTCCTTCACAGTCAACTCCCGGTTTGGTGCCGTATGTAATTCTCTCAATATCTTTCGAAAGGTCCATTAACAGATTATCATCAGCATTGACAAAAAGTTTGCCCCCATGCTTTTTTATATGATGATATAACTCGCTCTTTGCTTTAATAACACCTAATGGGCCTCCAAAACCTTCTAAATGTGCCTTACCGATATTGGTAATGATACCGAAGCCGGGTTCTGCAATATTACATAGCTCAGCTATTTCGCCCTGGTGATTGGCCCCCATTTCTATAATAGCTATTTCGTGTTCTTTCCTTAAACCAAGTAATGTAAGTGGTACGCCAATATGGTTATTTAGATTGCCCTGGGTAAATAATGTATTGAACTTTTTACCAAGTACAGTTGCTGTAAGTTCCTTGGTTGTGGTTTTTCCGTTTGACCCTGTAATGCCAATAACCGGTATGTGCATTTGTTTGCGGTGGTGATTCGCCAATTGCTGCAAGGTGCTTAATACATTTGGCACCAGAATACAGCCTTCTACAAAGTATGCTTCTTCGTCAATTATTGCATACGCTGCGCCTTTATTCAAGGCTTCTTTTGCAAATGTGTTGGCATTAAAATTCCCTCCCTTAAGTGCAAAAAATAAGCTGCCGGGTTTTATATTGCGGGTATCAGTTCCTACAACCAGGTGTTGTAAGTAAATATTGTAAAGTTTATCTATTGGCGGGTGTTTCATGATTTATTCTCCTGCTTCTTCAAAAAGTTCATCTTCTTCCATTTCTTTAAAATACGCTACCAGGGCACGTTTCATCAATACCTTTTGTTCACCGGGTTTTAGTGCAGGTATGCTTGTAACAGGCTCCCAATGCGGCCAGCCATCTTCATCGGTGTTAATGTATGTATAATAACCCATTGGCTCCAGCAGAGTACATGTAGCTACATGCAATACGTCCAGCTTTTCGTCTTTACTGAATTTTTTATAGCCCATCCCTAATTCCTGTACCCCCACTAACATTAATATTCCTTCTATTTCAATTCCTTCTCCGAATTGAACTTCCAGCCTTTTCATCAGCTTATCCCATTCTGCGTTTAATTCCAGATCTATTTCTATCATAGCGTAAAAATACAAAGAAAAGACTGAGACTAAGTTTGAGAATTATAAGGTTTTCAACTCTCATACTCAATCTTAACCTAAAACTTTACTTTTGCACCTATGAAAGGCAACATAATACTGCTTATACCATTGGCCTGGGGATTTTACAAAGGCTTTAGAAAAGGCCTGATAGTAGAACTTGCATCGATACTTGCCATTATACTTGGCATTTATTTATGCGCTAAATTCTCAGATGTTGTTGCAGGTTTCCTAGGTACTGAACTGCACAGCAATGTATCATCGCTTTACCTTTCCATTTTAGCTGACATATTACTCTTTCTCGGAATATTCATACTGGTTAACTTTCTTGGGAAAAGCATTCAGAAGGTTGCGGAGAAATTATTTCTCGGCTTACCGAACAGAATACTTGGTGGATTATTCGGGGCATTTAAATGGGCCCTATTAATAAGCGTATTGCTTTACTTTTTCGACATACTGAATACAAAAGCTGACCTGGTAGCTGAATACAAATTACAGCACTCCTGGATGTACACGCATCTCATTCTGCTGGCACCTTTAATAATGCCTGCCTTAATAAAGACTAAGGCTAAGTTGATCATTTAATTTTCTTTAGACTGTATTTGGGGCTGCTTTCCCTCATCGCTCGCCGGTCTTTTCTATACTCGCATCATCTCAACTAACCCGTGCCGATCATGGTCTAGTTCACACATAAATTAATAGGGAAAGGTGGGCGCGGGTTAGCTGCTAAAGAAAAGATTATAGGAACACAGGCAAGCAGGGAGCAAATGCCGCCCCGAAAAAAGAAACAAAAAGATAAGTTAAAACTACTTCGCAGCCTTTGCAGTTGGCACAGAGTGCTTAACTATAAGGTCTTCTATCTTCTCTACCATATCCTTACTACCAATGAACAAAGGAGAGCGCTGATGTAATGAGGTAGGCACAACCTCGAGAACGCGTTTGCTACCCGTACTTGCCTTTCCACCAGCCTGTTCAATGATAAACGCTAACGGATTGCATTCATACACCAAACGTAATTTACCTTTTGGTGATGCCGAGGTAGTAGGATATAAGAATACACCGCCCTTGATCAGGTTACGGTGAAAATCAGCCACAGCAGAACCAATATAGCGAGATGAGAAAGGGCGCTCAGTAGCAGCGTCTTCTTCCTGGCAATACTTAATGAACTTCTTTACGCCTTCAGGGAAGTGTACGTAGTTACCTTCGTTTATAGAATATATTTTACCTTTTTTAGGTGTTTGCATATTTGGGTGCGAGAGGCAAAACTCACCGATCGAAGGATCGAGTGTAAAACCATTTACACCTTTACCGGTGGTATATACCATCATGGTTGAAGAACCATAAATTACATATCCTGCAGCTACCTGCTCGGTGCCCGGTTGTAAAAAATCTTCTAATGAACCGGGGCCACTCAATGAAGTACGGCGATAGATAGAAAATATAGTTCCGATAGATACGTTTACATCAATGTTCGATGAGCCATCAAGCGGATCGAGAGCAACTACATATTTAGCATTCTCTGATACCATATTGTCAACTACTATGATCTCTTCGTTTTCTTCCGATGCAATTGCACAACATTCACCACCTACACTAAGCGCAGCAATAAACTGTTTGTTGGCATACACATCCAGTTTCTTTACGTTTTCACCTTGCACGTTTACATCGCCAGTTTCTCCTAAAATATCAGCAAGGCCAGCCTTATTCACCTCTCGATGCACAATTTTAGCTGCTATACCTATATCACTCAATAAACGCGATAATTCACCTTTTGAATATTGAAAATCTGCTTGTTTTTCTACTATAAACTCACCTAATGTTTTGACCTGTCCCATTGTACTATAATTAAGAATTCGATAATTAATATTGACAAATATAGGTATTTTTGAAACTTTCCAAAATAGTGTACTTATGAAGTTTATCATACGCAAAGCCGAGAAAAAAGATGTGCCTGAAATGTTCAGGCTCATTAATGAATTAGCGCTTTATGAAAAAGCACCCCAAGAAGTAAAACTCACCCTCGAAGAGCTTGATAATGATGGCTTTGGACCTAATCCGATCTATAAAGCTTTTGTAGCTGAAGGCGAAGAAAAAATATTAGGTATGGCGCTTTATTATATAAAATATTCGACCTGGAAGGGACGTTGTGTTTTTCTCGAGGACCTTGTAGTGAGCCAGCAATACAGGCGTTTTGGTGTTGGTGCCAAACTGTTTGATGCAGTTGTAAAAGCAGCTAAAGAAATGGGTGTACGTAAAATGGATTGGCAGATATTAGACTGGAATGAACCGGCAATTAATTTTTATAAAAAATATAATACGGTGTTTAGCGATGAATGGCTGAATGGTTCACTTTACGAAAAGCAATTGAAGGAAATAAACGTATGAAGGTTTTCAAATTCGGTGGGGCATCGGTAAAAGATGCAGCGGGTGTAAGAAACACTGCAAAAATTTTGGGCATATTCCCAAAAGATGAAATTGTTGTGGTTGTTTCGGCAATGGGTAAAACCACCAATGCATTGGAAAAGCTTGTAAAACCTGCGAGTGAAAGAGAAGAAAGAGAAACACTCAGCGAAATACAGAAATACCATTTTCATATTGCTGAAGAGCTTTTTAGTGATAAAAATGCTCCCGTATTTTCTGCACTTGAAAACCTTTTTGATGAATTAGAAAAGAAAGTTTTTGGCACTACTATAGAAAATGGTGATGAGCGATATGACCAGGTCGTATCTATGGGTGAAGTATTTTCAACGCATATCGTGAGTGAATATCTTGCCTCGCAAAAAATTGAAAATACGCTTTTACATGCTATTGACCTGGTTTGCACAAACGATAATTACCGTGAGGGTAAAGTAGATTTTGAAGCAACGGAGAAGAATGTAAAAACATTGCTGGAGCCTGCACTGAAAACAAAAAGAATTGCTATTACACAAGGTTTCATTGGCCGGACAAACAGTCATAAGACATGCACCCTCGGCCGTGAAGGATCCGATTATACAGCTGCTATTCTGGCGTATTGTTTAAATGCAGAGTCGGTTACAATATGGAAAGATGTACCAGGTGTGCTGAATGCCGACCCTAAATGGTTTGATGATACGATCAAGATAGACCACCTAAGTTACCAGGATGCTATTGAACTATCATATTACGGTGCTACGGTTATACATCCAAAGACTATTAAGCCCTTGCAGAACAAAAACATTCCGCTTTTTGTGCGTTCGTTCATTCAACCGGAAGCTTCCGGTACCCGCATAGACAATGACTCGACCCAGTTACCTGTACCTTGCTTTATATTTAAAGTGAACCAGGTGCTTGTTTCCGTTTCTCCTAAGGACTTTTCTTTTATAGTTGAGGAAAGCCTCAGTCATATCTTCGATCTGCTGTCACAATACAAGGTAAAGACCAACGTAATTCAGAATTCTGCCATTAACTTCTCTTTATGTATTGATGATGATGCAGAAAAAGTACCTGCCTTGCTCGATGCACTGCGCAATGATTTCAGGGTGCTTTATAATAAAAACCTTGAATTGGTTACCATTCGTTATTACGACCAGGCAACCATTGACCGTGTTTGTGTGAACAAAAAAATATTACTTGAACATAAGAGCCGTTACACGGTTCAGATAGTGATGCAGGATAAGTAATTTTCTTTATTCCTCAACACTTTCCTCCATTGACCTTTGGTTGGAAAGCACCTTTGCAAATTCAGTAAATACTTTGTACGCAGGTGTAAAATAGAAACGGTCTTCGTTCACCTTTTCAATAATGTTCTTACGTGCCATGGTGCTGAAAATAAGCCTGCGGCGTGCCTCAGCATCTTTTAACTGCTTATTCGATTGTATAAGGTCAATGTACGATGAGTTGTCGAACAGAATATTTATTTCTTCAAATGAATACTCTGCATACTGCAGTCCGTCAAGGAAATTCTTACCCTGCTTATCAAGTTCATAACAGAAAATAGCGAAGAAGATACTTATATCCCTCGACATATTTTCGTCAGTTTCCTTTGAAATAAGGAAAGCATATTCGGTTGTAATGTTCAGTATATAGTCAAAAGAAACCTTAAAGAATTCTGCATAGAATTCTTCTTTCTGAACAAGTTCTTCAAAATGCTTATCGCGCGACAAGATGAACTTGCCAGTTGTTAATTCTTCAACAATGCGCCTATGATTCTGCGGGTATTCCATTTTGTGTTACCTTAAGTTTGGGTACGTTTAAATTAGCTGTTTCGGTCTTTATTTTAACTGTTGCGTCTTTGTTGTAGGCTGTTACTTCCAGATCATCTTCAAACAGCAAACAGGTTAGTGCAAATAGTTTTTCGTTGGTAATATGCTTGTCTTCGCTCTTTAATTGCTTATTACACCATTCAAAGAAGTTCACGATCGGTAACGATTTTACAAGTTCCTCTTTATACTTCTTCTTCTTGAATATCCACCTTTCTGTTTCTTCCTGGTCATCATCTATGATGGCATCATCAGAACCAGTGAACTGTTCAAAGTATTCAAAGGTATTCAGATATATCTTGTTTGAATATGGACTATCTAACTCCATCTTCAATAACTTAGGTGGAGTAACCCTGTAAGGGTTTTTCAGGAACTCTATCCAACCTGTCAATATTTGCGATTCGGTACGTATTCTTTCAATTAACGGCAACAATTCATTGGTCAATATCTTCGATTGCCTTAATACATCGTCATTGGTTTGAATAAGCAAGTGATAGAGTTTTTCAAATGCCTGCCTTACTCCCTCATCATCATAATTCAACCTGCGTTGATTAGCAAATTCTGAAATATTCAGCAGTTTGTTTGATATGGACTGGGAGTGGTTTACGTCCAATATTCTGTTAAGCGGAATGATGTAATACTCAATCCAGAAAGATGCTTTTTGGATCTTTTCCCTGTAGTCGACTCTATGTACATTTCCTTTCAGATCCCTGGTTTCGTTCAACAAGCGAATTGAGTTTTTCTCAACTGCATCACTGAACTCCTTGATTTGAACTGAAAGCGCTTTTAACCTTTCTAACAGAATATCACGGTCGCTATCAACACCCTTCTTTATCTTCCTGAACAACTCCGTAATGGCATTCCCGAACTTATCGATTTCCTCAGGTAATAAAGGCCTGAATTCAAAAAGAATGAACTCAATAAGTTTGTAATATACATCGCGTAATTCGTAATCGTCGTTTACCTGGCGGACGATCTTATACTCCATCAACTGAAGTTTTATGTCCTTTTTGTGCTGGTGCAGCACAGCCTGAAATGCTTCTTTACGAATAACTTCATTATCCTGCTGAAGATCGAAAAGATCTCTCAGGACCTCGAAATAGGTCCACAGGAAGGACAGTATGGTTTTAGGTTCTGCCTTTATCATGCTTCCTCGTTTACTTCGGTTTTATCATGTGTCATAACATTCGGATAGCCTTCGTTCAGGTTTACCTTCTTGCCCTTTTGCGGCCTGAACATTAAAATGTATTTGTCAAAGCCATCCAGAATTGTTTCTTCAGTAGATGTACAAACCGGAATGAAGTTATGCTCTTTACAGAAGCGGAACAACTCAAGCCTATTCTTACCATCCACACGTGCAATTTCGTCAATGGTAATGGTTACCTTATTGTTCTTATCGTCAATTGCAAGGCGGTTAATTACCGACATGATGATTACAAGGCGTATCATGATATCTGTTCCGGTCGATTCAACCTGTTCTTTCAAGTCAACTATCTTTTCTTTTCCGCCTTTAGTAAGTTGAAGTTCGATATCAAAAAGTTCCTCGAACTCAATTTTTTTGCCTGAATCAAGGTAGCCATTAAGCGTTTTCAGGTTTTCAGACTGGTCGAAATCGAGTCTTGCCTGTGGAGAGAATTCCTGTATTGAACTGATCTTTTTCAGGTCATCAATTACACGTGTGGTTTCGTTCAACACAATTTTCAACGACTCAATATCAGATATTTTGATCTGCGCAAGCTTGTTGTTAAACTTAGTATCAATGTATTCTTTAAACTCACCATAGCGCTTTAATAGCGTATATGCAGGATTTGCAAACTGGGTACTGATAGCCTGCAAAATAGTATCGATACTTTTTTGTTTTTCATCAAGGCAGGCAATTTCATCTTCAATGAACTTAATGAAATTGTCCTCGTCTGATTCGGTGCTATTGATACGGTATTTCAGGTTATCGAATGCCCTGTCCTTATTGCTCTTGATCTGTTCACGGTCTGTACCTACCATACGTAGCTTACTATAGATATCGTTCAGTGTATCTTTCGATTCAACCTTTACCGGAACAATATTGATCTTTTCTACTTCTTCTTTCCATACCTTCAATTCAGCAATACGCCTGTACAGATCATCCTTTGCTTCAGTAAGCACTGTAATTGAATTTGACTTGCGCGTAACCTCAGCATTCAATGTTTTCAGGTCTTTCTCAAGCTGTTCTTTCTTTTCGCTTATTGTCTTGAACAAGCCATTTTGCTTGGTTAATTCCTTGTCAAGTCCTGGTTTGGTTTTGAGTTTGGCTATTTTCATTTTAGCCTCTTCTATCTGCTCTTTTACCTCATCTAATTTCTTTTGTGCTTTCTCAAAATCTACTGCAACAGGCAAAAGTTTTTCATATTCCTCACGTTCTTTCTTAAACTCTGTAAGCTTTTCTTTAAGGTCTTCAATAGACTCAATCGGGCTGCCTTTTAATCCTTTAGGCAATTTAATTTCTCCATCAAATAACTTCATTAACGAACCAAGCTTGGTAATTTCCTTACTTATCAGTTCGCTAGATTGACTCGAGAAATCTGTTGACAGTATAAAATTCAATACTTCTCTGTCCTTTTGGTTAGCTGTTATTTTATGAATAAGCTGGTTTGAATATCCCTTTACCTGTGCATCCAATTTGCCTATAGAAGCCTTCAGGTCAGCTATTTTTTGTTGAATTTGCTTAACGGTATATCTTTCAACCCGTGTAAGATTTATCTCGGTATCCTTACGTACTTTATCAAAATTCGCCAATTGTTGGTTCAAAAACTGTACACCTTCGTATGAATTTATCTCTGCTATTTGTTGTTGAAGTTCTAACTGATCCTCAGAAATTTGCTTTAATTCAACTTCGTTACCACCAATTTCCCTATCGAGTTTCTGTTTCTTAGGTATCAGTTTTTCATTCAGTTCAAACTGAGTTTTATCAAGCTCCTGTTTCTTTTGCAGGGCCTGCATTTCCAACTCAGTAAGTGTTGGTGAGTACCTTGAATTAAAAAGGAAAACCAATTCAGCCAGGTTCTTTGTCTTGGCCTTATACAAATTCAGTTCTTCACGGAACTCAAAAAAGTCCTTTTGAATATCCGAAATGGTCTTGATCTCTTCATTTATTCTCAACAGATCATGAATATCCTTTTTGCTCTTCTGCGAAAAGTTAATTCCCTCATTATCCCTATTATCGGCAATCATGAGAGACTCTTTCAGAGTTTTATTGGTAATTAACTTTGAGTTAATAAGGTAACGATAAACCTTTGAGAAGTTATTACTCAAGCCATCTGACATAACTGTATCTTCTAACCAGATTACACCATTGTTGCGGTTACCACGCTGGTAAACGAAGTTAAACACTTCACGTTTATCTTTAAATGCATATAGCTCAATGCCGTCAGCCGCAAATTGGGTTTTCAGGTCATCGAATTTCATTACTACCTGTTGGCCGTTCTTGTTCTTAATGAACATATCATCGCTATATTCACGATCGACACGGTAGTATTCTACTTCGCCTTCGCTATTCCGTTTCAGCAAAATGCAATAATAACTTTGCTTATAAATTTCAAATATTATATAGCTATTTGTCGAAGACGGGAAATAGTGATGAACCGTTTCTTTATCACCGGGTTTATTGTCAACAAATGCCATTTTCTTTCCATCAATGATGAAAAGGAAATTAAGCGCATAAATAAATGTGCTTTTACCAATGTTGTTAGGTCCAACCAATTGAATTGAGTCGCTGTCGTCTAATTTAACAATAGCTTTCCCGTAGGTTGTAGAGTTTAGGATAATAAGTCTTTTCAGCATGGATTATTTCGTAAAGACCCAAATCTATGCATAATCAATGTATGATTCAAGAAGAGTTTTTAACAATAATCGTCTATTGTTAATAACCTTTTTGGGGCACGAAAACCTTTAATTCTGGACTATCTCTTTTACTTCAATATCTCCCTGGCAATAACCAACTTCTGTATCTCAGAAGTGCCTTCGCCAATGGTGCAAAGCTTAGAGTCGCGGTAGAATTTTTCTACAGGAAAATCTTTGGTATAACCATACCCGCCAAATATCTGCACTGCATCGGTCGATACCTCTACCGATATTTCAGAAGCATAGTACTTCGCAAAAGCGCTTTCCTTAGTCACTTTCTGGTGGCGGTTCTTAAGGTCTGCTGCATGCATAATTAAAAGTTCAGCAGCTTCTATTTTGGTTGCCATATCGGCTAACTTGAATGATATAGCCTGGAATTCACTTATCGGTTTATCAAACTGGTGTCTTTCTTTTGAATATTTAATGCTCGCTTCAAATGCTCCTTTTGCAATTCCTAATGCTAATGACGCAATTGAAATACGTCCACCGTCAAGCACTTTCATAGCCTGTACAAAACCATCGCCTTCTTTGCCTAACATCTGGCTCTTATGAACTTTGCAGTCGGTAAAGATCAGCTCAGCGGTTTCTGAAGCACGCATACCAAGCTTATTTTCTTTCTTGCCACCCTTCATACCCGGAGTGCCTTTTTCTACAATAAAAGCAGTCATTCCGTGTGAGTCTTTTTTCTCACCGGTACGAACAATTACAACTGCCACATCACCTGAAATAGCGTGTGTAATAAAATTCTTCGCTCCATTTATGATATAATAGTCACCATCCTTTTTTGCAACGGTCGACATGTTTCCTGAATCTGATCCGGTACCTACCTCGGTAAGTCCCCATGCCCCGATCCATTCACCGGAAGCTAGTTTTGGTAAATATTTTTTCTTTTGTTCTTCGTTACCGAATTGCAAAATATGGCCTGTGCAAAGTGAGTTATGCGCTGCAAATGATAAACCTATAGAGCCACATATTTTTGCGATTTCAACAATAGCAGTTACATATTCAAAATAACCAAAGCCTGCTCCGCCATATTCAGTAGGCACAAGCACACCCATAAAACCAAGCTCGCCAAGTTTCCTGAATACTTCTACCGGAAATTTTTGCGATTCATCCCACTCCATCATCTTTGGGCGGATATGTTCATTGCCGAACTTTTTAAGCGTATCGGCAATCATTAATTGCGTTTCGGTAGTTGCGAAATCTAATCCCGGTGCTATATCAGTAACTGTGCTCATCCTTCTATTTTTTTGCAAATTTAATATTTCAGGGCATTATTTGGTAATTGAAAGATACGGAGATAATTTTGAATAGACCTCATTATCCATTCCATCTAACTTCATTATTTCCTTAATATCCTTAAATCCACCATTTTCCTTGCGGTAATCATAAATAGCTTTTGCCAGTTTTTTACGAATATACGGGTGATGTGCCATATCTTTTTCGGTAGCTGTGTTTATGTTTATCTTTTCTACCTTGCTTATATCCAGATTTATATCGTTGATCATAGAATAATAGCAAGCCGTATCCATGCCATATACCTGTAACAATTGTTCTTTACTATAATATCCTCCCAACGCATCCCTAAAACGTACAATTGTCCGTGCCACCTTTGGCTTAATCATCGGGAATCTCATAAAATCTGCTGAGTCTGCTGTATTAATTTCTATAAATGAGCCCTGCGCCGGTTTCGTTTTTATTTGCTCGTCTACTTCCTGCATTATAATTTGCCTCGTTGAGTCAGTATGTTTGAACTTCACCTTAGCCATATCCGACTTAAGTGAAGAGAGATCGACTGTTGATGGTGATGGAGGAAGAAAATCCGTAATGACCAGGATTATCATTGCAACCAATATCAATGTAAGTAATACTAATACGCCATTGCGTTGCCTCTTACTGAAAGCAAAATAATCTTTCCATGCCATGGAACTAAAATACAAAAGTCTGGAAATTAAAAAGGGATGCTACATAGCATCCCTTTTTAAAAATATAAAACCTGACCCTTACGGTAGTGTAATATTATAATTGGTACCGTTTATGTTGGCAGTTGCTGTATGGCCGCATGTGCCAACACCGCTTGTAAATGTTAGTGTCAGCGGATAAGGTTTACCTGTGCAACTGAATGTTACTGAACCGGCCTCTATACAATCGCAGAACTTGCCGCCTGTTGCACCGCCATTGATAAAGTATGCAGTCCAGTAAAGAGGATTTGAACTACTTATGGTTTCGCTATATTGTACGCCACTCTTGCTCGTACCAATTGCACCACCACTAATTACGTAATAATACACACTACCCACTTTAGTTAACACATTATTGCGGGTAGCCTTCCATGTTGCTGAACCGCCTGTTGAATAATTAAGTGTAACATTTGAGCTACAACTCCAGCTATGGTCGCCTAATGAATCTTTGCCGGTATTAGTAACATTATTATAACCACTTACAGATATTGTTCCGTTCAATAAAGTAGTCACTGAATAATTCTTCCAGGTTTGGGTAACTGAAGCGCCAGAGTCAAAATAACCTTTGTGGCTGGTCCAGTATACTATAATATCACCTTTACGTAATCTTCCGTCAGGGCTAACGCATAAACCGCTGAAATGAATATCAATTGTATCAGCACTTGATGATGAGTCTCCTGTAATTGTACCGCAGGTTCCACCTAAAGTCCTTTCTACTGATGCACCGCCCTGGGCAGCACCGTCAGCTATATTCTTTGAATCATTTATCATAAATGATGCATTTGCTTCATCCTGAGCTGCAGTATAATCTGTGTCAGGACTAGTAGGCTTAGCAGGTGTTACATCTTTTTTACAGCCGGTATAAATAACTGCTGTTAAGAGTGCAAGACCCATAATTGTTGCTGATATTTTTTTCATTGTTTTTGTTTTAAATTAATTTACTAAATCAAATATAGAAAACATTTCCAGAAAACCAAAAATAACCTTGAACAAATAAGAAAGGACAGTTTAAACTGTCCTTTCTTATTATTTAAATACTTTAATTACGGTAAAGTGATATTATAATTATTACCGTTTATAGTTGCCGTAGCAGTACGCTTGCAGCTTCCCACTCCACTTGTAAATGTTAAATACAACGGATACGTTTTACCTGATCTTGTCAGTTCCACCTGGCCTGATTCAATACAATCGCAATATGTACCGCCCCATGCAGGCCAGCCACCATTCAGCCAAAAGGCTGTATAAATAAGTGGCTGAGTAATGGTCAGAGTATACTGATTTCCGCTTTTACTGGTTCCGGAAGCACTACCCGTAGTACTGTAATACCATTGGCTACCAATTTTAGAGAGTATATTAGTACGTGAGGAATTCCACGTGCAACCTCCGCCACTTGAATAACTAAGTGCAAGATTTGCGTTAAAGGCCCAGCTATGGTCTCCCAATGAATCTTTACCTATATTGGTAAGAGTTCTTACACCTGTAATACCAATAGTTGTACCTCCAAGGGTTGTAACAGAATAGTTATACCATGTTTCAGATATTGAAGCGCTGTCTTGAAAATATCCTTTGCCGTTCCAGTACACCCTGATATG
>Ga0210386_10001061_pt1 | contig 24753 bp, 21 predicted proteins | sample IncBWH32OmetaG_FD_160091 | JGI IMG/M metagenome (GOLD analysis project Ga0210386, IMG submission 160091) | Forest soil microbial communities from Barre Woods Harvard Forest LTER site, Petersham, Massachusetts, United States - Inc-BW-H-32-O ...
GGAGGTCTCGTGGAGCACGCCGCTCGACGAGGACTACGAGCATGCCCGATACGAGCGCGAGCAGGTCGCTCGCTACTTCGTCGCCGCGACGCAAGCGTCGCTCGTGCTCGCGGCGTTTCGCGCGCCGTTCCGAGGCCGTTCGACGCCGGTCAACGCATGGTGGGGCTCGTTCGATCTCGCCGTCAGCCTGTTCTCCGGGAGCCCGGCCGATCCGCCGTCGCGCGACTTCATCATGCGCAACGCGATGGACGCGCAGGAGGTCGCGATCGGCTGGTGGCCGGGCGACGAGCGCTACGGGCGTGCCGCGTTCTACGCCTACGCGCACCCCGCGCCGGCGAGCTTCGCGGACGGACCGATCATGCCGGCGGCGGCCCGCTGGGACGCTTCGCTCGGCGAGTACGTCCTCGACTGGGATGACGTTCGCGCCGCCGAGCACCCGCACACGACCGCGCGCGAGTTCGCCCTGTCGGCGTTTCGTCACGCATGCTCGGTATGCGAATGGGACTCGGCGCTGGCGGCCACCGCAGAGGGGAAGCCGCCGCCGGTCGTCTGAGCGGTCGCGCCGTGCGGCCGCCGCGGCGCGGCGCGCGTCGGGCCCGCGGCGCGCTCAGCTCGAACGAGCGCCCGTCAGCTTCGCCCGCTGGGCGCGCGGCGAGATCCGCACGACACCCCACGCGAGGCCGACCCGCTCGAGGCCGTCGATCAGCCATCCCCCCGGGTCGAGCTGCCAGCGCGTGAGACCGTGGTGCGCGGACGTCGGGAAGGCATGGTGGTTGTTGTGCCAAGCCTCGCCGAACGTCGGCAGCGCGAGCCACGCGAGGTTGCGCGACTGATCGCCGGTCGCAAACCGCCGCCGGCCGAAGAAGTGACAGAGCGAGTTGATCGAGAAGGTCGCGTGGTGGAGGAACAGGATTCGCACGGCCCCGCCCCATAGCAAGCCGGTCAGGCCGCCGATCAGCGAGCCGGTCAGCGCCACTCCCAGCCCGAACGGGAACGCGAGCCCGAGCAGGACCCACAGCAAGAACATCCTGTCGATCGCCCGGATCATCGGATCGTCGAGCAAGTCCTTGGCGTAGCGGTCGGGGCTGGCGAGGTCGCTCGCGCGAAAGATCCACCCGACGTGCGCGTGGAGCAGCCCTCGCAGGGCGCCGCGCCAGCCGACGCCATGATCGATGTGCGGGCTGTGAGGATCGCCCGGGAGGTCGCTGAAGCGATGGTGCTTGCGGTGGTTGGAGACCCATTCGATCAGCGGTCCCTCGACGGCCGCCGACCCCGTCACGGCGAACAGCGCGCGAAGCGGACGGCCCGTCTTGAAGCTGCGGTGGGTGAACAGCCGGTGATAGCCGACCGTTATGCCGGCGCCGGTCAGCAGATAGGTGACCGCCAGCACGACGAGGTCCTGCCAGTGCAGCGCTCCTCCCCAGGCCAGCCAGATCGCGAGGCCGAGCAGACCGATCGGCACGACCGTTACGACTGTGTTGGCCACGCGGTCGACCGTCTCGTGCTCGATGCCGACCGTGTCGGCATCGACGGAGGGCGCAGGCATCGTGATCTCCTGGAAGAGCCGCGCGTCTGCCAACCGTCCGGCCGACAGACGCGAGCCGCTAGAGAGCCTGGACGTTTACCGCCTTCGGCCCCTTGTCGCCGGCTTCCGAGTCGTAGTTGACCTTCGCGCCCTCCGCGAGCGAGCGATAGCCCTCTCCGACGATCGCGCTGTGATGGACGAACAGGTCCTTCGACTGGTCGTCGGGCGTGATGAACCCGAAGCCCTTGTCGTCGCTGAACCACTTAACGGTTCCTGTAGCCATTGTCTTTCCTCCGGCGTAGGTGCGTGCTGCGAACGCGGAGATGCTGTTAGCAAGGCTACGAGCGCTGGCACTGCGATGTTGGACGAGCCGTCCAACCTGAGCGCTCAACGGTATCACGGCCGACGGCGGCCGACGGCGGCCGACGGCGGCCGACGGCGGCCGTCGGACGGCGATGGCGGCGGCGTAGCGATAATCTGGCCCGGCCGGTGGCGGGCCGCCGTTGCGACGGGGCTCGATCTCGAGAACGGGGAGCAGATGAACGAACGGGTGGTCGTGCTCGGCGCCGGGTTCGGCGGGCTCGAGCTCAGCTCGATGCTTGCACAGGAGCTCGGCGAGCAGGTCGACGTGACGTTGATCGACAAGAACGACGCGTTCGTGTTCGGGTTCTCGAAGCTCGACCTGATGTTCCGTCAGGCTGCGCCGGACTCGGTCCGAATCGCGTATCGCGAGATCGCGAAGCCCGGCGTGCGCGTCGTGCGCGAGACGGTCACGGCGATCGACCCGCAGGCGCGACGCGTGCGCACCGACGCCGGCGTGCACGACGCCGACGTCCTCGTGATCGCGCTCGGCACCGACTACGACCTCGACGCGACGCCGGGGCTCGCCGAGGGAGGCAACGAGTTCTACTCGGTCGCCGGCGCCGAACGGCTGGCCAGGATCATTCCGAGCTTCTCGCAAGGCCACGCGGTGATCGGCGTCTGCGGCGCGCCGTTCAAGTGCCCGCCGGCGCCGAGCGAGTGCGCGCTGCTGCTGCACGACGAGCTGACGGCGCGCGGCGTGCGCGACGCCTGCCGGATCTCGTTCGTGATCCCGCTCGGCACGCCCGTGCCGCCCTCGCCCGAGACGTCCGCCGCCCTGGAAAAGGAGTTCGCCGAGCGCGACATCGCGCTGGTCGCCGGCCGGCGCGTGAGCGCGCTCGATCCGCAGCGCAGCGTCGCGATCCTCGACGACGGCTCCGAGCTGCCGTTCGACCTGTTCCTCGGCGTTCCCAAGCACCGTGCGCCGGACGTCGTGCTCGCGAGCGGCATGACCGAGGACGGCTACGTGCCGGTGGACTCGGCGACGCTGCAGACACGCTTTCCCGGCGTGTACGCGATCGGCGACGTCGCCACGGCCGGCGTGCCGAAGGCCGGCGTGTTCGCCGAGGGCGCGGCGCGGATCGTCGCGCAGACGCTGATCGCCAGGCTGCGAGGCGACGCGCCGCCCGGCCCTTACCTCGGGCGCGGCACGTGCTACATCGAGTTCGGCGCCGGCCGCGTCGGCAGCGTCGACATCGACTTCCTGTCGGGGCCGACGCGCACGGGGACCTTCAACCCGCCGTCGGCCGAGCGCGCCGCCGAGAAGGAGCGCTTCGGCTCGAGCCGCCGGGCACGCTGGTTCGGGGCCTGACGCCGACCGCCGTCCGCTACCGTCGAGTGGTGTCGATCCCGCGTTTCTTGAGAGGTCGCGCGGCAAAGGAGCAGGCCGTTTCGGTCGGCGACCCGCGCCTGGACGGCTGGGAGACGGTCAGCGTGTTCGAGGACGAGGCGACCGCGCTTGCGTGGCGCGATCAGTTGCGAGGCATGGGGCTCGACGCCAGCTGCGTCGCGGATCATCAGCCGGATCGTTTCGGTCGGGGTGACATCTACCTCGTCGTACCGCCGCCGCAATGGTCACGTGCGAATGAGATCGTCGAGAACCTCCACTGACTCGCCCCGGCGCCTCGGCATCTCCACCCCTATGCGACATGGGCCGGATTGCGTCATCGACCTCGGCGGGAGAACCGAGCGACGAGGGTTCAGTCCGCGCGCGCGGGCGCGCCGAGACCGAGCGCGAACGCGATCGCGTCGAGCGCTGGCTCGTGCTCGGCGTGCGAAACCGAGATCGTCAGGCGCCTGACGTCCGGCTCCCAGCGCAGGTCGAAGAACGGACAGCACTCCCGCTCGGTCGCGATCGTGCCCTCGACGAGATCGGCTTCGACGCGCCGGTCGACGTCGAGCACGAGCGCCCGTGCGCCTCGTTCACGCACATTCGCTCCGCGTCCGATCTGCCGGTAGCGCTCCAGCTGCTGGCGCAGGCCAGCTTCGTCTAGAGCGCAGCTCGGAGCCATCGGCAGGGGTTCCACGATGCTCCCTACGCGATGGCGCCGGACCGAACACGTGCGACCTGCATGCGACTCGTCGACATGCAACGACGATACCGACGCCCAAGCCCGCGACAGGCGCGCTCGGCCGATATCGCACGCGCCCAGCGTAAAGGGGCCGGTCCAGATGCCGATAAACCCGATGGTCGAGGACGAGGAAGGCACGCCTGATGCGCCGACGTTCGGGCGCAGGCGTGCTCGCGCGAACGCCACGAGCGTCTCGCTGCAGCGAATAGGATCACCGGCATCGCGCGCGCCCGCCTCCCGATTCTGGTCGTGACAACGTTCGCGTGCGTGGCGCTTTCATCGGCGCCGCCCGCTGGAGCCGCGAGCTGTGCGGCGAGCCGGCTCAAGGTCGCGACGGGCTGCGTGAGCCGCGGCGCCGCGAGCCGCCAGATCGCGAGCATCGTTCGCCACGCGATGCCCCAACTGGGGGTGCGGGCAACGATCATTCGCGTCGACACGGGCGGCAACGAGCTCATCGACATGGGGTTCGGCAACTCGATGGCGGGCGTTCCCGCCTCGCCGCGAATGCACTTTCGGATCGGCTCGATGGCGATCCCCTACCTCATCACGCTGCTGCTGCAGCTCGAAGACAAAGGGGTGCTCTCGCTCAACGACAGGCTCTCCAAGTACGTTCCCAACCTTCCCGACGCGAACGAGGTGACGCTGCGCGAGCTTGCCAGCGTCACCTCGGGCTATCCGGACTGGATCCAGGGAAACGAAGCCTTCCAAAGGGTGCTTCTCGAGAACCCGTTCCGGCAGTGGACGCCGAACGAACTGCTCGCCTACGCGTTCGCGCAGCCGCCGGTCTGCGCACCTGGGACTTGCTTCCACTACGCCCACACCAACTTCGCAGTGCTGAGCGAGGTGATCGCGAAGGCAACCGGAAGGTCGATCGACACTCTGGTCCGCAACCGGGTGCTGAAGCCGCTGCGTCTCGATCAGATCCAGGTTTCCCGCTACCCAGCGATGCCAGGTCCGGTGCTGCACGCCTACACGTCGGAACGCGGCGTCTACGAGGACGCGACGTACTGGAGTCCGTCATGGTCGATCGGAGCAGGAACCGTGATGAGCGGCACGATCGCCGACGTGACACGAACCGCCCGCGCGATCGGGGCCGGCGCGCTGCTCTCGAAGCACGCGAGCCGCGAGCGCTTCGCCCCGATCACCGCCCACCTGGCGCCCTTCGACTCACACCGCTACTACGCGCTCGGGATCCTCGTCGACAACGGCTGGCAGATCCAGAACCCGGTGATCGATGGCTACACGGGGATCATGGCCTACCTTCCGTCGCGTGGGCTCTCGGTCGGCGTGGTCACCACCCAGCTGCCCCAGAGCTCCGCCAACGCGACCAGCTACGCGAGCTTGATCTTCAAAGCCGTCAGCGCCTACCTCTCGCCCGAACACCCGGCCGAATTCCCTGGGTCTTAGGGTCAGCTCGCCCGAAGAGCCGCGCTCGCGATAGACGCCCTGCTCGAGATGCGCAAGATAAGCGTCTATCTGGATGATCGGCAGGGCGAGGTACTGCGGGTAGACGGTGCGTCTCGACTTGCCCGCGACCGCAGTCGTGCCTATCTTGAGCCTATGGATCAGCCACGCGAGATCGCTCTCCCCGTCATATCGGGTCAGCGTCTCGTCAATGCGCTCCAACGCGACGGCTGGGAGGTCGCTCGCCAGCGAGGCAGTCATGTCCGGATGAAGCATCCTGACCGCCGCGTTTCGCTCACCGTCCCTCTTCAAACGACCGCTCGCCGAGAGCGAGGTCGAGGTCTGGAGCGAGCCTTCAAATGCCGACTGAGCAACCGTGCGCGTCGTCCTCACACCCGCGACGCCTCATAAAACGGCCGATTTGCAGGAAGAATCCGATTGCAGTCGTGCTCCATCAGAAGCGCACCAGTCCCCGCTCGACTTCGAGAACTACGCGATTTGCAGGGAGAACGCCTCAACACTCCACAGATTAAGCGGGAGCGACGGGGGTTGCTCCCTCGGTGTACCCACCGGCGCCGAGCGGCTAGCGATCGCAGTCTGGCGCGAGCCGCCGGCTCTCCTCGATGAGTAGCCGCTGACGCATACGCGACACCGTCGGTACCGCTCTCGGCTTGCCCACGACCGAACTCGCGCCTATCCTGAACTCTATGGATCAGCCACGAGAGATTGAGCTTGTCTTTGCCCCTCAGGATGAGGGCGGCTATCACGTCTACGCCCCTGACCTTCCAGGTCTGCACACCGAGGGCGATACCCTCGATGAGGCAACGGCGAATGCCCAGGAGGCGCTTGCGCTCTACGTCGAAGGGATGCGCGAAGATGGACGCTCGCTCGATACTGGGGTGATCCGGCGGAAGTTCCCGGTCCCTGCGTGACGGGCGCTCTTCCGGTCATATCGGGCCAGCGTCTGGTCAAAGCTCTCGAACGCGACGGATGGGAAGTCGCTCGCCAGCGAGGGAGCCACGCTCGACTGAAGCATCCCAACCGGCGAGTCTCGCTCACGGTTCCGCTTCATCGAGAGCTGAAGCGCGGGACGCTCTCCGGGATTCTCAGCGACGCTGGGATTGACGCCGATCGCTTGGCCCGTTTGCTCTAGCTCAGCAGACGTTTGGAGCAAGCCACCGCTCTCGGGAGCTAAACCCTAGCGACTCGACGGGGGCTGGTGGCATGCTCCTGTCGCACTTCTCGCGGCAGTACACTCCCACCTACGAATTCGGAACAAGCAGCTGTCCAAGTCCGCCTGCAACGAGCGTGGATCGCTATGCCTTGGATGCAGAAGGCTTGTTGTCGTTGCGCGCGTCGATCAATACGATCGCCTCGTCACTCTCCAGGCGGAGTTCTCGGAGAATACGGTTGACCCGCGCCCCGTCCTCAACGGTGTAGAAGATAATGACCTTGACGGAGGTGCGTGTTTTGTTAGCCGCCTCATAGATAGCGACTTGCTTTTCAAGATTGCGCTTGAGCTGACGGTTGCTGCCGAGCTTGAACTCGATGAGCGACTTATCCCCTGCGCCAAAACTTGCCTTGAAGTCAACGGGCCCGCGCCCGTTGTTAGGCTCGCGATTGATATCGAACTCGGTGTTGCACCAGACCAATCCAAACATGAGCTGGACTTCCTTCTCGCTTGAGAATGGTCTCCCATCGCGGTTCAGCAAGATGTATCCATCGTTGTCCTCAACATATGACTTGAAATAGTTTGCCCGATCGAGGCACTCCTCATATGTGCTCCACGGCTTCTTATAAAACTCCGTCGTCTCCTCCAGCGCAGCGACAGCCTGCGTCAGTTGCTCTATCAATACACGCCGGGTGTCCTCAACCTTCTCTGCACTCAGCGCCTCGGCACGATCACCTTCATCCTCCTGGAGCTTGATATACCGGTCGATGAGCTCCGGAAAGCGGGTGATTGTCATGTGTGCGGCTTCTCGCGTACGCTTGGCGTCGGGATCGCTTCCTAGAGCTCGCTGAAAGTACTGGTTGATGCGACCGCGCAGCTGCGAATTGGGAATACTGGGGGGAAGGAGATAGAACTTACGAATCATGTCCGAGGGGCTGATCCACGTCTCGTCTCTGGTCAGCATGTCACGCGGCGTTAGCAGCACGAAGTCATCACGCAGCTGGGGAAGGTAGAACTGCTTCGTGGCCCACGTGCGAGTCTCGTAGTTAAACGTCGCCCGAGCGACGCTGAAATCCTGGCAGCGATCGTCAGCCAGATGCTCACGCGCGAAGGTTTCCGTGTATTCGCAGAGAAACCCCTTAATCAGGTTCGTCGTGAAGTCGCTGATGTTGTCTCGTCCAACGCCAGGCCGCACTAGACAGAGCTTCTCCAGGTGGGTCCCTCGCGTGACCGTCTCATTACCGAACCCAGACAGGATGTCGGAGAGAGCGCCGTGAAGTGCAACGGCAAACTCCTCGCCGAGCCCGGACCCGTCGTTTCCAAACAGCGTGTAGCCGAACCAGTTCTGCTTGACCTCTCTGAAGCAGTAGAGATCATTGATCATTGCGTCATCGAGATGCTCGTTTGCGAGGTCACGTAGGAACACGAGATAACGCAGAATCTCGTTGTGAAGCTCACGATACTCCGACCTCTCGCTATTGAACAAGAGGAATGGATCGATGAACAGCGGAAGGTCCGAAACAACGCTGATGTCGAGTGCGCCGTAAGCCTCAATCAGACTTGCGTCGATATCGAAGTGCTGGGAGAAATACAAGTCCACCGATCCGAACAATAGAACGGTGCAAGGCGGCCATCCAACCTCGGCTCCATCTCCGGTGTGAGTGGTGCCCCGTGTGGCACCGCGCTACCAAGCCAGCAAGCTGGTCATACACTCGGCCGAATGACGCCCCGTAGCGCCGGCTCGCAGAAGACTCGAAAGCTCAGCCCCGAACAGGAGGCCTTTGCTTCTTGGTTCGTGAAGTGGTGGCAGCGCCGAGGACGGCACATCGACTTCAGCGCCAATCCGGCGCCTGCCGACCAGAAGAAATCATCCGCCGTGATCGAGATCGAAATCTGGCGTGAGCCCCCAGAACCGATTAGACGTCCAGACGGAACGCGGGAGCAACGGCCTTGAACCCGCAACCATCGGTGGAATCACCTGATTTGCAGGCAAAATCGCGCTGAAGCCAAGCCCACCGAGATGGCCGGCACACGGCGCCCACAAGCCAGAACCACCCGATTTGCAGGGAGAACATCTAATGAAGCGGGAGCGACGGGACTCGAACCCGCGACCTCTGCCGTGACAGGGCAGCGCTCTAACCAACTGAGCTACGCCCCCGCGATGACGCGCCGACCAATGGGGACCAGGCGCGCCCGCTCAGTATGCCAAGCCTTGCCGCGCGCCGGAAGCCGGTTATCGGGCCGTGCCGTCGGCTGGCTACGGGCAGCGCAGCCGAGAGGTCGGCGTCAGCGGTCCGGGGACGGTGTAGATGCCCGTGGTGTCGCGGAGAAAGCTCAAAATACAGGGGGCGACGTGGGTGCTGGCGGGGCTCGAGCGGAACACCCACCACGTCTTCGGGCTGTTGACGACGGTTGGGTCGAAGCCGGCCACGCCGAGCTGCGAGATCGTCGCGAGCAGGTAGAGCTGATCGAGGTTGTAGCCGCCGCTGTTCAGCGACTGCGAGTCGAAGGCGACCTCCTTGGCGCCGTCTCCTCTGATCCGCCCGAAGAACTTCAGCATGACGCCGCGGGCAGGGGCGGGAGCCGGTTGGCCGGCGAAGTAGCCGCTCGTGCTCGCGACCGCGAGCGTGCCCTGGCCGATCGGGCTCCCGACTTCCCGGCCCGGGAGCGTGATGTTCGCGTTGACGCTCGGCCAGCCCTTGTCGATCTCTGTCGAGTTGAAGATCACGACCAACACGAGCAGCGCGCCTAGGCCGACGGCAAGCCGACGCCACTTCAGCCGGACGATCCAAGCCGTCGCGAAGACCGCGACGTAGACCATCGCGGGAACCGTGTAGCGCGGGTCCTCGAGCGTGAGCAGGCTCGTGCCGAGGTAGCCGACGAAGCCGCCGACCAGCAACTCCGGGATCTGCGAGCCGCTTCGGCGATCGCGCAGCCAGCCGACCGACAGCGTCACCAGACCCACGAGGAAGAACAGCGCGAGCGGCAGATACAGCTGCTGGTTGACGAGATCCCACCCGTACCACGTGTACTTCAACAGCTGGCCGTTCGACGGATACGGATGGCTGCCGTACCAGAGCGGCTGCTGGGCACTCACCGCTCCGCTGGTCTGGCTGTAGAGGTCGTGCAAGTGCAACCCGTACCACGGCCCGGCGATCACGACCGCGGCGACGACGAACAGCGCCAGGCCCTTTCGCTGGCGCCAGCCTCCACGCAGGACCATGACGAGGACCAGACCGAGGATGAACAGCACGAACGTTGCGCGGGTGTATGCCCCGATCCCGGCCAGCACACCGGCGAGGAGGCTCATCCGTGTTCGCGAGAACCGTTCGCTGGCGAGCAGCGCCGCGACCGTGATCGCGACCATCGCTGCGGTCGGCCCGTCGGTCATGAACAGGTGGAACAGGCTGATGATCATCGGCGAGCCGAGCGCGAACGCGGTGGCGAGCACTCCCGCGGCGCGACCGGCGACGACCGTGCCGGCCCAGTAACAGCCGAACGCGAGCAGCGGAACGAAGACGAGGTTCTCGGCGAGAACCATGCGGATGATGCTCGGGCCGCCGACGATCAGCGAGTAGACCGCGCCGACCAGATGCGTGAGCGGCGGATAGAGGTTGTACTCCTTGAACGGAGCGCCGATGTAGCCCTCGGCGAGCAGCCGGTAGTAGCCGAATGCGATCTCGAGATGCTTGGCGTAGTCGCCGTTCGGCAGGCTCTGATCGGTGTCCTGCCACCACAGCGAGATCAGGACGAACACGACCACCATCAGGGCGACCAGCGAGGGCGCCAGCGCCGCGGCCGAAGGAACGCGCAGCCGCCGCTCGCCGGCAGCGGCATGCTCGGCGCCGCGCCAGGACGTCCCCCGCTTTGCGTCGGTTCTCAAGCTCATCTGCGCCAGCAGGCTACCCGACCGTTCGCGCTCCAAGCCTCGGCCGCAGCGGCACCCGGCACCGCGTCGTCGGCAAACTGGCCACACAGCCAGCGCGTCCTCTACGCTTTGCGCATGGCGCTTGTCGGACCGCCGCCGATGCTCAACAGCAACCCGCTGTCGGTGATGCTCGATGACCTGCGCAGCGAGCGCTCGGGCGTGCCGTATCCGCCGGGCGAGACGCGCTTCTCGCTCGCGCGCACGCGCCGCTTCGCGAGCGAACCGCTCGAGCTCCTGCTCGAGAGCTACGAGCGCTACGGGCCGATCTTCACGCTGCGCCTGTTCCACTCGAACGTCGTGTGGATGCTCGGGCCGGAGGCCAACCACCATGTGCTCGTCTCGCACGCGAACGACTTCACGTGGCGCGACGGCCACTTCCGCGACCTGATCGGGCTGATGGGCGACGGCCTGCTGACGATCGACGGCGACTTTCACCGCCGGTCGCGCAGGATCATGCTGCCGGTCTTCCACCGCGACCACGTCGCTGCGTCGCTCGACGCGATCGTCAGCGAGACCGAGCGCGCGCTCGACCGCGTCGAGGTCGGCGCGCAGCTCGACGTGTACGCGTGGACGCGGCGGCTGGCGATGCGCGTCGCGATGCGCGCGCTGTTCGGCGTCGACCCCGACGGCGAGCGCGCCCGCGCGATCGACGCGGCGGGGTTGTTCGAGGAGGCGCTCGCGTTCTATGCCGCCGACTACTTCCTGCGCGTGCTGCGCATGCGCGGCTCGCCGTGGTGGCGTATGCAGCAGGCCGCGCGCCGCCTCGACCGGCTGATCTACGACGAGATCGCCGAGCGGCGCGCGAGCGGCGCGCGCGGCGAGGACATCCTCAGCCTGCTGCTCGACGCGCACGACGACGAAGGCAACACGCTCAGCGACCTGCAGATCCGCGACGAGGTGATGACGCTGCTGTTCGCCGGGCACGACACGACGACGTCGACCGTCTCGTTCATGCTCTACGAGCTCGCGCGCGAACCGCGCGTCGCGCAGCGGCTCGTCGCCGAGCAGGACGCGAAGCTCGCCGGCGCGCGGCCGACCGCCGCGCAGCTGACGACCAACGAGCTGCCCGAGCTCGAGATGGTGCTCGACGAGACGCTGCGCAAGTACCCGCCCGCGTGGGTCGGCCCGCGGCGCGCGAGAAAGTCGTTCGAGTTCGCCGGGCACTCGGTGCCGGCGCGCGCGTTCGTCAACTACAGCTCGTGGGCGAGTCACCACCTGCCCGACGTGTTCGACGCGCCCGACGAGTTTCGCCCCGAGCGCTTCGCGCCCGACGCGAAGGCGGCGCTGCCGAAAGGCGCGTACGTGCCGTTCGGCGGCGGCTCGCGCACGTGCATCGGCATGCGCTTCGGCCAGCTCGAGGTGCGCACGATCGCGACGCTGCTGCTGTCGCGTTTCAGCCTCTCGCTGCCCGACGACTTCGAGCTAGAGATCCGTCAGATGCCCACGATCAGCCCGAAAGACGGGCTGCCGGTCCGCGTCAGCGCGCGCGCGTCGAGCGCGGCGGAGCGCACGAGCGCAGCCGCCGCCGCTTGACGTCGCGCGGCTAGCGAAGGGTCGCGCTCGCTTCGAGCTCGTAGCCAGCTTCGCCGTCGGCGCCGGTCGCGGCGTGCGCAGCGATGCTCTGCAGCTCGACGTCCGGCTCGTCGAACAGCGTCAGCCTGAGCGCTTCGATCAGCGCGCCGCGCGGGTGCACGACGAGCTTGCCTTCGCGCGCTTCGGCGACGGCGTCGACCGACGCGCCGATGCCAAACAGGCCGCCGCTCGCGCGCACTTCGACCTTGCCGCCTTCGCTCGACAGCAGTTGCACGTCAAACCCTGGCGGCAGCGCGGCGCGCACGTCTGCGGCGCTCGCGAACGCGCTCGCGCGCAGCTCGCGACCGCGCTTTTCGACGTAGACGTCGGTGACCGCGAGGGGACCCTCGCGCGCGCGTTCGGCGCGCAGATCGAGCTTTGCGGTGCCGCGCGCTTCGGCCAGCAGCCGATCGGTCTGCGACGGATCGACCGAGATATCGCTCGCGCGGACGGTGACGTTGTCGGCGTCCTTCCACAGCAGCTTGACGGCCGGCCACGCGCTGACGTTCACGCTCGTCACGTGACCGTAGCGGCCGATCCGCGAGGAGATCCGGCTCGCGGCGATCCGCGGCAGCAACAGCTGCGCGAGCGCGAGCAGCACGACGAGCAGACCGATCAGCGACAGCACGACGCGCACCACTTTGCCACCGCCGCCGCGCCGCATCCCCGAAGCTTCTCAGGAGATGCGGCGCGCGGCGCCGGCCGACGCCGCTATGGCGCGCGACTCGCGCGGTGTTCGACGCTCACGCGAGCGCGTTCGCTTTGAGGAACTGTTCGGCGACGCTCGCCGGCGACTGCTTGTCGATGCTGACCGCCTTGTTCATCTGCTGGATCGCCGGGATCGTCAACAGCGCCGAGACCCTGTTGATCGTTTCGGCGAACGCCGGTCCCTCGGCGCTGAGCACGCTCTGCTTGACGACCGGCGCGACGTTCTGGAAGCCGAACACGTGCTTCGGGTCGGCGAGCTCGTTGAACTTGCCGCTCAACAGCTGGCCGTCGGTGCTGAACACACTCTGCACGTTGACCTGGCCGCCTTCGATCGCCTTGTACGAGAGTTCGATCGAGACCGGCACGAACGTCGGGGCGACGCCGTATTCCGCTTTGATCCCCGGCAGCCCCTCGAAGCGCGTCGCGAATTCGGGCGCGCCGCCGATCTTCACGCTCTTGCCGAGCGGCTTCAGGTCGGCGATGCTCGCGAGTTTGTGCGCGCTCGCGTACGCCGGCTGCGTGATCAGCACGTTCGAGTCGTAGAACGGCGTCGTGTCGAGCAGCGTGAACCCATGCTTTTCGACGTACGCCTTCGCCTCGCTCGCCGCTTGCGATGCGCTCGACGGGTTCTTCGTCTGGCCGGCGACCGCCGACAGCAGCACGCCGGTGTACTCCGGGTACATGTCGATCTGCCCCGCCGTCAGCGCCTTGTAGATGATCTCCGTCGAGCCGATTTCCGATTTGAGGTTGATCGTGAAGCCCTTCGCTTTCAGCGCCTGCGCGTAGAGCTGCCCGAGGATGTTCTCCTCGGCGAAGTTCTTGTCGCCGATCGTCACCGCCGGCTTGCCGGCTCCCGGTCCGCTCGCGGCGCTCGTCGCGGTCGAGCTGCTGCTCGCCGCGCTCGCGCTCGAGCTACCGCTCGACGACGAGCCGCTGCTGCCGCACGCCGCGAGCCCGAGCACGAGCGCGCTCGACGCGAGCAGCGCTCCGACGCGTCGCGCGATCGCACGACTCGATCGCCTATCCGACCTGGGCCGACTCCTCATGTGACGCCTCCTCGGTTCGTTTTCATCTCTATTAGTAATTTATTCGATCGAAATTGATACGAAGCGGCGCGCGCTAGGAGCCCGGCGCCGGCGCGCCGGGCGCCGCGCGCATCCGCTCCTCGACGCGCAGGCCGTGCGGCGTCAGCGCGCGCTGCGCGAGCGCGAGCGCGCCCTCGACGAGCAGCGCAAGCGCGGCGACGCAGATCGCCGCGCCGAGCACGCCGTAGAAGTGGTAGCTCGTCTCGTTCGCGATCGGATCGCCGAGCGTCCCGCTGAAGCCCGCGAGCGACGCGATCGTCGTCGTCGAGATGACGAACACCGACGCCGTGCGCAGCCCGGCGAACACGAGCGCCGTCGCGAGCGGCAGCTCGACGCGCGTGAGGATCTCGCGCTCGGACATGCCCATCCCGCGCGCCGCGTCGACGAGATCCGGATCGACGCCGTCGACGCCGAGGTATGCGTTCGTCACGATCGGCGGCACCGCGAGCACGACGAGCGCGAGCACGACGACGGTCAGGCCAAGGCCGAGGAAAGCGTCGCCGATCGCCAGCACGACGAGGCTCGGCAGCGCGCGGCCGATGTTGCCGAGGTTGATCGCGAAGAACGACCCGCGGTGGATGTGGCCGAGCCAGACGCCGAGCGGCACGCCGACGACGGCCGAGATCGCGACGCCGATCGCGCCGACCTTCAGCGTCTCGAGCGCCAGGTGCGTCAGCGTCGGCAGCCCCGACGTGTCGGGGACCGTGCCGTTGCGGCCGATGAATTCGAACGCTTCGACGAACGCGTGCATCGCTCAGCTCGCCCGCGCGCGCGTCCACGGCGTCAGCACGCGCTGCGCCAGCACGAGCAGCGCGTCGGCGGCGAGCGCGAGTAGCACGGCGAGCCCGCCCGCGGCGATCAGCTCGGTCTTGAACGGTCCCTCGCCGAGCGCCGCGTGGATCGGCACGCCGAGCCCGCGCGGGTAGATCGTGTAGACGATCGTCGCCAGCGCGATGATCGTCACGACCGCGATCCGCAGCCCGGCGACGATCGCCGGCGCCGCGAGCGGCAGCTCGACGCGCAACAACGCTTGGCGGCGGCTCATGCCCATGCCTTCAGCCGCGTCGAGCACCTCGCGCGGCACCTCGCGCAGCCCCGTCAAGATGTTGCGGAACAGGATCAGCAGCGTGTACGAGACGAGCGCGATCTCCGCCGCGAAGATGTTCAGCCCGACCGGCGCGACGAGCAGCTCGAACAGCGCGAGCGACGGGATCGTGTAGAGGAACGTCGTCACGAGCAGCGTTGGGCGCTCGATCGCGCGGTAGCGATGCGCCGCGAGCGCGAGCGCCATCGCGATCACGAAGCCGATCGACACGGCGATCAGCGTCAGCACGACGTGCTGACGCAGCGCCGGCCACAGCACGCTCGAGAAGTTGTGGCTGACCCATTCGCCGCAGAACAGGCGATTCTCGACGACGCACTTCGAGCTGTGCACGCCGAAGTTCGGGATCACCGGCCCCGCGCTCGCGAGCGTCACCGAGCGGCCGCCTCGTCGGCGAGCAGCCGCTCGATCAGACCGAGTGTCAGCAGGCCTCGCACGCGCTCGCCGCCATTGCCGTCGCGCTCGACGACCGCGAGCGGCGCGCCGTTCGCGGTCAGGATCATCGACAGCGCGTCGCGCACGCTCGTCTGCGGCGGCGCGCGCAGCGCGCTCGGCCTCGTCCCGTTCGGCTCGATCAGCTTCAGCTCGGCGAGCGTCGTCAGCGACAGGCGCTTGATCCCGCGGTCGGCACCGACGAATTGCGCGACGAACTCGTCGGCCGGGTGCGTGAGGATCTCGCGCGGCGTGTCGTACTGCGCCAGCCGCCCGCCCTCGCGCAGGATCGCGATCCGATCGCCCATCTTGATCGCCTCGTCGATGTCGTGCGTGACGAACACGATCGTCTTCTTCACTTTGCGCTGCAGCGCGAGGAACTCGTCCTGCAGGCGCGCGCGGTTGATCGGGTCGATCGCGCCGAACGGCTCGTCCATCAGCATCAGCGGCGGGTCGGCCGCGAGCGCGCGAGCGACGCCGACGCGCTGGCGCTGCCCGCCCGACAGCTGCGCCGGGTAGCGCCCGCCGATCCCGTCGCCGTCGAGGCCGATCAGCTCGAGTAGCTCCTGCACGCGTGCCGCGATCCGCTGCTTCGGCCAGCCAAGCAGGCCGGGCACGGTCGCGATGTTCTCGGCGACCGTCTGATGCGGGAACAGCCCGATCTGCTGGATCACGTAGCCGATCTCGCGGCGCAGCTCGCGCGCGTCGCGCTGCAGCACACTGCGCCCGCCGAGCGCGATGTCGCCGCCGGAGATCGGGATCATCCGGTTGATCAGGCGCATCGCCGTCGTCTTGCCCGAGCCCGACGGGCCCACGAGCACGCACACCTCGCCGGCGGGGACCGTCAGGGAGAGATCGGAGATCGCGGGACTGCGCTGCCCAGGGTAGCGCTTGCTGACGTGGCGCAGCTCGAGCTCGGCCGCTTTCGACTCGTGCTCGCCGGTCTTCGCGAACGCGGATGGCCCCTCGGTATGGGCGGTGTCGGCAGTCTTCAAAAGAGCTCCCCAGCGGGGATGCGTCATCCTAACCAACTCTTGGCGGCGCTTCGCGTGGCGTTGGCGTGGCGCTCGCTAGCCTTGGAGGCCCCGAGAAAGCCCCTGGGGCGCGTAGCTCAGTTGGCTAGAGCACCTCGTTTACACCGAGGGGGTCGCCCGTTCGAGTCGGGCCGCGCCCATCGATCGTGATCGCCAAGCCGCTCTCCTGCGCTTTCAATGACAGACGACAGCTCTCCCATCCGCATCGCCGTGATCGGCTCCGGGCCGGCCGGCTTCTACGCCGCCGGCCACCTGCTGAAGGACGCGAGCGAGCGGATCGAGGTCGACATGATCGAGCGCCTGCCGACGCCGTGGGGGCTCGTGCGCTCGGGCGTCGCGCCTGATCATCCGAAGATCAAGTCGGTCACGCGGGTGTACGAGAAGACCGCCGCGCATCCGCGCTTTCGCTACTTCGGCAACGTCTGCTTCGGCGAGCACGTCTCGCGCGAGGACCTGCTCGCTCGCTACCACGCGATCGTCTACGCGACCGGCTCGCCGCTCGACCGCCCGCTCGGGATCACCGGCGAACAGCTGCCCGGCTCGCATGCCGCGACGGAGTTCGTCGGCTGGTACAACGGCCATCCTGACCACTCCGGCCTCGAGGTTGACCTCGTCTCGGCCGACCGCGCCGTCGTGATCGGCAACGGCAACGTCGCGATCGACGTCGCGCGGATGCTGATGCTGAGCGCTGAGGAGCTCGCGCCGACCGACACCGCCGACCACGCGCTCGACGTGCTCGCGTGCGGCCACGTGCACGAGGTCGTGATCGTCGGCCGCCGTGGGCCGGCGCAAGCGGCGTTCACGAACCCCGAGTTGCTCGAGCTCGACGAGTTGACCGACGCCGACGTGCTCGTCGACTCCGACGAGCTCGAGCGCGCGCTTGCGGTGCACGACGAGGCGGCCGAGCAAAACGCGACGGCGCGGCGCAACGTCGAGATCTTGCGTCGCTACGCCGAGCACACGCCGACGGAGGGTCGCAAGCGAATCGTGCTGCGCTTCCTGCTCTCCCCCGTCGAGCTGTCCGCCGGCGACGACGGCGCCGTCACCGCCGTCAGGTTCGTGCGCAACGAGCTCGTGCCCGGCGACAACGGCGCGCTGCGCGCGCGAGCGACCGACGAGTCGGAGCTGATCCCCGCGGAGCTCGTGTTCCGCGCGATCGGCTACCGCGGTGTGCCGCTGCCGGGTGTCTCGTTCGACGAGCGCGCGGCGACGATTCTCAACGCCGGCGGACGCGTGCTCGACCCCGACAGCCGCGAGCCGCTGCCCGGCGAGTACGTCGTCGGCTGGATCAAGCGCGGACCGTCGGGCGTGATCGGCACGAACAAGAAGGACGCGCAGGAGACCGTCGACGCGATGCTCGCCGACCTGCGGCCGAGCTCAGGCCGCGAAGGCGCGAGCGCCAACGGCGATCGGCCGAGCAAGGGCGGCGCGATGGCCAGCGCCGGCGGCCGGCACACGCCGAGCGAACCCGACGCGGCCGCCGTCGAGGCGCTGCTGCGCGAGCGCCAGCCGGCGCTCGTCACGTACTCCGGCTGGGAGGCGATCGACCGCCACGAGCGCGCGCTCGGACAGGACGGCGGGCGCCCGCGCGTGAAGCTGACGGAGATCGACGAGATGCTGCGGATCGCGGCGGACGAATCTCCGTCGTCGGACTGAACCGGCCGCCCGCGCGCGTCCGCGACGACCGCCGCCGATCTGCCAGACTGACGGGCCGCAAGCCCCGTTAGCTCATCTGGTAGAGCGCCGGACTTTTAATCCGGTGGGGCGGGTTCGAGTCCCGCACGGGGCACTTCCGAGAGCCTTCGCTCTGGGTCGACTCCATGACTCGAGTTGCAGCCACGACTAGGCCGCAACCTCGACCTGCGGCGGAGGGAGCATCCGGCGGGCATGGCCCCGCACGCTACCGATGGTCTGCGTCATCTCAGTCAAGCGGCCAGGCGGACGGCCAAAATGGCCACATGGCCGTCGTGGGCCTGGTGCATCAGATTTATCTGATACTGTCGATGCCATGGTCCGCATGACCGCCACCGAGGTTTCTCGGCAGTTCTCGACCGTCATCAACAGGGTCGACTCGGGTGAGGAGATCGAGATCGTCCGCAACGGCAAGGCGGTCGCTGAGATGCGGCGGCCGTCGCGGCCGACAGGCATCTCCGGGGAGGCGCTCAGGGATCTGGTCGACGGTCTTCCCCCGCTCGACGCGGAGTTCGCATGCGACGTCGAGCGTGAGCGCGCGCGCCTCGGGATCGAGCCGGGCTCGTGGCCGGGATCCTGATCGACACGACCGTCCTGATCGATGCCGAGCGCGACAGCCGGGTCCTCGCGCAACTGCCGCACGACGCGCTGCACACGATCAGCGTGATCACCGTTAGCGAGTTGCTGCACGGAGTTCACCGCGCCGCGTCAGTTGGTGTGAGAGTCCGCCGTCAAGCCGTCGTCGAGGCTCTGCTGGCGGCGATCGAGCAACTGCCGATCACGCCAGCTATCGCCCGCGTGCACGCGCAAATCTGGTCCGACCTGCAGGCTGTGGGAAAGATCATCGGCGCGTACGACCTGTGGATCGCGGCGACGGCGCTGGCACATGGTCTCACGCTCGCGACCGCGAACATCGGCGAGTTCGAGCGCGTGCCGGCTCTCGACCTCCTCCTGATCGATTCGCCCAGCTGAGCCGGTCGCCGCACGGGCCTGTCCGGTCGCACGGTCGCCGCGAGCCTGGCCGTCCTGGTCAGGTAGGGTCCGGACGTGCCCCGCTCGACCGCTTTGCCCTACGACGTCAACGGCCGCACGGTCTTCGTCACGGGCGCTGCGCGCGGGATCGGCAAGGCCGCCGCGGAGCGCCTGTACGCGAAGGGCGCGAACGTCGCGCTCGTCGGCCTCGAGCCGGAGCGGCTGGAGGCGAACGCGGCGCAGCTCGGCGAGCGCGCGATCGCGATCGAGGTCGACGCGACCGACCTCGCGGTGCTCGAACGAGCTGTCAAGGAGACGGTCGCGCGGTTCGGCGCGATCGATGTCGCGATCGCGAACGCGGGCATTTCGTACGTGGGCTCGCTCGCGGACTCGCCGGTCGAGCAGATCGAGCGCACGCTCGCGGTCAACCTGCTCGGCGTGTGGCGGACCGATCGCGCGGTGATCGAGCAGATCAAGCAACAGCGCGGCTATCTGCTGAACATCGCGTCGCTCAGCGCGCTCATGCACGGGCCGATGATGGGCGCGTACACGACGGCGAAGTCGGGCGTCGAGGCGCTGTCGGACGCGCTGCGCCAGGAGAGCGCGCCGGCGGGCGCCGCGGTCGGGTGCGCTTACTTCGGCTTCCTCGACACTGACCTCGTGCGCGCGGCGTACGCGGAACCGTCGGTCGAAGCGATGACCGGCGAGATGCCCGGCTTCATCCGCAATCCGGCGCCGCTGTCGAAGGCGATCGACGCGATCGAGCGCGGCGTCGAACGGCGCTCGGCGCGCGTCTGGGCGCCGCGCTGGATCGGGCCGATGCTCTCGCTCCGCGGTCTGCTGCAGCCGCTGACCGAACGCCGCACGCTGAAACAACCGGCGCGTCTGGCGGAGGCGATGCGCCTGGCTGCGGACTCGCACGAGTCACGCAGCCAGGACCCGCTGCTCGGCGTCGCGGCGAAAGCGCTCGACTAGCGGCGAGCGCCGCACGCGGCGCCGCTGTTGACGCCGCGTGCAAGCGCGGTATTACTCCTCGCCCGCGTCCTCGCCGTCGGCGAGGATCCGGTAGAGGTCGCGCCGCGCCGTGTTGAGCACGTCGCGCGCGCTCGCCATCTGCGCGCGGCTGCCCGTGCGCATGACCTGCGCGAAGGCGAACGCGACCTGGCGCATCAGGCCGGCGAGCTCGTGGTACTCGGAGCCGACGTCGCCGCTCATCTGCTCCCACGGCGCGGGCGCGTCGGCGGGGCGATGCTCGACGTGCGCGCGGCCGTCGTCGGTCATCGCGAACAGCTTGCGTCCGTCTGACTCCTCGGAGCGGATCAGCCCCTCGTCCTCGAGCTGCGCCAGCGCCGGGTAGACCGAGCCGGGGCTCGGACGCCAGACGCCGTCTGAGCGCTCCTCGACCTCTTGCATGATCTGATAGCCGTTGCGCGGCTCCTCGGCGAGCAGCAGCAGCGCCGCGGTGCGGATGTCGCCGCGGCGCGCCTTGCGCCCGCGCCCACGCGGTCCGCCGGGGCCGAAGCCGAACCCGCCGAGACCGAAGCCCTCGGGGCCGCCGAAGCCGCGGTGTCGATGGTGACGGTGCTTCGGGCCGTGCCCGCCGCAGCGTCCTTCCGATGAATGTGCAGAGTGCATTTGTGATTCCTATCGTGAGATATCAAAGTATGCTCACGATATATCGTTATCTATAAATATTCAAGACCCCGTCGCATGTCGGCGTCACAAGGATCGCCACGACGCCCGCCTGCCGACGGCGGACGTCACGACGCGCGCTGCATGTGCGGCGCGTCCGCGTCCGGCACACCGCCGCACCGGCGGTTTAGTGGCGGAAGTGGCGAATGCCGGTCGCGACCATCGCGACGCCGGCGTCCTTCGCGGCGGCGATCACGTCGGCGTCGCGTACCGAGCCGCCCGGCTGGATGATCGCGCTGACGCCGGCGTCGATCGCGAGCTGCGGGCCGTCGGCGAACGGGAAGAACGCATCGGACGCGAGCGCCGCGCCGGCGAGCAGCGCCGGCTGGAACTCACGCGCCTTCTCGACGGCGATCCGCACGGCGTCGACACGGCTCATCTGCCCGGCGCCGATGCCGATCGTCGCGCACGCGCCGTCCTCGCCGGCCGCTGCGATCACGATCGCGTTCGAGCGCACGTGGCGGCAGACCTTCCACGCGAACAGCATCGCCTGCCACTCCGGCTCGCTCGGCGCTCGCTCGGTCACGACCCGCATCTGCTCGCGCGTCTCTGAGACGACGTCGCGTGTCTGCACGAGCTGGCCGCCGATCACGGGCTTGCCTTCAACCTCATGCGACGGCGCCGGCCAAGCGCTGAGCTCGAGCAGGCGCACGTTCTTCTTCTCACCGAGGATCGCGAGCGCGTCGTCGTCGAAGCCCGGCGCGAGCAGCACCTCGATGAACTGCTTGCCCAGCTCGCGCGCGAACGCGGCGTCGATCCGGCGGTTGACCGCGATCACGCCGCCGTACGCGCTCTGCGGGTCGCACGCGAAGGCGCGTTCGTAGGCGGCCTGCGCGGTCGGCGCGACGGCGGCGCCGCACGGGTTGTTGTGCTTGAGGATCGCGCACGCCGGCTGCTCGAAGTCCTCGACGAGCTCGCGCGCCGAGCTGAGGTCGAGCAGGTTGTTGAACGACAGCTCCTTGCCGTGCAGCTGGCGCACGCCGTCGAGCAGGTGCGTCGGCGAACCGACGCGCGCGTAGAACGCGGCCGCCTGGTGCGGGTTCTCGCCGTAGCGCAAGTCGATCACCTTCACGAACGAGTCGTTCCACGTCGGCGGGAAGCCGTCGTGCGTGCGCTGCGCGAACCACGTCGCGATCGCCGCGTCGTAGCGCGCCGTCAGCGCGAACGCCTTCGCCGCGAGCAGCGTGCGCGTCTGCAGCGACAGCCGCCCATCGAACTCGCGCAGCTCGCGCAAGACCGGTCCGTAGTCGTCGGGGTCGACGACGACCGCCGCGAACGCGCTGTTCTTCGCGGCCGCGCGAATCATCGTCGGGCCGCCGACGTCGATGTTCTCGATCGCCCTCCGGCGCCCGTCAGCGGTCGCGTCGCCGCGCGCGACGGTCTGCTCGAACGGGTACAGGTTGACGCACACGAGATCGACCTGCTCGATCCGCTGCTCGCGCGCCGCGTCGAGGTGCGAATCGTCGTCGCGCAGCGCCAACAGGCCCGCGTACAGGCGCGGGTGCAGCGTCTTCACGCGTCCGTCCATCATCTCCGGAAAGCCCGTGAAGTCCTCGATCTCGCGCGGCGTGAGGCCGGCGCCGGCGAGCTCGCGTGCCGTGCCGCCGGTCGAGACGAGCTCGACGTCGAGCTGCTGCAGGCCGCGCGCGAAGTCGACGATCCCGCGCTTGTCGGAGACCGACAGCAGCGCTCGGCGCACGCGCGTCTCGCCCGGCGCCGCGCGCTCGACTCCGGCGCCGCGAGCGGTGATCGGTTCGCGAGCGGAAGCCATCCTCAGAGCCTATCCCGCACGCGCGGGTGCCGCGGGTCGGCAGCGTCGATCGACAGCTCGCCGCGCGCGAACATCCTGACGGCCTCGGGCAACAGCTGGTGCTCGAGCGCGTGCAGTGCTGCGAGCACGTCCTTCTCCTCGCGCGCGCCCGGCAGCTCGACGGCGCGCTGCGCGATCACCGGCCCCGTGTCAACGCCGTCGTCGACGAAGTGCACGGTCACGCCGAACACCTGCACGCCGTACTGGAGCGCCTGCGCGATCGCGCCGAGGCCAGGGAACGCCGGCAGCAGCGACGGGTGCACGTTGATCATCGCGCCGGCGAAGCGTTCGACGAACGCGGCGCCGAGCAGCTCCATGTAGCCGGCGAGCACGACCAGGCGCGCGCCGCGCTGCTCCAGCCAGTCACCGAGCGCCGCATCGCGCGCAGCTCGGTCGGCGTAGTCGCCGCGCGCGAACACCGCCGTCGGCACGTCGCGCGCGGCCGCGCGCGCGAGCGCCGGCGCGCCGGCGACGCTCGACGCGACCGCGACGATCAGCGCCTCGCGCTCGTGGACCGTGTCGAGCAGCGCCTGCAGGTTCGTGCCGGCGCCCGACACGAGCACCGCGATCGGTAGCCGCTCGCTCACGCGCCGCACGATATCTGCGCGCGAAGCGCACCGTGACCAAGATCACAGAGAGACGCCGCTGCGCGGCGTTCAATCGTTTCAGAGGCTGGAGAGCCGGTGCCGCCCGCTACCCAAAGGACGCTCCCATGCTCACATCCACCCTCCTGACCCTCCTGATCGTCATCGCACTCGTTTCCGCGCTGCGCGCGGGGCGCGGCGAGACGGCGATCGTTCATCGCCCGTACAACAACCGCTACAACGACGCCGCCGGCGCGCGCGAAGATTACCTCGGCTAGCGACTTCGGCTCGCGCGGCGCTCAGGCCTGTACGAGCGGCGGTGTCGGCCGGTCTTCGAGCGAGTGCTTGCCCGCCGCGCCGTCGCTGCCGGCGAGCGGATAGTCGCCGCTGAAGCACGCGTCGCAGTGGTTGGCGCGCTCGCCGCCGATCGCCTCGTAGACGCCGTCGAGCGAGAGGTAGTGCAGCGAGTCGCAGCCGAGCTCGGCGGCGACCTCGGCGGTCGTGCGCCCGTGCGCGATCATCTCCTCGCGCGTGGACATGTCGATGCCGTAGTGGCACGGGTGCTTGATCGGCGGCGCCGAGATCCGCATGTGCACCTCGGCGGCGCCGGCGTCGCGCAGCATCTGCACGATCTGGCGCGTCGTGTTGCCGCGCACGATCGAGTCGTCGACGACGACCAGCCGCTGGCCGACGATCACCTCCGGCAGCGGGTTGAACTTCAGCCGCAGGCCGTGCTTTCGCAGCTCCTGACCGGGCTGGATGAACGTCCGCGCGACGTAGCGGTTCTTGACGAAGCCGTCGTCCTGCGGCAGCCCCGCGGCACGCGCGAGCCCGCGCGCGGCGGCGTTGCCGGAGTCGGGCACGGCGATCACGACGTCGGCGTCGACGGGCGCCTCGCGCCACAGGATCTCGCCCATCCGACCGCGCGCGACCTGCAGCGCCTGGCCGTGCATGCGCGAGTCCGGGCGCGCGAAGTAGATGTACTCGAACACGCACAGCGCGCGCCGGCCGCCGGGCGCGACGAGCCGGCTCGACAGGCCGTCCTCGCCGAACGTGACCATCTCGCCCGGCTCGACGTCGCGCACGAGCTTCGCGCCGATGATGTCGAGCGCGCACGACTCGCTCGCGACGCAGTAGCGCGGCGGCGCGTCCGGGTCCTCCGGACCGGGTTCGAGCACGCCGATCGACAGCGGGCGCAGCCCGTGCGGATCGCGGAAGGCGACGACGCGGTCCTTCGTCATCACGACCGTCGAGAACGCGCCGCGCAGCCGCGGCATCACGGCCGCGATCGCGTCCTCGACGGACTCGGCCGGGTGCGTCGCGATCAGCGCGGCGATGATCTCCGAGTCCGACGTCGAGCTGAACGTGACGCCGTCCTCGAGCATCGCGTTGTGCAGCTCTACGGCGTTGATCAGATTGCCGTTGTGCGCCAGCGCGAGCTCGCGGCGCGAGCCGTTCGTGCCGTCCGAGCGCTGCACCGGCTGCGAGTTCTCCCACGCGTTCGAGCCGGTCGTCGAGTAGCGCACGTGGCCGATCGCAAGCTCGCCGGCGAGCGTACGCAGGTCGTTCTCGGTGAACACCTGATTGACGAGGCCAAGCTCGCGGCGCGT
>Ga0210386_10001062_pt1 | contig 24747 bp, 16 predicted proteins | sample IncBWH32OmetaG_FD_160091 | JGI IMG/M metagenome (GOLD analysis project Ga0210386, IMG submission 160091) | Forest soil microbial communities from Barre Woods Harvard Forest LTER site, Petersham, Massachusetts, United States - Inc-BW-H-32-O ...
CCGATAGAGCTTTCCCCCGCAGGCCTGAACGCCGCGTTCTTTGGTACACTGAAGTGTCATTCGCCCGGCCCAACCGAGCGCCATCCTTCATATCGCAAGCCCTGCCGCACGCTGATGAGCGGACGGAGGCACGGAGAAGTTTCATGAGTACGCCCGTAACATCCCAAATGATCGAAGTTCAAAACTATTTCGGCGGCGCCTGGCACAAATCGTCGGCATCGGAATATTCCAACGTCACCAACCCGGCGACTGGCGAAGTAATCGGACGCACACCGCTTTCCTCGAAGGCCGAGGTTGAGACTGTTGTACAGGCCGCTGCCGCGGCTTTCCCCGCATGGCGAAGGACGCCGGCCGGTGAGCGCATCCAATACCTGTTTAAACTGAAAAATCTGCTGGAAGAACACATCGATGAGCTGTCGAAGCTGATTACTCTGGAGAATGGCAAGACGTTTGCCGAAGCGAAGGCCGAGTGGCGCCGGGGCATTGAAAATGTAGAGGTCGCCTGCGGCATTCCCATCATGATGCAGGGCTACAACCTGGAAGACATCACGCCGGGAGTGGACGAAACATTGATCCGGCAGCCCTTGGGAGTTGTGGCGGCCATCGTGCCTTTCAATTTCCCCGCGATGATCCCGTTCTGGTTTCTTCCTTATGCGATCGCCTGCGGCAACACGTTTGTGTTGAAGCCGAGCGAGCGCGTGCCTTTGACCGTTCGGCGCACCATGGAGCTCATCGAAAAGACGGGCATTCCCAAAGGCGTGGTGAATATCGTCAATGGCGGAAGAGACGTTGTGGACGCGCTTTGCGATCACCCTACGGTGCGTGCGATCAGCTTTGTGGGTTCCACTCCCGTTGCCAAGCACGTCTACACGCGATCTGCGGCAGCGGGGAAGCGTATGCAGTGCCAGGGCGGGGCGAAGAATCACGTGATCGTGTTGCCGGATGCCGACATGGATCTGGCAAAGCAGATCATCAGCGACTCGGCTTTTGGTTGCGCCGGGCAGAGGTGCCTGGCGGTTTCCGTGGCGGTGACTATCGGCGAGGCGCAAAAGACGTTTCGCGATGCGATCGCGGAGGCGGCTTCTTCGATCAAAGTCGGGTTCGGGCTGGACACGGGCGTTCAGATGGGACCTGTGATTTCTCCGGCAAGCAAGCAGCGCATCGAGGACTTGATTGCCCAGGGCGTTTCGGATGGAGCAAAGCCTGTGGTGGACGGGCGCAATCCGAAAGTCGCCAGCTATGAGAGTGGAAATTTCCTGAAACCCACGGTGCTGGACGGCGTGCCGGCTTCGAGTTCGCTGGCGGATACGGAGATTTTTGGCCCCGTTCTGAGCTTGATCCATGCCAATACGATTGACGATGCCATCGAAATCATCCGCAAGAGCCCGTATGGCAATCAGGCGTCGCTGTTCACGACGAGCGGCGCGGCGGCGCGGAAGTTCCGGTACGAGGCGCCCGCAGGAAATATCGGCATCAACATTGGCGTTGCCGCGCCGATGGCTTCTTTCCCGTTCAGCGGGTGGAAAGAAAGCTTTTTTGGCATCCTGCACGCGCAGGGCAAGGACGCGGTTGAGTTCTACACGGAATCGAAGATCGTGGTGGAACGCTGGTCCCGCCAGGAAACGCGCAAGTTCTAAGCAAGAGGTCGCGCCTCGCCTGAGACGCTGACCGTTCAACCCATTAACGTCGGCATGAATTCGCGGCTGGGGTGTGCCCAGACGCTGCCCTTGTGCTTCTCCCTGCGAATTACGGGGGTGGCGGAAAATGACTGGGTACGCTATCCTGAGACGTAAAGAAGTTGTTAAGACTTCATAATAAGCAAACTCCCCCGATACTGGATCGACGTTATGAGCGAGACGAAAACCACTATGCCTGCGGCCAAAGCGGCACGCCCCACGTGGAAGCCTGCCGGCCGGGTCCATGCGGGCGAGCAGCCGTTTACGTATCCCTTGAAGAGAGAATTTGTGGAGCCGGATTGGCGCCGGCTGCCTGGCTATAAGGGTGTCTCCAAAGAAGAATGGGAAACCGCTTTGTGGCAGCGCCGCCACACGGTAAAGAACCTGAAGGAATTGAAGGACGCGTTCGGCGACCTGATGCCGGATACGCTGATGGCTTCGCTGGAGCGCGACATCAAAGAGCGGGCCACGATGTCCATCCTGGTGCCGCCGCACATGCTGAATACCATGGATGAGAAGGATCTTTGGAACGATCCGGTGCGGCGCTACATGCTGCCGGCGTTTGACGACCGCCATCCGGAGTGGCCGAGCCATCCGAAAGCGAGCCGCGATTCGCTGCACGAAGCGGATATGTGGGCGGTGGAGGGATTGACGCATCGTTATCCCACGAAGGTGCTGGCGGAGATGCTTTCCACTTGTCCGCAGTATTGCGGGCACTGCACGCGGATGGATTTGGTGGGTAACGACGTTCCGCAAGTGATCAAGCTGAAGTTTCAGATTCCGCAGAAGGATCGTTACCAGCAGATGCTGGATTATCTGCGAGTCACTCCTTCCGTGCGCGACGTTGTGGTGAGCGGCGGGGACATTGCCAATGTGCCCATCGGCACGCTGGAAGATTTTGTTTCCAAGTTGATGGACATACCGAATATTCGAGATATTCGCCTGGCTACCAAGGGACTGATTGCGATTCCGCAGCATTTTCTGCAGCCGGAAGTGCAGGCTGGAATGGAGCGCCTGGCGAAGAAAGCGCGGGAGCGCGGTGTGGACATTGCCGTGCACACGCACGTGAACAGCGCCCGCCAGGTTACGCCGCTGGTGAGGAAAGCGGTGGAGTCGCTGCTGGATGCGGGGTTCCGCGATGTCCGCAACCAGGGCGTTTTGCTGCGCGGGGTCAATACCACGCCGAACGATTTGCTGGAGCTCTGCTTCGCGCTGCTGGATCACGGCAAGATCCTGCCCTATTACTTCTATCAGTGCGACATGATTCCCAATGCCGAGCACTGGCGGCTGGCGATCCATGAAGCGCAACAGTTGCAGCACGACATCATGGGTTACTTGCCCGGTTTTGCGACGCCGCGCATCGTTTGCGACGTACCGTTTGTCGGCAAGCGCTGGGTGCATCAGGTGAAGGAATACGACCGGCAACTGGGCATTTCTTACTGGACGAAGAATTACCGCACGGGAATTGAGGCGGATGATCCCGAGGCCTTGAACCGCCGCTACGAGTATTACGATCCCATCTACACGCTGCCGGAGACGGGCCAAAATTTCTGGCGTGTCGGAACCGTTCAGCAGACGCTTTCCAAGTAATCGCCTCTGGCTAGATAGCGGACATCTGCAAGAAAGCGGCTTGCCGCTCTTGCCAGTGCCGCCGGGGAGTACCAAAACCCTCAAAATATATGGGGAAAAATCAAAAATGTCGGCGCGCCGACATTTTTGGGGGAGGGTATACCCCCCTGTTTTTGCGTATGCAGGGGAAACAAAAGAGTTACGGACGGAGATTTGGTATGGAGGGGAAACAAAAGACTTAGGAACGATGCGAATTGGTCTGACAAGGAAACCGGTACATCCCCCACCCCCGCGTTTCCTGTACCCTTCGCAAAGAACGCTCAGGGCAAGTGTGCGGGAATGATTGGGCTTACGTGCGCGCCGCGCATCCCTCTCGAAAGGCACTCGGGACAAGCGTGTGGGAATGATTGGACTTAGGGAATCTTCTGGGTAGGTAGGGACATGCGCAGGGTGGAAAGAGAAAACTCCCCGCGCGAACATAAGACATTCTCTCAGATTATAGCTAATTTATCAACAGTATTGTATAGTACTGGAACGATTTTGCGGCGAAAGGGTAATGGGAATGGTCAAAAGTTGAAAGTCGACAGTTAAAGGCTTGAAGAGTAAAGAAAACGTGCCGTCTGCCCCCGTTTCCCACCGCCCCACCTCATCTTTTCGGCTTTGGGTCAAAATAGAGCGAGTGGGTATTTTGGCGGGTGGCCCGGACGGGATTTTCTTGTTTGATTTTGGCGCACGCATCGTTGATCAGGATACCACTTTTATACTTCACGTTGGAGTATAATGGAGTCGCAGCGTGGGTGCCCCACCCTCGGGTTTGGAGGGTGGGTCTTGGGGTTTCCGATGCCGAAAGGGCTGCATCGCTACTACGGCCGGGGTCATCTGCACTTTCTGACGTTTAGTTGTTATCGCCGCTTGCCACTGTTGAGGACGGTGCGCGCCCGCGATGTGTTCGTTGGAGAGCTTGCACGAGTCCGCGCTGAGTATGGTTTCCTGCTTGTGGGATATGTGGTTATGCCGGAACACGTGCATCTGCTAATCAGCGAGCCAAAGAAGGGCACGCCTTCCACTGTGCTGCAAATGTTGAAGCAGCGGGTCTCTAGAAAGCTGCGAAAGAAACAGCGAATAAGCTCCGTGGGACAGCTTCGACTTGCCTTTCCGGAGCCGGTGGAGAGCGCAAGATCGTTCTGGCAGGCGCGCTTTTACGACTTCAACGTGTATACCAAATGGAAGAAGAGGGAAAAACTGGATTATATGCACCGCAATCCGTTGACGCGTGGACTGGTGAATCATCCGAAAGATTGGTCGTGGAGTAGTTGGTCGGTCTACGGAATGGGAGAACCGGAGCTTGTGGAAATCGATGTTGTTCCGGAATGAAAAAGCGGAAGAAGAACCCAAGACCCACCCGCACACCCCGAGGGTGGGGCACCCGTGCACCCGTGGTCAGCGCTGTTCGATAACGCGCTGCTTGATGGCGAAGCGGAGGAGTTCGGAATTGTTGGCGAGGCTGAAGTCCTGCATGATGCGGTATTTGTGGAAGGCTACGGTGCGGGTGGCGACGTTGAGGATGGCGGCGGCTTCTTTCATGGTGTGGCCTTCGGCGAGGAGCTGCAGGACTTCGCGCTGGCGTGGGGTCAGTGCGCGGCCAATTTCCATGGAGCGCGGTTCGCGAGCGGACAGTTGATCCAAAACATCCTGCAACGCGGGAGTGATGTACTTGCGGCCGTGGAGGACTTCGCGGATGGCTTTCACCAGCTCCGAGCCCGCGGACTTTTTCAGCAGGAAGCCGGAAGCCCAGGTGCGCAGCGTCTCGGCGGCGATTTCGGCGTCTTCGTTCATGGTGAGGACGATGATTTTTATGGCAGGGTTGGCAGCTTTCAGCTGCTCGCTGGCATCGAAGCCGTTCAACAAGGGCATGTTCAAGTCCACCAGAGCGACATCAGGCTTTAAAGCCACGGCTTCGCGAAGCAGGGAACGCCCATCGGCGACAACGGCGACAACCTCGAATTCAGGTTCGAGGAGGCGCTTGATAGCTTCCGCGACGAGGGTGTGGTCGTCAGCAAGCAGAATGCGTGCTTTGCCCACTCGAAGAACCTCCAAAACGAACTGCCCCGGGGAAACAGCAGGACCGACAACTTGCCAAAAGGATACAGCAAAGGCTTTGAGTTAAGAAGGAGAACCAAAGGTGCAGGAATTGGCTGTCTGGTGGGGATGTGCTTGCTTTCGAGCAACCCAGCGCGGCCCAGAAATTCTCCGCCCAAGAATTTCTGAACGCATTCTGCTCCGCCAGGAAAAGAACGAAACGAGAATACTAACCACGCGGGCTGCTCGAAAGTAAGCACATCCGGAGGCGAGAGGAGATGAGCAACATCCTTGGAAAAAACAGGAACAACGCCTCAAGAACGCGGACATAATGAGTGATTTCTGAGGACTTGGGAACTGTCAATAGTTACAGTATTCGGAAGAATCTTGAGATTTTCACAAAAGTAGTATCGCGGACTGCCTGGCCAAGAAGGAGGTTAAGTGTTGTTAATTCAGTGAGATGGCCGGATATTGGTGAGTGCGGGGAATCCGTTTCCGACAAAGGAAGCTGGTGGCAATTCTTAAATCTAACCCAAGTTACTGTTAGGGTAACGCTCGAGGCGATATCCCGAGCGTTTCAATCTGCCGCGGTGGCGGCCACGGCTTCTTCAGCTTGCAGCCTGGGGCGCTTGATGTCCCATGCGAGGCCCAGCGTCTTGAGGGCATAAATGCCGTACCAGTTGACGTCGACCTCGTACCAGGCGTGGCCGTGGCGGGCGGCCTGAGGCTCGGCATGGTGATTGTTGTGCCAGCCTTCGCCGAAGGTGAGGATCGCTACCCAGAAGCTGTTGGTGGAGGTGTCGCCGGTTTCGTAGCGCTGGGAGCCCCACATGTGGGTGGCGGAGTTCACCAGCCAAGTGGCATGGAGACTGACGACGGTGCGCATGAAAACTCCCCAGAAAAGCCAGGGCCAGCCGCCAATGGCGTAGAAAACCACGGCAATTACGACGGAGGGGATGACGTGCCACTTGCTGATCCAGAGGTGGAACTTGTCTTTGCGAAGGTCCGGTACATAAGGGAGGAGTTCGGAGCGATCCTGGTGCATGGCCCGACCAGTGAGAATCCAACCCATATGCGACCAGATTCCGCCGTCGCGCGGAGAGTGGGGATCGCCTTCCTTGTCCGTATTCTGGTGGTGCATGCGATGAGTGGCGACCCAGGAGATTGGGCCTCCTTCTATGGCCAGCGTGCCGCAAGTGGTGAGGAAGTATTCGACGAATTTCGGAGTTTTGTAACCACGATGGGTGAGCAGGCGATGATAACCCATGCCAATGCCCAGGCTGCCGGCAATCCACCACATGAAGATAGCGAGAATCAGGGCTTGCCAGGTGAAGAAGAAAAGGGCGCCAATCGCGCCGAGATGCAGACCGATCATGACGGAGGTGACGCCCCAATTAACAGGCTGATGAAAGGTGCGGTCATTTTCGATGAGAGTGCGGATGCTCATATGCAAACCCAACTCTATCATTAAGGGATTTGGTTTCGCAGTACAATGAGGGACAGGTTGTAGTGCTGCACACATGGCCGGAGGGCGGGCGAAAATAGTTGTGGCCAAAAGGGTAACTTGTGGTACTATGTAGATGCGTTTGTTGCTCTTGTAACACCTTTAGATTCGATCTTAGAGGGGCTGCGAGTACAAACTCGCGGCCTTTTTTGCTTTACGGCTGGAGGCAGTCGAGAAGCAGCAAATAGTTTAAACACAGAATAGGAAACACAGTGAAAGAACAAGGAACAGTGAAGTGGTTCAATGCCAGCAAGGGATATGGCTTCATTCAGCGCCAGTCCGGGGAAGATGTATTCGTGCACTTCTCCGCGATCCAGGGAGACGGCTACAAGTCGTTGAACGAGGGTCAGGCCGTTGAGTTCGAGGTCACCAAGGGCCCCAAGGGTCTGCAGGCTGCGAACGTAACTAGCCTCTAGTCTGATAGGGCGAGCCGGGCGTCAAGCCGGCTCGCCCTTATTTTTTTGTTCGAAGGATTTTGCCCGCCTTATTTCTGTCCATAGCTACGCACTTCTCACCACAGGTCTTAAATTTCGCGTGGTCAATGCCCGCGCCCACCCATGTCGTTCTGAGGCTATCCGATGAGGATAGCCGAAGAATCCCGATCAACTGAGTGAATCTCTAACTATCAGTTGAGGTCCTTCGGCCCGCAACCCCGCGGGCCTCAGGATGGCACGTGGTGTACGACAGTGAAGTGATGATGGGACGTCACTGCAACAACTGGAATTTTCTGCCCGCTTCCGATACGCTTGCGCCTCATCCGGGGCCTCCGGACGGGGTGAAGATGCAGCCCACAAACGTCGATCCCTCGCTTTACAACCAGGATCTCGCGCCAATTCCGCAGGAGAAACGTTCCTGGGGCACGTACAACTACGCGTCGCTTTGGGTGGCGATGAGCGTTTGCATTCCGACGTACATGCTGGCGTCGGGATTGATCACCGGAGGCATGAACTGGTATCAGGCGGTCGGGACGATTTTGCTGGGGAATTTGATTGTGCTAATCCCGATGCTGCTGAATGCACATGCGGGCACGCGTTATGGAATTCCTTTTCCGGTGTTTGTGCGGGCTTCGTTTGGGGTTCGCGGGGCGAACGTGCCGGCGGTGCTGCGCGCGCTGGTGGCTTGCGGCTGGTTTGGCATCCAGTCTTGGATCGGCGGACAAGCTATTTATTCGATGCTCCGGATTGTGTGGCCCGGGGCGGGGAATTTCCCGGGCGCGCATTGGGTGTGCTTTTTCTTTTTCTGGGCGATCAATATGTTTGTGGTCTGGAAGGGAATCGAGACAATCAAATTTCTTGAGGGGATTGGCGCTCCGTTCATGTTGATTGTCGGGCTCTTGTTGCTTGGCTGGATTACGCGGAAGGCCGGAGGGTTTGGGCCTGTGCTCCATAAGGAGAGCAAGTTCCATTCAAACGGGGAGTTCCTGCGGTTTTTTATACCGGCGCTGACGGGCATGGTGGGTTTCTGGTCCACCGTGGCGTTGAACATTCCGGATTTCACGCGCTACGCAAAATCGCAGAAGGCGCAAATTGTGGGGCAGGCTCTGGGGCTGCCGACGGCGATGACGCTTTACGCGTTCATCGGGGTGGCGGTGACGTCGGCGTCGGCGGTTTTGTTTGGGGCGCCGATTTGGGATCCGGTTGTTTTGCTTGGGAAATTCAATCAGCCGCTGGTGGCGTTTGTGGCGTTGATCGCGCTGATGGTCGCTACGTTGAACACGAATGTGGCGGCGAACGTGGTTTCGCCTTCGAACGATTTTTCGAACCTGCGGCCCAGCCTGATTTCATTTCGCACCGGGGGACTGATCACCGGAGTCGTCGGGATTCTGATGATGCCGTGGAAGCTGATGACGGATTTCAGTTCGTACATTTTTGGCTGGCTGGTGGGATGTTCCGCACTGCTGGGGCCGATCGCGGGGATCATGATCTTCGACTACTATCTGGTGCGCGAGCGGCAATTGGTGCTCGAAGACCTCTATAGGCGTCGCGGGGCATACGAATACAAGGGCGGCTTTAATGGAAAGGCCTTGCTTGCACTTGCAATTGGCGTGGCGGTGGCCCTGGCGGGTTTGCTGATTCCTTCTGTGCGTTGGCTGTATGATTATGCGTGGTTCGTGGGGTTTTTTGTGTCGGGGGGAATTTATTACCTTTTGATGCGGAAAACCCGCTGGCGGACTCGCGAATCAAACTAAAGAAAAAAGAAGATTGAAACAATGCTGGCGCGGTTTTAACCTTCCTTCATCCCGTTTCACCTGAAAGAAGTGCGGATTTCATGAGTCGTCGGGAGGGTGTCTTGAACGAAAAGGCGATAGAGGCAGCAGGCCAGGAGGCGTTGGCGGAGGCCTTGCCGCCACTCACGCGGAACGAAGCCCTGGTGGAATCGACGCGCTGCCTGATGTGCTATGACGCTCCCTGCACTCATGCTTGCCCCACCCACATCGATATACCGAAATTCATCAAGAAAATCTCCACGGGCAATTTGCTGGGGTCCGCACGCACAATTCTGGAGTCGAATCTTCTGGGGGCCACCTGCGCGCGAGTTTGCCCGGTGCAGGAATTATGTGAAGGCGCGTGCGTGCTGGGCGCGGAGCATAAACCGATCGCGATCGGGCGGCTGCAGCGGTATGCCATGGATTTTTGCTACGCCAGGGGAATCGACGTCTTTTTGACGGCGAAGACCAGCGGCAAAAGGATAGCAGTGGTGGGAGCCGGTCCCGCGGGTCTTTCCTGCGCCGGAGAACTGGCCAAAAAAGGGCACGATGTAACGCTGTTTGAAAAGCGCGATCTCGCCGGCGGACTCTCGACCTTTGGGATTATTGGTCTGCGCGAACCTGTGGTCATTTCGCTGGCCGAAGTGGAGATGATTCAGCGACTGGGCGTGCGGATTGAAACGCGCCGCGAAATCGGCCAGGATTTGGCGCTTGCTGAATTGCAGGCAAGATTCGAAGCGATTTTTCTCAGCCTGGGGTTGGGCGCGACGCCAAATCTGGGAATTCCCGGTGAAGAGCAGGTGATCGACGGGCTCGAATACATTGAGGAGAGCAAGTTGAACGGCCACAACCTGAAAATTGGGCGGAACGTGGTCGTGATCGGGGCTGGGAACACGGCCATCGACTGCGCGACGATTGCGAAGCGATGCGGCGCGGAGCACGTCACCATGTTGTACCGCCGGACCGCAAGCGAGATGACGGCGTATCCGCACGAATATGACTTCATCAAGAAGGAGGGCGTGCGGTTTGAGTTTCTGGCCCAGCCGGTGGGGATTCGCGTGGAAAAGGGAATTGTGGAAGGCGTCGAATGCGTGCGAATGAGTTTGGGGCAGAAAGACGCGTCGGGCCGGCCCGCGCCGCGGCCGGTGGAAGGATCGCACTTCGTGATAGCGGCCGACCAGGTTGTGAAAGCGATTGGACAGGAGAAAGCTTCGCTGGCCGCTCGGCTGAATCTGAAAAGACAAAAGGGATATATTCAAGTGGATGAAAAGTTCCAGACCAGTTTGCCCGGAGTCTATGCGGGCGGCGATTGCATTCGCTGGAATGGGGCTGCGTCCACGGTGATGGCGGTGCAGGACGGAAAGCTGGCGGCGCGGGCGATACACGAAAGGCTGGTGGGGCATGGCTGATTTGCGGATAAATTTTGCGGGGATTCGATCGCCAAACCCGTTCTGGCTGGCTTCGGCACCGCCGTCGAACTCCGGGATGCAAGTGCATCGGGCATTCGAAGCAGGCTGGGGAGGCGCGGTGTGGAAGACGATCGGGGCGCCGGTGCTGAATGTGTCCAACCGTTATGGGGCGTGGCACTTTGGCGGGCAGAAGATGCTGGCGATCAACAACGTCGAGCTGATTTCGGATCGTCCCCTGGAATTGAACCTGCGCGAGATCGCGGAAGTGAAGCGGGCGTGGCCGGACCGCGCGGTGATCGTATCGGCGATGGTGGAATCGAAGCCGGAAGTCTGGCACGACATCATCAAGAAAATTCAAGATACCGGCGCCGACGGGATCGAACTGAATTACGGCTGCCCACACGGCATGAGCGAGCGCGGGATGGGCAGCGCGGTCGGGCAGGTTCCCGAATATTGCGAGCAGATTACCGGCTGGGTGATGCAAGTGGCGAAAATTCCGGTGATCGTTAAGCTGACGCCCAACATTTCGAACATTGTGATGCCGGCACGTGCGGCGGTGGCTGCCGGGGCGGACGCGTTGTCGTTGATTAACACGATCAATTCGATTATTGGAGTGGATCTGGATACGTTGGAGATCGTTCCCAACATCGGCGGAAAAGGCGGGCACGGAGGGTATGCGGGACCCGCGGTGAAGCCGATTGCGCTGAACATGCTGTCTGCGCTGGGGACTGATGAGCTGGTATCGGAATCGAATCTGCCGATTTCGGGGATGGGCGGAATCTCCACGTGGTCGGACGCCGCGGAGTTTTTGCTACTGGGCGCCGGCAGCCTGCAAGTCTGCACCGCGGTGATGCATTACGGGTTTCGCATTATTGAGGACTTATGTGACGGGCTTTCCAACTGGATGGATGAAAAAGGATTCAAAACAATCACCGATGTGGTTGGAAAAAGCGTACACCGAGTTTCCGATTTCAAGAATTTTGACCTGTCGTTCAAGGCGGTGGCGAGAATCGATCAGGAGAAATGCATTCGCTGCAACCTCTGCTATGTGGCGTGCAACGATACCGCGCACCAGTGCATTGACCTGGTCGCGAAGGACGGAAGCATCGTGGCGCCGGGCAGTTACGACGTGCGCTCGAACGGGAAAGAGGAAGCGGTGAATATGCGCCCGAGCGTGCTCGTGCGCGAAGCGGATTGCGTCGGCTGTCGATTGTGCTTCAATGTATGCCCGGTCGACACCTGCATCAGCATGGTGGAGGAGCCGTCCGGCCGCCCGCCGGTGACCTGGGACGAAATAACGCAGAAACAGCCGGAAGTCACCGAAGATTGGGAAAAGATGAAGGCGTACCGGGAAAAAATGGGCATTCACATTCACTGAGAGCGGGGGAGTGTTCGATGGCTTTGCTGATCAAGAATGGTGAAATCGTCACCGTCGGGGCGCGGGAGCGCGCGGATATCTTTGTGGAGGACGAGACGATCACCCGGATTGGCAGGAATCTGGATGTGCCTCCCGGAACGGAGACGATCGATGCCAGCGGCAAGCTGATTTTTCCAGGCTTTATTGACCCGCATGTTCATATCTACTTGCCGTTCATGGCAACGTTCGCGAAGGACACCCACGAAACGGGAAGCATCGCGGCGTTAATCGGGGGAACGACGACGTACATTGAAATGTGCTGTCCGAACCGCAACGATGACGCGCTGAAGGGTTACGAGCTTTGGAAATCGAAGGCGGAAGGGAAGAGCGCCTGCGATTATGCCTTCCACATGTCCGTCACGAAATTTTTGAAGGAGACGCCGGGCCAGTTGCGCGAGGTCGTGGCTGACGGAACCTCTTCGTTCAAGATTTTTCTCTCTTACAAGAATTTCTTTGGCGTAACCGACGAAGAGATGTATCAGACCATGCGGTTGGCGCGGCAATTGGGCGTGATCGTCACGGCCCATTGCGAGAATGCGGAATTGGTGGCGCAATTGCAGCAGAAATTGCTGGCCGAGGGAAAAACCGGGCCGGAGTGGCACGAGCCGAGCCGGCCGGAATCGGTGGAAGCGGAGGGGACGGGGCGATTCGCGACGTTCCTGGAGAACACGAAGGCGACGGGGTATGTGGTGCATCTATCGTGCGAACCGGCGCTGAAGGTGGCGCTGGCGGCGAAGGAGCGGGGAGTAAAGTTGTACATTGAATCCGTGATTCCTCATTTCCTGTTGGATAAGACCTGCGCGGAGAAACCCGGAGTGGAAGGCATGAAGCATGTGATGTCGCCCCCGCTGCGGGCGAAGAAAAATCTGGGCGTGTTGTGGAGCGCGCTGGATCGTGGATTGATTGATACTGTCGGCACGGATCATTGTCCGTTCGACACGGAGCAAAAACTTCTGGGCAAGGACGCGTTCACCAATATTCCGAATGGCATTCCTGGAATCGAAGATCGCGTGAATCTGCTTTACACATACGGAGTGAAGCGCGGGCGGCTGGAGATCGAACGGTTTGTGGATGCGGCGAGCACGCGCCCGGCGAAGCTTTTTGGGCTGTATCCGCGAAAGGGAACGATTGCGATTGGGAGCGACGCGGACCTTGTGATCTACGATCCCGATTATCAAGGCGTGATTTCGGCGAAAGCGCATCACGTCAACAACGATTACAGCGGGTTCGAAGGAATGGTGATTGAGGGGCGGCCTTCCGTGGTTACGGTGCGGGGCAAGGTTCAGGTGCGCGACGGAAAGTTTGTCGGTGAGCGGGGCCGCGGGCGTATGCTGAAACGGGAGCCGAGCTACTTCTAAACGAGACGCATCATGAGCCTGAATCCCAAGCGAACCGTTACCGAATTGAAGGAACTTCGCGAGCTGACCGCTGATGAGAATGGGGCGCAGCGGCTGGCGTGGACTGACGTGTGGCAAAAAGCACGAAAATGGTTCGCCACGAAACTTGTAGGGCTGCCCATTGAACATCATTATGACGCCGCCGGAAATAACTGGGTGACACTGCGCGGTGCTTCCGAGAAAACATTGCTGATCGGCGGGCATCTGGATTCGGTCCCGAACGGCGGATGGCTTGACGGAAGCTTGAACGTGCTTGCCGGTCTTGAGGTGCTTCGGCGATTCGCGACGGAATTCAAGGGCAAGCCGCCGCTTACGATTCGGCTGGTGGATTGGGCCGATGAAGAGGGCGCGCGATTCGGGCGTAGCCTGCTGGGTTCCTCCGCGTTTGCCGGAACGCACAGCATTTCCGCCGACCGGGTGCGCACCGATAAAGATGGTGTATCGATGGAGGACGCACTGCGGCGCTGCGGCGTCCACATGGATCATTTTCCGGAGGCGGAAAAAGAACGCGCGAACGCGGCGGCCTACATTGAGTTGCACATCGAGCAGGGGCCTGTGCTGGAAAAATTGGGGTTGCCGCTGGGAGTGGTGCTGGGCACCAAGGGAGTTGAACGCCACGCAATAAGATTTCACGGACAGGAGGCGCACTCTGGCGCAACGCCGATGAAGCAACGGCGAGACGCGCTGGCTGGGGCCGCGAAGCTGGCACTGGAGATCCGAAACATTGCGGGCAAGCATGTGGATGCGGTTTGCACAATGGGCAGCCTGAAAACGTTTCCGGGAATTGTCACGGCGGTTGTCGGGCGATGCGAGGCCACACTGGATCAGCGCGACCTGGATGCCAAGGTGCTCGAGCAGATGTACCGCGAGGCGCAAGAGGCCAGCAAACGATTTGCGAGCGAGGAAAATTGCACGGTGGAATGGTCGCGGATCTGGAACATCGAGCCAATCCGCTTTCACGCGCATCTGATCGAGCTTTGCGAGCAGGCGGTCCGCGAAACTTCCGGCAGCTCGCACCGGCTTCCTTCGGGTCCCCTGCACGATGCGGCGGAGGTCTCGCGCGCGGGCATTCCGACGGTTATGATGTTTGTGCAGTCCCTGGGCGGCATTAGCCACAACAAGATTGAAGACACCAGGGAAGAACATCTGGAAATGTCGGTGGTTGCTCTGGACCGGCTGGCGGCAAAAACGGTGGATTGGATTTTGAAAGCAAACTGACTGGATTGAGAAGGGAAATCGAGCATGGACGCCAAATCGCTGAGAGTAGTTCAAGAAAATCGCGACTACACGATGTTTTCGTGGTCGGTGCAGGGCGCCTCGAATCCGATTCACATGAAGCGCGGGCAGGGCGTCTGGTTCTGGGATGGCGATGATCAGCGCTGGCTGGATTTCAGTTCGCAACTGATCAATCTCAATGTTGGCCACCAGCATCCGAAAATGCTGGAGGCGATCAAAAAGCAGGTGGATGAGCTTTGCTTTGCGGGGCCGAGTTTCGCCACGGAGCCGCGCGGAGCGCTCGGCAAAAAACTATCCGAAGTGACCGGATTGGCCAAGACGTTCTTCACCCTCGGCGGCTCCGAGGCTAATGAAAACGCCATCAAAATGGCGCGGCTGGTCACTGGCCGGGACAAAATTATTACGCGGTACCGCAGCTATCACGGGGCCACGATGGGTTCGATGACTGCATCTGGCGATCCGCGGCGCTGGGCTGTCGAGCCAGGGATTCCCGGCATCGTTCGCGTGTTCGATCCTTATTGTTATCGCTGCCCATTTGGGCAGAAGGTGGAGACGTGCCATCGCGAGTGCGTCAGCCATATTGAGGAAGTGATTCAGATGGAAGGGCCGCACACGATTGCTGCAATCATGGTCGAAGGCATCACGGGTTCGAACGGCCTGCTGGTTCCTCCAGACGACTATTATCCGAAGCTTCGGGCGCTTTGCGACAAATACGGCATCCTGCTGATCGACGATGAAGTGATGGCCGGATTCGGGCGCACCGGAAAATGGCTGGCCACGCAGCACTTTGGCATCAAGCCGGACATAGTCTCTTGCGCAAAAGGCCTGACGAGCGGGTATATGCCGCTTGGCGCGGTGATCGTTTCCGATAAAATTGCGAACTATTTCGAGACCAACATGCTGTGGGGCGGCCTGACATATAGCGGCCACCCGGTGTGCTGCGCGGCCGCGGTGGCCAACCTGCAGATCTACGAAGAAGAAAAGCTATTTGAAAATGTGGAGAAGCAGGGACGGTATCTCGCTTCACGCCTCGAAGCGATGAAGAAGAAATTTGCTTGCGTAGGGGACGTCCGCTACAAAGGCTTGTTCAGCGTCCTGGAACTTGTGAAAGACAAAACGACGCGCGAGCCGCTTGCTCCTTTTAACGGAACGAGTCCGGAGATGGGAAAGCTTGCAGCGCATTTGAAGTCGCGGCACTTGTATGCATTCAGCCGGTTCAACATGCTGTGGGTGTGCCCGCCTCTCGTCATCAACGAAGAGGAACTTCGCCACGGACTCGACATCGTGGAGTCGGCGCTGCAAATAGTGGACGCGTCGATGGGCAAGGCCAGCGTGGCGCAGGCAGGCGAACCTGTGACTGCAAGATAATTAGGGGCGCACGATGTCTTGATCGCAGGAGCCGTCGCCAAACGCCCACGCCGCGATTAAATCAGCTGCACGAGGCGGAATCGCCGCGAGTTTGGTTCAACCTGCGCTCGACCAATTGGATTGGCGCACACTTCTGAGCATGGGCATCCGGCGCAGCGCAACTCTTGCGTGAAACATTCGTGCTTTGGCAGCGGCTATTGAAATTCCCAATATTTGGGCGGTTTCCTTGACCGAGAATCCGCCCAACTGATGGACCTCCACGACTTTTCTGCTGCGGGGCCGCAATCGGCCGATCGCCGCGCCGACAATCTCTCTCCGTTCGTGAAGGCGGTAATTCTCTTCGGGGTTAGGCGCCCGATCCTGGATCTCAAAACGTGGCATCGACTCCGAAGCCGGATTAGGTTCATCCATAGGGATTTCGCGTATTCCACGTTTCTTGCGCAGTTGGCCCAGCGCCGAGTTGATGGCGATGCGCGTGAGCCAGGTGGCAAATCTCGAACGCTCATCGAAATTAGTGAGATGGATGAAAGCGCTCATGAAGGAGTCCTGAACGGCGTCTTCCGCGTCCTCCTTGTTGTGGGTAATCCGAAACGTCACACGGAGAATCATTTCGGCGTGGCGCTCGCAAAGGACCCCGAAGGCCGCTCCGTGGCCATTTTTCGCGGCCGCGATGAGTTTTCCTTCGCTCCAATGTTCAAGGTCAACCGCCGTGCTCGCTGCGTTCCCCTTGCCCCGACACGCGTCAAACGATTCCATTCTCATCGCCTGCTCCTTGAGCCAGGTTGTGGCTCCTACGCACTCGTGATTTAATCCCTCGCCTGTCCCATCCACTTCCGTATCTACCGCGGGAAATTTCCGATTCGCACGCCACCGGCTTGGCAACCCGCGAGATGCTCGGCTGCGAACCGACGGTTAGCAAGAGAACCGTGAATTCTTGGCGCACCGAATTTTCGAGCTTCAAAGTCAGGGGCTATGTTGTCAGGCCTTGGTTCCGTTACCTGAGTGCGTCACCCCAAACCAATAAGCCACACTCAGGCACAACCATTGCAACGGCACGGCCATTCGCAACTTGTTGAAAGGACAGCATTAGTGTGGGGATGGGGGTCGCGAAAATTCGGGACGTGACGAATACTCGACACTCTGCCGACACTCTACTGCGGTTCAGGTGGGCAGTTATGCTTGCGGATTTTCAACGGCTTGATTTTCGAATCCGGGATCGAGCGCGGAATTCCAAGCCTGGCAGCCGCTCCGTTTAGCCCGGTAAATTGTTCCCGGAAGCTGCCAGAGCCGCTTCGATCATTCGCATTTGCTGAATCTGCATGGTTGCGGTCCGCCGGGTTGGGCTTCAGTTTTATTTTTTGTCGAAAAGATCCACCTACCAAATTGTGGACGGCGCTTCCTGAATTTATAGCGACCTGTAATTGTTCACCAACTTCTTGTTTCGAAACCCAGGACGAATTTCATCATGTCCGAAACGCAAGAAACCGACATAAGCGACGGCAAAATAGCAGTCCAACGCGTGGTGCGAATAGTTTTCGAAAAAAATCTTTCAGCGCGCGCGTAACTTCCTATTAACATCCGCCATCTAAGTCGTCGGGTGTATCAACAAAATTCTTTCTACAGATCCCGGGGAGAGCGGAACCACCGAATTCCGAAACAAATAAATACTAATAAGCAGTAATTGGACATCTCGTTGGCGAGGTGAGCGGCTTGGCTTGGCAAAAACCGCTTCAGGTCGCGCGGAACAGGGATTCAAGGAACTTGTTTGCCGGATTTGAGCGGCGGGTTCGCCCAGGACTCAATGCCAATCAAAAAGAGGCGACGCGAATAAAATCGGCGGCGCTTCGGCAGTGCAGGAAGTCCATGCGATCGCATTATGAATTTCATCGCATAGGTTCAAGACCAACCAAGGGAGAAAGCAAGAATGAAGTTCAGATCGATAGCTGCAGTTGTGTTTGGAGTGTTTTTCATCCTCATCTCGAGCGCTCGGGCCGACGAAAGAGCCACCCAGGAAGTCGCGGTGCAGGGCACGGGGTTTTTCACCAAGGACTCGAACAGCAATGTTGTGAATCAGCACACCACCAACTCCGGTGGACTCCTCGTAAGCTACCGCCATCATTTTAATAGCTGGTTCGCAGCAGATGTAAGTTATGGCTGGACTCGGGATACCCAACAAAATAATTCAGCCGGCGGCTCACTGAGCGTGCAATCGAACGTGCATCAGGCCACGGTTGCCGGAGTCGTGAGTCTTCCCTGGAGGCCGGCGCGACTGAACCCCTACCTACTTGCGGGCACGGGTGCATTGGAGTTTGCCCCGACGCAGAGTGCGGGAGCGACCGTGCCTGGAGCGGGGAATCAGGCGAAAGCCACCTTTGTCTATGGTGGCGGCGTTGACTACGATTTCACCAAGCACATATCGTTCCGGATGGAGTATCGCGGGTTCGTTTACGGGCGTCCCGATTACTCCGTGAATGCATTGCGCACCGGCCTGACAACGAACACCGCCCAGCCATCGGCTGGCGTGGTCTACCGCTTCTAATTTCGACGAAAAAGAAGCCGCTTGAACATCTAGCGCTGCGCGAAATTGGCGTAGCGCTGGATGATTTTTTCAGTTTCGCAAGAATCGGATCAATGGGGGCTATTCGGAGCGAGGCGGCCCTATCGCGTTTTGAAGTTTCTGAAATTCCTGCATTTCGTGTTGCGCTCGCGCGGTCTTGCCCTGTTTCCGATAGAGCCCGGCAAGCCCAAAATGTGCCTGTGCTGCAAGCGCGGTATTTTTTTCGAGTTCAATAACCTGTAACCACGCCTTTTCGGCGGTGGCGCTATCTCCGTCCAGCGAGGCGGCTTTGCCCAGCGAGTAGAGGGTCTCCGGCATATCGGGTTTCAAGTCATTCGCTCGCTTCAATTCCGGTAGCGCGTCGCCGGCTTTCCCTTGCTGAAGCAGCGCCCCACCCAGACGATAAGCGGCCTCGGCGTTGCCCGGCCGCAGTTTGCACTCTGAGCGAAACTCCGTTTCGGCCTTGGGCCATTGGGCGGAATTTGCATAGACCTGGCCGAGTTCGAGGTGAAGCCCCGGCAGGTCGGGCCGCAGGCGCAGCGACTCCAGATATTCCTTTTCGGCTTGCGGCATTTGGCGGAGGACAAAATAATTTTCCGCAAGCGCCTGGTGAGCGCGCGCAGAATCCGGATGCGCGGCCAGCAAATTATCAATGGCGCTCTTGGAGAGTAAACCGCTTGCGTGGCCGAGGTAATACAGCAGATCCGGATCACCGGGACGCTGTGCGAGCGCGGCAGTGAAATTTGAAACAGCTTCCGTCAGCTGGCCGGTCTCAATCTGCGCGATTCCCAGCGCATCCAAAGCACCAACGCGCTGCAGGTGCGGAATTGCCTCCGCCGAATAACCCTGCGCCAAAAGCGCATAACCCAGGAACTGGTGGGCGACCGGGAGATCGGGGGTGAGTTCCAACGCGCGTTTCAAGGGAGCGATTGCCGCGCCATAGTTGTGGTTTTCCATGTAGGCGGCGCCGAGATTCACGAATGCCTCCGCCAAGTTTGGGTCGCTTTCCGTGGCCTTCCGAAACTCCGTAATCTCCATCTCGACCTGGTGCTGCCTGCGCGCCTCAAGGCCCGCTTGCAGATGTTGCATCGCCTCGGGCGATGCGGCCTGGCCTGCAAACCACGCGAACAAAAATAGGTGAATCATGAGCGCTCCGGTTCGCGGATGGAAAGGAATTGGTCGGCGCGAACGTCGTTTAGAATTTGCTTCACCCCCGAAGGCCAGAGAATTTCAACGGTGGCTTTCTCCGAGGATCCCAGTCCGAAATGTACGCGTTTGTCGTTGGCGCAGAGGTAGCTTCCGGCAGAAGTCGCGACGCGCGTCTGGCCATTGACGGTTACACGGGCGCCGTAGCCGTCCCGATTGCTGCGGATTCCCTGCAGCGAAATGGTCAGCCAGTGATTTGTTCCGCCAGTGCGGTTGAGCAGGAGAACCGGAGGGCCGCCGAGACAAGAAATTACGGCATCCATGCAGCCGTCGTTGTTGATATCGCCAAAGGCCACTCCGCGGGCGGCGAGTGGCTTGGCAACGCCGGAATCGACGCGCTCGAAATGTCCATTGTGATTCAGAGCGAGCAACGGGAGTTCCCTGTAGCGCAGGGACGCATCAATGTCTTGGACGTTGTCCAGCACATGGCCCTGCGCGACGAACAGATCCTTCCAGCCGTCATTGTCGAAATCTTCCAGGCCCACGCCCCAGCCGGAACTCATTGAGGTCATGGCGCCGAGGCCGGCTTCCAGGCTGGCGTAGTTGAAATTGCCGGCTCCCTCGTTGTGATAGAGGCTGTAAATTTCGCGCGGCAAAACCGTGACGAGTATGTCCGGGCGGCCATCATTATCGTAATCCTGAAAAACGGTGCCCATTCCGGACATGCCTTTTCCGTCGGCAGTGAAAGCCACGCCGGCCTCCAGCGCACATTCCGTAAATGTGCCGTTACCGTTGTTGTGGAATAGATATTGCTGCATGCCATCGTTGGACACAAAAATGTCGGTGAAACCGTCTCCGTCGTAGTCCGCAAAGGCTGCACCGAGGGCGCGGCCTTTCTTGGCGGCCAGGCCCGAGCGTTCGGTGACGTCCTCAAAGGTGCCATCGCCGCGATTGTGAAAGAGGAGGCAGGTTGTCGCCGGGAAAGCGTTCGGCGGGCAGTAGGTATGCCAGTCGCCGCCGCAAATTTTGTTGTGGTCGGCGTCCCAGTCCATGTAGCGGGTCACGAAGAGGTCAAGCTTTCCATCGTTGTCGTAATCAAAGAAGCCGGCGGAAACAGACCAGCCTCCGCCCGCCACGCCTGCTTTCGCGGTCACGTCCGTGAACGTGCCGTCGCCATTGTTGTGGTAGAGGACATTTTTGCCGTAACTCGTAATGTAGAGATCGGGATTCCCATCGTTGTCGTAGTCGCCCACCGCAACGCCCATCCCGTAATTTCCATTCCCGGCATTAGACAAGCCAGCGGCCTGCGTGACGTCCAGAAAGCTGCCGTCTCGATTCTGGCGATAGAGGCGATTCCAATAGCGGGGATTGTTGCGCTCGAAATCTTCCGGACGGTGGAGGGATTCGGTGATCCGGCCGCCGTTCATGAGGAAAATATCGAGGAGGCCGTCGTTGTTGTAATCGAACAACGCGACGCCGCCCGGCATGGTCTCAATCAGGAATTTCCGTGGAGTGGGAGAATTCTGCAAAAGAAAATCGATGCCGCGCAGTGGCTTTACTTCGAAAATCGGACCCACGGCGGCCATCGCCGCGAAATTGAGAAAATTACGCCGCGTAAGTTGTCGGCGATGCATCTCGTTGGCTGGCTCCTTGGACCCGTAATGACGGCGAGACGGCAATGTGCATTGTATTTTACTGTGAGGGAATAGGCTAACACGAAGCAGCGGCAGGGAAGTCCGGCAGCGTGTAATAGAAGCGGTGGACCCATTTCATTCGGAAAAAAGGAAGCCCGGTATGGATGCCTCCTCAGCATCCATGCCGGGCGTTCCCGGGGTGGTGGTTAGAATATGAATTTCAATCCGAACTGGATCAAGCGTGGGTTGGTGCCGGCGGCGGTGCTGGTAACCACGCCAAAGTTTGCAGCTCCAACGCTGGTGTTGGGCGGCGCAAACTGCGTGCGGTTGAAGAGGTTAAAGAACTCCGAGCGGAACTCGAGTCCCAACTTGTTATCGGGGCCAAAATAGGTCCGCTTGAACAAAGCAAAATCAAAGTTGTTGACGCCGGAGCCGCGAAGATTCGAGTCGGTGCGTGATTCTGTACCGAAGGTGAAGTCCGCGGGCGAGACGAAGCAAGCCGTGTTGAACCACTCATTGAGTTTATTGGCGAGTCCGCCTGATGGGGCACCCTTGCTGCAGCCGGGAACGTAGTTGGGTCGCGAGCCTCCACCAAACGAGGTGGTGTAATTCGGGTTGCCGTTGGTGAAGACGAGCGGGAAGCCTTTCTGGAAGACGGTCACGCCATCTATACCCCAGCCGCTGACCAGTTTGTCCACTGCGCCGGTGGCGTTGGAGATATAGCGCTTGCCGTGGCCGAAAGGAAGGTCGAGAACATAGCTGATCACGAGTCTTTGCGGTACGTCTTGCGAAGACAGGGAACGCTCGCCCTTGAGATTGGTGAAATCCTGGATGCTGCCGGTGGCGGCTTCCAGCCAGTTGGTGAGGGTATCCGCGTTTGTGATTAGCTTGGAGTTCGTGTAGGCAACCAGTAACGAGCCAGCGCCTGCGAAACGGCGTTCGACAGTGAGTTGCAGAGAGTGATAGATGCTGTCGTAGTCGCCCTGACCACCAAGTTTCAGGCCAGTGTATTGCGGGAAGGGGCGGCTCAACTGGCCATTGGTTGTGGTCGACCCCGAGAGTGCATAGGAGATCCCGGTGGTGTTGTCGAAGAAGGGGTTGGGTACGGATTGCAACGCGGTCACGGAAGGTGCTCCCGTAGCAGTCGCCACACATCGCGTGTGGGTAATCGCCACTTGAGCTGCGCACTGTGAGGCCGCCGTAGCTAGATAGTTATCTCCGAGCTGGTCGATCTGTGTATCGTAGAGAGCCAGGTGTGTTCCCTTCGAACCAACATAAGCGGCGGAGACAAAGAAGTTCCAGGGCAGATTTCGCTGGATGTTGAGATTCCACTGCTGTACATAGGCGGCCGGATGGTCGTGGTAATCGGCGACGGTGAAGTTTTGGACGACCTGGGTGGCATACTGCTGCGTGCCCAGGGCGCCCAAGGAGCGGCCCACCGGCGGCACGATCTCCGGGAGGAACGGAGTGTTAATGGTGTTTGACGGATGGATGCCGTTGTCAACTGAGCCGGTGTACGAAGTGGTGGCGTCGTTGACGAAGTCGTTGTTGGGATTCAAGCCGAAGGAAACGTAGTTGGGAACCCAGAAGATTCCGTAACCGCCGCGAATGACGGTCTTCGAATCCCAGCTGTAGGCGAAACCCAAGCGTGGAGAAACGTTGTCTTTCTGAAGGGGAATATTGGTCCGCTGACCGGGGGAGACCAGGGAGACATCACCCTTCAGACCGGGAAGGCCGCATGGAGTTGGGGGCACTGCCGCTGTGACGCAGGTCGTCAAGCCTGCAGTGACCGCGGGGTTGGCGAGCCAGCTGAGCGCCGTGGGATCGAACTCCGACTGCCGGTTATAGCGTTCCGACCACGGCCCTTGCAGTTCGTAGCGAATACCGAGGTTAAGGGTCAGTTTGTTTGTAAGGCGGAAAGTGTCGTCAACATAGAACCCGCGGTAGATTTGTTGTCCGGCAACTAATGCGGGTACGATAGCCTGGCCAAAGAAGTGATTTTCCACGCTGCTCGGGTTGTCTGCATAGCCCAGCATGAAATCCGCAAAGCTGAAACTGGAGAAGCAGGCAAGGCCGGATCCGCAGAACGCGAAGGCCCCGCTGCCAACGTTGGTCTGCGCATAGTTGTCGCGCCCGATTTCCAACTGGAAGCCTAGTTTAACCGTGTGACGCCCGCGCACGAGGGTGACGCTGGGGCTGAGGTTCCACTGTGTGTTGCGGTCAGTGATGAAACTCTGACCTTGAGAGCAAGTAATGTTGTCGGCAAAGTTGAAGATGCACGGTGTGGGTGGCGTCCTGGCGCCGGAGGGAACGGCGGCGTTGTATTGCGCGGGCCAGCCGATGGTGGTGAGGTCGAAACCTGCGTTTGTGGGGGCGCGGTTGTAGGCAAAGCGGCTGAGGCTGGCGTTCACGCTAACAATGGTGTTCGGCGTCACTGTCCAGTTGTAGCCGAGTGCAGGTGTGCTGCTGGCGTATTTTTCCGAGCAGCGATCCGCGCACAAACCAGTGCCTAGAGGATCGACGGGGAGATCCAGCACGTTCCAGTAGCTGTAGCGGAAGAAAACGTGCTGATTATCGGTGATCCGCTGATCGAGGCGCCCAACCACCTGATTCTGGTTGCCGCCGCCGCTAGTGGCTGTCGTAAAGTTATTGGTGAAGAAGTTGTTCCCAATCGTTCCCGGGGTCCCCGTGCCATTGGCTGCCGGGAAAAACTTTAGCATCGCAAGGGACGTCGGGTTGAGCCGCCCGGTGGGAATAATGTTTCCGGGAAAGGGCGTGCGCGTACCGGTTGTGCAAGTAACCACAGTTGTAGCAGCCGGCGTGCCACAAGGATCGTAGATTTGGTCAACGAAATTCCCGTTCTTGTCCTTGTCTGCGCAGATTCCACCAGGGCCTGTGAATCCAGTCGCACACAGGGACGAGAAATCGCCGCCCGCAAAATTAGATTCAGTCTTGGGGTCCGGCACGGTGGTGGTAAAAGCGCTCCCAGTGCGCAGACGGAAACCTTCCCAACTGAAGAACCAGAACGTCTTGTCCCGTCCGTCGTAAACATGCGGAATGACCAGCGGCCCGCCCGCGTTAGCGCCGAACTGGTTCTGCGTGAAGGGAGGCCGCTTTTGCCCGGCCTTGTTCAGGAAGAAATCGTTTGCGTCCAACACTTTGTTGCGCAGATATTCGTAGGCTTCTCCGTGCAACCCGTTGCTGCCCGATTTCGTGCTCAGGTTGATGACCCCGCCGGAAAACTTGCCCCAATCCGCACCGAGATTGCTGGTCTGGACTTTGAACTCTTGAATGGAATCCTGCGTTGGAATCAAAACAGGCAAGTTGATGTAGCCAATATTTAGAGGCTGGCCGTCGAGGTACTCGGCGCTCTCATTTCCGAAGGACCCGTTCACCTGGTAGTTACCCCAGCCAAAGGGGTTTACTCCGACGGGGGTGCCCCCGGAGCTTCCCTGTGGGACAACCGCGGGAGCAAGGGTGATCAGGTTAAAAACGTTGCGGCCGTTGAGAGGCAGTTCATTTGCTTTGCGCTCCTCAACCACTTGTCCG
>Ga0210386_10001065_pt1 | contig 24733 bp, 26 predicted proteins | sample IncBWH32OmetaG_FD_160091 | JGI IMG/M metagenome (GOLD analysis project Ga0210386, IMG submission 160091) | Forest soil microbial communities from Barre Woods Harvard Forest LTER site, Petersham, Massachusetts, United States - Inc-BW-H-32-O ...
TGACCAGCGTACACGAACTTGAAACGTCCACAAATGGCTGTGCGATCTTTGCGCTCTCGCCCGGGGAATACAGCATCAACGCGAGTAAGACGGGCTACGTGGATCCGAATGGCGACGTGAACACAAAGGAAGATCTGAGCGTGACAAAAACTGTATACCTCCCGGCTGAGACGACCTCAAAGGAGGGGTACAACCTTGGGCTGGCAGGGAAGTTGAAGGTCAGCTTTACCGATGCCGCGGAACCGAGCCCAACCCCGGAAAGCGATTCGATTGTCGCCTACAACACGGGAATGTTTACCCCCAGGCAATTCCCCGAAAAACCCGCTCTCGAAACATACAGCCATACGATCGAATCTGAAACTCCGAGCTCGGTCTTCCCCTTCACCACTAAGTACACTGTGTACGCCGGCACCTGCGAAGCGGATCTACCCACGAGGAATGGCCAGAGCTCCAATCCGGAAGTGCTTGTGCCGCCGGGCAAAACCGGCGAAACAAGCGTACCGCTGGCGCCGATCGACATAAAGGTGCTGGAATCCAAAGGACTGCCCGAAACGCCGGTGTCGGGGGCTACCGTCATATTGGAAGATACGGGCTGTAAAACGGTTCGCAAACTCACGACCACCTCGGCGGGAGCGCTCAGCCGACCTGGTATGCCGTTTGGGACGTACTCGCTCTGTGTTACGGCCACGGTCGCAGGGAAACCGCGCGAATATACCGAACCGGTGGATAACGACAGCGCGAGCGGGACGCCTTTGCAGGCCATCTATCTCAACGAAGGCAAAGAAGGGTCTGTCTGCTGATGCGCCGGCTGCGAACCTCATCGAAAGCGCTGTGCGACGAGCGTGGCCTGACGCTGATCGAGCTGCTCGTAGCGATGTCGCTGGGGATCATCGTGTCCGGCGTCGCCTTCTCGCTGCTCAACTTCACGACGGCGGACGTCACGCGCATCAGCGAACGTGTGCATGTCGACCAGACGGCACGCGTGGCGCTCGAGAAATTGATGCTTGCGCTGCACTCGTCCTGCCTGACGGCCAAATCGGATCCCATCAAGCCCGGCAGCACGGCAGAAAAGCTCAGGTTCATCAGCGAAACCAGCGCTGAAAACGAACGCGGCGAACCGTCGGCTGCCTTGCCCACGATCAGGCTGCACGAAGTCGTCTACACGGCAGCGTCGGGCAAAACCGAAGGCACGCTTACCGAAAAGTCATGGCCGAGCACGGGCGTCCCGCCGTCATATGTCTTCAACGAAAAAGAAACTCCGACGAAACGCACGCTGATAACCGGAGTGCAAAAGACCGAAAACGAAAAAAAAGAAGCTATGCCGATCTTCCGGTACTACCGTTACTATCAGGAAAGCGATGCCAAAGCCGTGCTCGGTGAACTCTATCCGACGCCGATGCCTGGAGAACTAAAAGAAAAAGAAGCTGTGGACACCGCCAAGGTGAACGTGAGCTTCACGGCTGTGCCGGAAGGCAAAGAAAACAAAGTAAACACTTCGTTTGGCGGTGGTCGTCCCGTCGCACTCGAAGACTCGGCGATCCTGCGCCTGTCTCCCTCCTCGGAAGAATCCAGCTCCAATCTACCCTGCGCTGAACTGTGATGACTATTCTTACTCGCTCTATACGTCGTTCCCTGGTTGCGCTCCGTGGCGAGGAGGGCATCACGATGATGATCGCGATCGGGGTGATGTTCGTCACCTCGCTGCTGCTCGTGGCGACTTTCACTGCGGCCAATGGAGAGATCCACCTGAGCAGCACCGATACGGCACAGAAGAAGGCCTACTACGCCGCGCTTGCCGGGATCGAGAACTACGAGAACCATCTCACCGAGGACGGCAACTACCTGACCTACTGCACCAACCCTCCTGAGGCCAACACGGCGCTGAATCAGGTCGGGGAAACCACCCACCGCACCGTTATTCGAGACGAAGAAGGCAAATCTCTCAACGAGGAATACGCGATCCAGTTGTTGCCTGCCGAAAGCGCACCTACAAACGATCGCAAGTGTGACCCCAGCAACCTGGTCGCGACGATGCTCGAAGAGAAGTCGCCGGGAGCCGTCGGGACCTTTCGCATCGAGTCGACAGGCTACTCCGGCACTTCGAAGCGGACGCTCGTAGCGGACTTCCGCAACGCCAACTTCGTCAGCTTCGTCTGGTACACGAAGTACGAAACGGGCGATCCCGCGATCTACGGCGAACCGCTCAAAGAAAAAGAGCCGGCGACCTACTACACCGAATGCTCCAAGTTCTACGGTGAACGCCCGGCGGACGGGGGCACCCCGCGACGCTGCATCAACAATTTCTTCATCAACGGAGAATCCGTCAATGGACCGATGCACACTGAGGATCACGCCGGTGTGTGTGGTTCCCCCGTCTTTGGTCGAACCGAAAATGATCGCATCGAATTCGGCCACGCATACGGAAAACCAGAAGACGAAGGCTACTCGGGCGAGGGTGTCTGCTCAGAAGTAAAACCCGTCTTCAAGGGCAAGCACGTGCTACCAAAGGAAGTCGTCTCGATCGAGCCGCCGCCAGGCGATGAAGAACTGAAACACATCGTCGAACCGGCGTACGAATATACGGGCAAGACGGAAATCATCCTTGAAGACGGCACGATGACGGTGATAAAATGGGAAGAAGAACCGACGGCGAAAACATGGATCACGAAAACCTCAACAGGTGTCGCCTATCCCGCCAATGGCATCATCTACGTCGCCGGAGGTTGTTCGGTCGCCTATTCACCGTATGGGCCGAAGCCGAAGTACACCGAAGACGACAAATGCGGCAACGTCTATGTCCATGGGGAATACACAAACTCGCTTACGATCGCGTCGGAAAACGACATCATCATCAATGGCAACATAACGACGCCTACCACGGCTGGGGTTCCAAACACGAATGCCCTGTTGGGGCTGATCGCCAACAACTTCGTGCGCGTCTATCACCCGGTTGAAGAAACCTACCCGGCTAGCGGAAGCAAAAAAGAAACATGCAAAACAAACGGTCAGAAAGAAGTCGAGAAATATATCGGGTCGGGCAAGTGCGAATACACTGACGACGCGGCCGAATGCGACGCCCCCAACGCCTCCACGGATCTGAGTAACCCCACTGTCTACGCCGCGATGCTGGCCGTCAAACACGCGGTGATCGTGGACAACTACATCTGCGGCGAACCTTCGCTCGGGAATCTGGATGTCTACGGAGCCGTAGCCGGCCTCTACACGAATGGCTTCACGGGCGAGTTCTCAGGTTCGTCGATCATCCACGGCTATCCATACGACGCCAACTACGACGACCGCCTGCAGGTCGAGGAGCCGCCGCACTTCCTCAACCCGATCGAGGCTTCGTGGTTCGTGCAGCGCGAGACATTGGCGCCCAACCCGAACTACTGATTCAAACCCGGACTACTGATTCAAGCCGAGCGTTCCCGAGCGCGGTGTCCAGTCAACCTGGCCTGCCGACGATGACGGCGTGCAAAGCAGTGTGGGCAGCCAGGAGATAGGCATGCCTGGAAGCCACATCGCGCTGTGCTCCCGCCGCGCCGGCGGGAGTCGCCTCCAGAGCGAGCGGCGCAAGACCCATGGCGACCCATCTCGACATCCCGCTCAGGGGTATCCTGGATACGGAGCAACCCGGCACCGATCGCCAAATCTCGCCTGAGCGAGCAGGCGTGTAAAGTCTGGCGAGCGCTCCACGCGACGCAGATCCGCCTGCAAATCAGGCGTTTCTGGGGGACTGGTGTAACGGTAACATGGGGGTCTCCAAAACCCTTGCTCGAGGTTCGATTCCTCGGTCCCCCGCTCCGCTCAACCGGGCGGAATCCCTGCACACGCCGAGTGTTTAGGCCGATTTAGCCAGCGGTCTAAAACTCCGTTCGACTCCGCTCAAAACCGGCCGAGTCGGACAAAAACTGCAACCGAAACTGCAACCTGTTTCGTTCGCTTCTTCCTGTACGGGCATAGACGGACGGTCGTCTCGTGAGCGAGTGCATGCTCATCTCAGCGACCCGGATTGACTCCCAGTCCCCGGTGACGGTTGAGGTCGAAGCTAAGTGCGGCCACCGAGCGACTGCGACAGCATGGACAGTTGAGGAGGCTCGCGCCATCGCGGAACGAGAGCTTGCAGTCCCGTCATTCCGACTGCAAGATCGGGAGGGCCGGTCGGTGGACTCATCACCCGCTGCCGAGCCCTCCCCTCGCCAGCGCGCTCTTGCCGCCGCGTTGAGGGGTGCGCGCTCCAGGGACGACGAACTCGCTGCGCTCGCCGTCCATGACGATCTTGTCCGGGCTGAGGGGGCTCTGGAGTTCTATTCGGCTGGCGTCGGTTTCAGTGAGCGCGAGGACGACGGTCAAGTAGCTCGTGATGCCCTTGAGGGACAGTCCAGCGGGCATAGACGGACGGTGGCCCGATGATCGCGGTCGAAGTGCTTGGTTGGGCTGTGATCGCCTTGATTGGTCTCGCGGCAGTGGCTTGTCTCGCCGCACTGTATGTCTACGTGCTCGTGGGGATGGGGATCCCGTGGCTGATCCGTGATGCGTTCCGGTGGCTGGCCGGCCATAGGAGCACCGAGGGATGAGCGAGCAGTGGTCAACCCCAACGCCTATTGATGATGTGACGCTAGCGTTCCCGGCGAATGCGCTGGATCTGATGCCTTCGCGCGAGGAATGCGAAGTTGGCCTAGCCGAGTTGAGCGAGAAGGATCGCCGCAAGTGGATCGACTTCCAGTCCCAGTGGTTTAGCTGTGGGCTACCGGAGGGCGTCGAGCTCCATATGCGGGACGGCATCGACGGCGAGATAGCGTTCCGGCATCTCTCGGCGATCCAGGGCTCCTTCGCTCCGAAGCACGAGCACAAGATGGAAGCAGTGGCCTATCTCGCGAGCCGGTGGATCAAGAAGGTCGAGATCCAGAAGTCGGCGGGGCATAGGAGGCCGGGAGCGTGAGCCGGGACTATGCACGTCTTGCCTGTTGTTGTGTTCTGTTGTTGCCGTTCGCGTCGTGTGGGTCGGCGTGGCAGGATCGCCAGACGTATGAATGGCCGGTGGCTACTGGTGTAGCGGTCAGGGAATGCGCGTCGCGTCGTGCTGGCGAACGGGTGATGCCCGAATCGTGGGAAGTGGTTTTTGAATGTGGGGTCGGGCTGCCGCGTGTGGTGTCTCGATGAGGTATAGGGAAGCGGTCTTGAGTGGGTTGACGGTGCAGCAGCGTCGAGCGGTCGTGCGTGCTCGAGCTGGTGTTCTGGCGCGACTCTGGGATAAAAAGCGTGGCGGCTGTAGGACTTGTCTTTCTATCTGTTCGACGTGCAGGTCGGGTAAATATATGGAAGGAAAGGACTATCGCGATCAAGGCCTGTGGCATTGTGAGTGGGTCGCTACGGGCTTGTCCGTTGAGGAGATATTGCGTATCGACCCGATGATCGTGGGGTCGAATCTGTTGATGCTTGAACTGAGTATCGCTGAAGCAAACGGGGTTGTATGATGGCTGATTCTCAGCGGATAGACCCTGTACTGGTCGAGAAGGCGCGCACATGCGTGGGCACGCGACTACCCGACGACACGTTCCCCGAAGAGCCCGGCGCCTACTCCAAGGTCTTCGGTGGCGAATGGGTGGTAAGCACGCCCGATGGGTGCATCTTCCACCTCGCGAGCGAGCGAAGACCGGACCGCAACGGCAAACACCATGAGGTCGAGGAGCACGAGGACGGTTCGATCAGCGTCCTCCCGCGCCCGGGCAATAGCAACTCGATCCTGAGTCCCAAGGGCTGGCACGGTTACCTGGAGCGCGGCGTCTGGAGGGCAGTATGACCATCGATCGGATGGTCGAGAAAGTGCAGGTAGCCCCTGAGGTCTGCCCTGTATGCGATGAGAAGCGCGCTCGACCGGGCTGCGTCCATCCAGTGCGATGCGGTCAGTGCGGTGAGCCTGTCTGTGTCGATAACCCTTGCTGCGGGCGTCCAGTAGAGCAAGGAGACGCCGAGGTGCAGGCCCATCAATGCCCTCGTTGTGAGGGGCTCGGCCGGGTCACGACCGACAGTGCGCTGGGTATGACGGGGCGTTGTCGGCTGTGCGATGGCGAAGGCGAGATCGAGCAAGGAGACACCAAGTGAGCTCGAGCGCGCTCAAGCAGAGCGAGAAGCAGTTCCAGGGTGCGGTGGTCGAGTATGCCGAGCTGAACGGTTGGAAGACATATCACACGTTCGATTCGAGGAGGAGCGATCCGGGCTTCCCCGATCTGGTCCTCTCACGCGATGATCGGCTCGTCTTTCTGGAGCTGAAGTCGGAAACGGGCCGAGCCTCGACGGCACAGCGAGACTGGTTGGATGCTCTGCAGCGTGCTCCGGGGATCACTGTCGGCGTGATGCGTCCTCGTGACTGGGCGACTCTCGAAGAAATGTTGAGCCGATGATTAAGCGTGTGTGTCGCTGTCCAAAGAAAGAGTCGTTGGAGGGTATGCGTACTGATGCGGTCTGGGCTTCGAAAGCATGTGCGCTGCGCTGGAGTCGCGAAAACCCCGGCAAGGAGCTTCCCGGCCGTGGTAATGCGCACATAATCGACACACGGGGACGGTCTGGGAGGCAAGTGAGCGCCCGAAAGATGGAAAGGGTGCTCACTCACAAGTACGGGTGGCCGCACTCAGTAGCTCACGAGGCTGTGAATGAGGCGTTGCCCGAGGCTCAACGATCAAAGGAGGCAGCGTGACCATTGCTCACAATCACGCGGCGGGAACGATCTGTGGCGAGAGCTGCCCGTTGCTGCATGAGCGGGTGGCGCCGGGTACGAAGTCGAGCGTGAGCGACTGGGCGCGCTATCGCATTGCACTCGAACGCATACGCGACCGAGGCTGGGTCGAGGACGCCCTTGATCCGCAAGGTGCTGCACGGATCGCAAAGGAGGCGCTTGGCGATGTCTGATCTTCCTCTAGACGAGACCGCGCTAGCCGCAGCAGCATTGGATGCGCCGTTTGTGGGTCGCTCGGTGGTTGAGCGCATCGTCTCTACTTATCTGAGAAAGGCGCGATTCGAGGTGGTGACTTTGTGCGGCAGGACGTATGTCAAGACTCCGTGGGTTTCTGTTGTCCAAGCCGAGAGCGAGGAGGAGTGATGGGCTCTAAAGACTTGGAGAAGGATGAGCGAGAGGGAGCGGCGGCGTGACCCGTCTCTGCGCATGCAACTGTGGTCAGCCGGTCGCTCCTCGTAAGGTGCCCGCTACGCAACTTCAGCGTGCCGGACGCGGGATTGGACAGAGTCTTTCAGGACTATCGGATGGAGGATCATCGAGTGTTCGTTTCGCAAGCAGAGATCGACCAGATCAGAGGCAAGATGCGCCGCCGCGTTCTCGAGCTCCCTGTCGAGTACGGCAAGCTGGGCGAGCTAAAGCTTCCCGTGAGGGAAGGCGGTGTCTATACGCTCAAACCACCGATCCCATATGTCCGGTATCGCGGTGAAGCGGAACGACACCAGCCGACACGCGCGATAGCTGTCTTGCGGCTGATCGACCTGTGCGACATGCCGAGGCGGACGGTCACGATCACCGTCACCCATCCCCCGGAACGTCAGGGTGACAAGTGGCTGATCCGTTTCGAGAAGGGTGACTGGCGAAACGAGTTGGGCGACCCCGTCTACCTAGCCAAGTACGGTGACTTCACGATGACCGCGAGCAAGCAAGCCGTCCCTGGAGACCCCGAGCTGATGAGCCCGTTCGCTGAGGATTTGGCGCGAGCTCGAGCACGAGCGCTCGAACGGCGCATCAGCCCTGACCGGGAAATCGTCCGGAGGATCAAAGGCGAACTCTCGCCGCTACAGAAGAGCATGATCGCGATGAAGGCCCGCAACCGTCTGAACCTGATCTTGAAGGAGATGGACAAGCTCGACGCTGAACTTTCGGTGGATGAGGCTGCTACATTCCCGGAGTCAGTTTGTGCTGCCCGCCAAATGTCCGCTGCAGTAGAAGGCGAACCCCGGCCATGCGGCACCGAATCCGTCGTGTCTCTAGAGTCAGCAGCATGAGCGATTCCGCTGACCAGCCGACTGTTTCCCATGTTGCGGAGAAGCTCCACGCCTACCGGATGATCGAGGACAACTACGTGGGTGGCGTTGTTCACATCGTCGTTGACGACGGGAACGTCGAGCAAGCTCATGCGGACTGGTGCCTAGACCAGGCGAACGCAAATGGCAATCCCATCGATATTGAGATCGCAACGCTTGTCGCCGCTCTGTCCGATGCTGAGCGCAGGGAACTTGCGGACCTCGATACTTACCCGCGATGACCACCACGCCGCGCGACGAACTAGCGTCTGAACTGAAGGCAGCAGGCTTTGCGGGTGAGGTCAGCACGGTCGATTACTGTGCGATTTGCGACACACCAGCGATTCCAGTGAGCGACGGTTGGGTTTGTGCGGAGCATCCTGCGCATCCCATCATCCACGTTGAGGTTGTATCCGCTATCGAGGCGCTTGAGATTGCCAAGCAGCGCAACGAGGCCGTCCAACAACTTGCCGAAGTCCGCAAGGTCTTGGAATCCGAATGACCAAGCGCACCTGCAAGGGCACCACCAGGAAGGGCACGCCATGTGGTGCGAACCCCTTGAAGCCCGGCACGATCATCGAAGGCGTTACGGTCACCGGCAAGTGGTGTCGTACCCACGACGGAGATCTTCCATCTTCAGCCAAGTTGCACGCTACGCGCACGCGTGAGCAGATGGGCGGCAGACCAAAGAAGCCCAGTCCAACAGAGATTGAGCGTCGCCTGATCGAGGAGAACGTGATCGCGTGGCAACGCCCGTATTGGCGGACGTTGGGCTACGACATGGTGATGGGCGAGGACGGCCCGGAACTGTTGGAGCGCGAGGATGGTGGCGCGAAGCTGTTCGGGGAGAGCAAGGACGGCTATATCAACGTCAGTCCGCACGAGGATTTGGGCGCGATGATCGCAGCAGCCGAGAAGCTTAGGGATCGTGTATTCGGCCGTCCGAAGCAGTCGAGTGAGGTGACGGTCATTACCCAGGACGTGATGGATCAGGCGATCGAACGGTTGGAGGCGGAACTTGCCATCAACGATCCAGGTAGCGGCGAGCCCGGAGTCGATCGAGCGATACAAGCAACTGAGGGCTCAAGCTAAAGCCCGTCGAACGCAACACAAGGATGCGACGCCCGGCGTTCTGGCGCGCAGGCTTGATCCTCTGACAGTCCAAACATCCGCCCTCGACCTTATCGACGGGGAGCTTGTCCAGATCCGTGACGGGCTTCGCATGATGTTCGAGCGGCGCAGTCACTTCGCCAGACTAATGGCCGCCGGCTTCTCAGACGCCGAGGCGATCCAGGCCGCACAAGACGAGGTACCTCAAGCAGGCAATGATCGCTTGACGGTCTCGATGCCGCCACAGGAGGGCAAGAGCAGCCGTGTGGGCCGCTACGGAATCCTGTGGTTGCTACGCCAGTTCCCCGGCTTGCATATCGGGCTCGTCTCCTACGATGGCGACCATGCGAACCGGATCAGCTACATGATCCGCGGCGATATCGAAGTCTTCAATGGTGAAGGTGGCAACCCCGACTTGGGTTTGCGGCTCGCTAAGAACCAGAAAGCTATCGGCCGGTGGATGCTCGCCCAACCCCACGGTGGGGACGTGTATGCCATCGGCATCGGCGGAGGCATCACGGGACGCCCGATCGACCTGCTGTTGATCGACGATCCAGTCAAGGACATTCGGGCAGCCGACAGTGTGCTTCTTAGCAGTCAGGCATGGGATTGGTGGCAGACCGCCGCACGTCCGAGGCTCGCACCGTGGGCACCAGTGATCGTCGTAGCGACGCGCTGGCACGAGGCTGATCTGATCGGGCGGATGCTTACCAAGCAACAGGAGGACGAGCAGGCCGGTCTTGAACACTTCGACCGCTGGCATGTCGTCAACATCCCGGCGCAGGCCGACCATGATCCCAACAAGGCCGAGACAGACCTTCTAGGACGTGAGCCGGGCGACTTCATGTCCAGTGCCCGTGGACGTACCCGCGAGCAGTGGGAGGCCACGAAGGCTGCGACAGCACCACGCTTCTGGACCGCGCTCTACCAGGGACGCCCAACACCAGATGTCGGTGACGTGTGGCTGAAAACATGGTGGCGCCGGTATGACGAGCCGAAGTGGTCACAGCAACCCGACGGCACATTCAAGCTGCCCGGTGCCGATAGTGCGCTCCTATCAATCGACTGCGCCTTCAAGGACAAGAAGGACAGCGACTATGTGACGATGGGCGTCTGGGCGAAGTACGGCGCCGACAGCTACCTGATCTACCAGGTGTGGGCACGACTGAACTTCACCGACACCTGTACGGCACTCAAGCGTGTCGCTCGCCTGTTTCCCGGTGCGCACCGCAAGCTCGTGGAGGATAAGGCGAACGGGACCGCAGTTATCGAGTCCCTGAAGCGGACGGTGCCGGGCATCATCCCGATCACCCCAGTCCAACACAAGCGTGCTCGAGCGGAAGCCGTCAGCCCGTTCATCCGGGCAGGCAATGTGCACCTGCCGACATCCAGCTTGGCTGCCATGTCCGCCGAGATCAGCTGGGACGTTGAGACGTTCCTAGTCGAGGCGACATCGTTCCCAAACGGTGCCCACGACGACCAGGTAGACCAAGCATCCCAGGCCCTCGCCGAGCTGTACCTGGGCAAACACGGTCCAGCGCAGATCCTCACACCGCAAGGCGAAGTGCCGCGTCGTATCAGCTCACCAGAACGCGGCACACCAACAAACCTTCCTCCCCATTTGCGCAGGCTGACAGAACGCCAATTGCAACGACCGAAAGGCAGATGAACCATGGCTGCAGGAACAGGCACGGAAGACAACGCAGAGAAGCTCCTCAAAATCCTTCACCGGAGCGAAAGCCCGGCATTCTCCGAACCGACGCTAGTCTCGGGCACCGCACAGCAGGACGCGACCGGCGTCAACACCACCTGGTACATACCAGTCGTAGGCGGCACCGCTGGCACGGTCAAGGTCGAAATCGGCCCAGTCGAAGCAACGGCGCATACACTCATCCCGGCAACGGCCGCGAACGCCGTATCCGGGCAGACGCTCACCGTGAAACTGCCAGCAAACTGGTGGATCAAGGTGACCACAAGCGTCGCTACGGTCGGCAAAGCAGTCGTCAGCACCTGAGCCGTGAACGTCGAGTTGTTGCGGCGGGACGTTCATCCCGCCGAGATCGCCATGCCCGACGGCACGGTCCTATCAGGCTGTCGTGTGTTCGTGACTACGCACCGTCTGATCGCATGGCAGGTCGTCGGGCATAAACCCACACAGGTGCTAGATGTCGAGTTGGCCGAGCCAAACAGCGTGCCAGCAAGCAGGGCGACACTACCTGGCAATGGCCGTCTTGAGTGTCGGCTGGTTGATGGCGGCACGGCCTGGGTCAACAAAGGACGCGGTTGCGGTTGTGGGTCGCCGTTGAAGGCGCTCGGGCCGCCTGTGCCTTGGACACGACGGGAGGCGACATGACTAGCAGTACGCCACTCCGATGGCCGGTCAGCACGGCCACGACCTTCACTGCTGGCATGACTCGTTCGATGAACGGTCCAGCGACCGGATACTCGATCTGCGTGCCGGGCTTCGAGCCATATGGGTTGTGGAATGCGCCGCTATTCGAGGGAAGCGATATGCCGTGAGCTTCACGACGATCACGATCACCACCACCGAGATACGGCCCAACGGCGAACCGGCCCAAGGCACCGTCACAGCCACGTTGAGCGAGCCGATCACAAACGGTACGACCACGATCGACCCGACACCGATCCTGGCCGAACTGAACGGTGAAGGCAAGCTCAAGGCCCAGTCGGGTGAGGCGTTCACGCTCGTCGCCAACGACGACACGGGCACTACACCCGAGGGTTCCGAGTACACGTTCCTGATCGAGATAGCCGACGCACCCGTCCGCTCGTTCAAAGCGATCGTGCCGCACACGGCCACCGAAGGCAAAATCACTCTGGCCGAACTGGAGGAGCTGTGACGCATTCTTTCTGGTGGCTGATCGTTGACGCGCTCGCGGTCTACCGGCTCGCCATCCTCATCACCAAGGACTCGATCACTCAGCCGATCCGCGACGCTGCGGGCGAACGCATGGTGCTGTTCTTGACATGTCCCTGGTGCGTTGGCATCTGGATCGCCGGCGCCATAGTCGTCCTGACTCGCTTCGTACCATCAGCATGGCAGTACGCCGCATTCGCCTTGGCATTGTCGGGCGTCACAGGTTTCCTGGCGGAGCGATAGCCGATGGCCAAGCGCCGGCTGGCCCTCAGGCGAAAGGCGACACCCCAACGCCAACCAGGACTACGAGTCCTAACCGCCTCTTCACGCCGTCTTGACCTGAAGAACAAGACGGAGGCACGCCAGTTCCGTGCACTTCGACAAGGCTGGCAAGCAGACGCCTGGAACGCTAGGGACTCGATAGGCGAGCTGCGATACGCCGTCCAGTTCCTAGCAAACAGCGCATCGAGGATGCGTCTGTTTGTTGCTGCGGAGCCGAGCGAAGGTGAGTCAGACGACCCGATCTCCCTGGACAAGGTCGAGGGCGTTCCCCCCGAGGTCGCTGAAGTTGCGACGCAAGCAATGCGAGATCTCGGACGCGGCAAGCTCGCACTGAAAAACCTCCTCAAGGCGCAAAGCACAAACGTCTCAGTGGCCGGCGAGTGCTTCCTACTCGGCCAAACCGACCCGGAAACCGGGGAAGAACACTGGTCCATCCGCTCCACTGACGAGATCGTGGCGAAGGATGAGGCGTGGTGGATGCGCGAGATCCCCGACGGTCCACAGGGGATCATTCCGTGGGTCAAGCTCGACCCGGAACTGACGGTCGTCTCACGCATCTGGGTGCCGCATCCCAGGTTCGGGCTACTCGCGGATTCCGCAGTCAAGGCAATCCTCGACGATCTGGATAGCCTCGGAATCCTGCGCCGCGGCATCCGTGCTGACGCTAAGTCTCGTCTTGGGCGAGGTGTCCTGCTCGTGCCGGAGGAGGCAATCCTCAAGACTCCGACCGACGACAACGAAGACCCTCAGGCGGACCCGGTCTTCGATGCGATCACCCGCGCGCTGATGGAGCCCATCTCCGATGAGGGTGTCGCTTCTGCTGTCGCACCGATAGCGATCCGTGCACCTGCGGAAGCTCTCAAGGAGTTCAGGCATCTGACGTTCGCACAGCCGTTTGAAGAGCAGGCCGCGAAGGCCCGCGAAGAGCTGATCGGGATCATCGCCACCAGCATCGACCTCCCCAAGGAGGTCATCATGGGAATGGCCGATCTAAACCACTGGACATCGTGGCAGGTCGACGACAACACGTTCAGGTATCACGTCGAGCCGCACGTCATCGGACTCTGCGACGGCCTCACCGGCGCTTATCTACGACCATATCTCAAGGCTGCTGGCGTCGATCCCGAATGGGTCCGACGGCTCGTCATCTGGTACGACCCGACCGAGCTCGTCACCCACCCTGACCGGACAGCCGATGCCGAAAAGGCTCACGCCGCGTTCGTCATCAGCGACGAGGCATATCGGGACGCCGCGGGTTTCACCGACGCGGACAAGCCAAGCGTCGAGGAGCTTGAGTTTCGTCAGTTCCAGCACATTCGGACAATGCCCCCGAACCTCCTCATGGAGTTCGCGCGCCGCGCAGACCCCACGCTTGTCGTGCCGCCGATCACAGTTGCGGGCACCATTCCAGGTATCAAGCCCGGCGGTGTCGACGCTGGACCTCCCGCATCAGTCGCACCCACCGGCGGGCTGCCGTCGTCGCCAACCTCGCCGGTTGGGCAGCCGCCGGTGGGTGAAGACGATCCACCTGCCGACCAGCCCGCCCAAGGACCACCACCGATCACCGCGTCGGGCTACTCGAACGCTCAGACGGTTCGTCTGTCACGCAAGCTCGCCTCGATCGACAGGGATCTCCGGGCACGACTCCAAACAGCAGCGAACGCGGCGATGCTCCGTCAGCTCGAGCGTGCCGGCGCGAAGCTCCGCACCAAGGTCGCGAAGGACGAGACACTGCGCACGAAGATCGCTCACCGTCCAAACGAGCGTGTACCCGCGATCTTGGGTGAATCGCTCGTAGCAGCGACCGGGCTATCTTCGGCGGATTTGATGGGTAGCGATGATTGGTCTGGTCTGAAGGCCCAGTTCTACAGTTGGACCGAGACCGCGCAGAAGCAAGCGATTGCCACAGCCATCCGCATCGGTTCGCTCGCGGAAGACGCCGATGCTGTCAAGGCTGCGGAAGCCGCAATGGCCACAGGCCGCGACTTGGGTTGGGAAGTCCTCACGAACGCACTCACCAACCTCGGCCACCATCTCCTCTACAACCCCGACCCGAACGTCGGCCCCGGCGACTGGGCGGACCTGAACCCCGACACGCTCGTACCCACCGGCACGATCCGAGCAGCACTCGGAGTAGCGGGCGGGGGAGACCTCGGGATCATCCCTGGCAGCGAAAGCACGATCGCACTCGGCTCCCCGATAGGCCAGATCGGGACGGGAGCGACGATCACCGAACTGATCGAAAGCTCAGGGACCGTCGAACAGGACAAATACGAATGGGATCACGGGCCGAGCCTCAACCCATTCGAGCCACACCTCAACCTAGACGGAACGGACTTCGCGAGCTTCGACAGCGAAGCCCTAACGAACGGCACCGGCTTTCCTGACAACGCCTACTACTTCCCGGGCGACCACGAAGGCTGCTCATGCGATTTCACCCCCTTGTGGGTGCAGGCGGAAACCGAATCATCAACCGAAGGAGAGTCATGACCGTTTACGACCTGATCCATGAAACCGAATCATCAACCGAAGGAGAGTCATGACCGTTTACGACCTGATCCATAAGCTCTCGCAGTATCCGGCGGACACCAAGGTCATGGTGGCCCAGGACTGGAGTGAGCCACTCGTTGACGATGAGTATTTGATAATCGAAGGCGATCCGACGCTCGCGATCCACGGTACCGGCCATGCGATCCGCCCGGACGAGCTTGCGCGGCTCACGGCCGCAACGGCATAAGCCACGACGAATAGGGAGGCGATCACAATGAAGAAGCGCAAACTCTCCAACCCGCATTCGCGTGCGGAGCTGATCGCCTCCTACGCCTACGGCGAAGGGTCGGCTAAGCCACCCGTCGAACCGAAGCCCAACGAAAAGAAAGAGCCGGCCACCGACCCGGACGCGGAAGTCAGCGCGGCCCTCGACGCTGCGAAGGCTGCTGTAGACAAGGCTGTCAAGCTCCAAGAAGCGGACCCTGACGGCACGACCGATCCGCACGACAAGGCTGTGCTCGAAGGGCTGGCGCCTACCACCGATCCGATCGACGAGAACGGCAACGTAGACGACGAACATGCCTGCACCAACCCTGACTGCAACCACCTCGCCTCAGCCCACGCCGACACCCCAGACGGCAAGAACCGTGGCCCATGCTCGATGCAGGGCTGCGAGTGTCCCGCGATGGAGGTCAGCAGCGAACACAACGAAACCGAAGGGGAAGCTGAAGGCGATGGCGATGAACCCGAGATCGGCAAGGAAGATACTGCTGCGTCGGGCGACGCTTTCGCCACGGTTGTACCAGCCGAGCCCGAGGCGCGGGCGCCAACGGAGGCCGCGCCGGACCCGAACCTGAACGCTCCACCGGCTGTCGAGCCCGGTGAAGCGATGGGACCCGAATTCTCCGGCGTCCTCATCATCGAGGGCCAACCCACCGGTGATGGTCGCGAAATCGCACCCGAAGCACTCACCTGGCGCGATCCCCCGCTCCCGCTGATGGGCCTAAAGACCGAAATCCATGATCCCGAGGGTTTCGACATGAACGACCCCGCAGTCATCGCGGGACGCATCGACACCCTCACCCGCGAACCCGGCGAAGGCAACACGCAGCTCATCAAGATCAAAGGGTTCTATCTCGCCAACGAGGACGGCATGTACTTCGCCGACCTCACAGAGGCAATGGGTCGGATCGGCATGTCAGGCGACGTCGCGATCCAAGCATCTGAGGTCACGGTCGAGGACGTAGACGAGATGGGCTTCCCGACCGACATGAGCGAGGTCCTGACCGAGGGCACCATCATGGGCGGCACAGCCTGCCCATTCCCTGCTTTCCAGGGCGCCTATATCGTTCTCGGTGACGGTACGGACACTGCTGAAGCGAAAGCTATCCCACAGCAGACTGAGACACCAGAAGTGCCCGATCAACCACCCGCTGCCGTGACGGCTGGCGGCCAGTTGATCCACTGGATGACCTACGAGGAGTGTGAGCCCTGCTCCCAAGGCGTAGAGGTGATCGTCGCCTCCGGCGCTGGTCCGACTAGGCCACCGAAGTCGTGGTTTGAGGACCCAAACTTCACCGAGGGTGACGGGCGACTAGTCGAGATATTGGACCGTCGTGGGAAGCGTGCGCTCGGCGGCAAGTTTGCCTGTCCACTCACCATCGAGGCGAACGGCCGGGTCTACGGGCATATCGCACCTTGGGGTATCTGCCACACCGGGATCGACGGCCAGTGCATCCTCGCACCACGCTCCGCTGTTGATTACACCCACTTCAAGCGCGGCCAACATATCCTCACTGCTGAGGGAGAGAAGGTACGTGTGGGTGTCCTGACAGCCGACGCCGGCCATGCCGCCACCAAACTATCCGCATCCGCGGCAATGGCGCATTACGACAACAGCGCATGGGCTGCCGCAGACGTAAATGCCGGCAATGACGAGTACGGCATCTGGATCGCTGGTGCGGTTAGGCCAGACGCCACCGAGGCACAAATACGCGCTCTAACCGCTGCAAGCATCTCCGGTGACTGGCGTGAGATCGGTGGCCAGCTCGAGCTAGTCGCCGCGCTCTGCGTCAACCAGCCCGGTTTCCCTCTCGCTGTTGTGGCGGCCGGGAAACGCGAGAGCCTCGTCGCTTACGGTGGCGGTGTGATGCACCGACTCAAGCATCCCGTCCAACCGGCACAACCCGAGGGTGACATCGCCCTCCGTGCAGCCATGGGACCTCTCCTCGGTGAGGCCAAGAGTAGGGCGCGCGAGCGCATCGCAGCACTCACCAGCTAACCCAGTTTTCACCTCACACAAGTTCCCGCCTGGGAGCCTGCTATAAGTTTCGGCACGGTCGTAATAGCGGCTGGTCGTCACGCATAGCGGACTCCCTCAAGACGCAACGGCATAGCCGGGGAGCGTCACCTCGTAACTCATCGAGCCCTGAAGGAGTCCCCGCTATGGACCGCATCAACGAACTACTTGAGAACCTGACGACCCTCTCCGACGAGGAGCTGACAGAGCTACGCTCGGCCATCTCCGACGAGTTCGGCCGCCTAGACGGCGAGGCCACGACCGTCGAGAACGTCGCCCTCATGAACAAACTCGCCGACGCTGGCGACCAGGTCATGGCGGAGTCCGCAAACCGCGAGGCCGCACAACAGCAGGCCGAGGCCGACAAGGAGTCCGCCCGCCAACGCATCGCCGCCCTCAACGGTGAAACCGAAGACGAGCCCGAGGCAGAGCTCGAGGTCCCCGAGGCCGAAGAGAAAGAGGACGATGAGGATGAGCCCGAGGCGGAGACGGAGGAGTCCGTCGAGGAGCCCGAGGCCGTCGTCGCCACAGGTGCCGTCGCTCGAATGGCCGCCCGCCAAGGGAAAGCCAAACCAAGCCCCGAGGCCGAGTCGCCTACCGGCACTGCCCTTGTTGCTGCCGCCGGCTACCAGGCCGGACGTCCAGTCACAGACAGAAGGGATCTCGGCCAGATGCTCGGCGAGGTGGCGTGGCAGCAGGTCAGCGGAAACCTCCTCAACCAGAAGGTGATCGTCGCCTCAGCCAAATTCGAGTACCCCGAGGATCGAATCCTCGGCCCCGACGCACAGCGCAACACGGAGCTGATGGAGGCCATCGCGGGAATAAACGCGCCACGCTACGACCGCCAGACCGGTGCTCTCGTCGCATCCGGGGGCATCTGCCAGCCCGGGAACGTGGACTATTCCATTCCAACGCTTGCGTCTGCTGAGCGTCCCCTGAAGGAAGGCCTCACGGCTTTCGAGGTGACGCGCGGCGCCCTGCGGTTCATCAAGCCCGGCGATCTCGCTGAATGGGAATCCGCCACGGGGATCTGGACTGAGGTGACCGACGCTGAACCAGCTGGTGCTACGAAGCCTGTGAAGGTGATGGTCTGCGGTGAAGAAGTCGAGGTGTTCGTTGAGGCCGTCTCGACGCGGCTCGGGTTCGGCAACATGCAGTCACGGTTCGCCCCCGAGCAGATCGCCGCGAATACCGACCTCGCTTTCGCGGCGGCTGCGAGGGTCGCGGAGAACAATCTCCTCAAGCTGATCAGCGAAGTCGCGGTTGCGGATCAGACCAGCGGAGCCCTGTTGGGTGCCACCCGTGACCTGATCACGGTGATCGACCAGACGGTCGCCGCATACAGATGGCTACACCGTCTGTCCGACTCGCAGGCCCTCACCGCGATCTTCCCGGCATGGTTGCGGGCGATCATCAAGACCGACATTGCTCGCGAAATCGGGCACAGCCAGAACGACGGTTGGAACGCATTGATGATCTCCGACCAGCAAGTCGACGATCTGATTACTGCGCACGGTGTCAACCCGATCTGGCACATGGACGGTCAGGCCGCGAAAGGCAGCGAATGGCCACTCCAGGGCTTCGCAGCCCCGACAGCCAAAGGTGCGGTTGTGAAATATCCGACGAAGCTGCTCTGGTATTTCTTCGCCGAGGGTCAGATCCAGTTCCTCGACGGTGGCCGCTTGGACCTCGGCGTCGTCAGAGATGCGACCCTGGATGCGACGAACGATTATGAGACGTTCGTCGAGACGTTCGAGGGGATCGCGGACCGTGGGTTCGCCAACGGCGTGCTCCAGCTCTCCACCGAACTCTGTGCCAACGGTGGAACAGCCGGCACGATCGCCACTGCCGGCGACTGCGCCTAAACCGCACTAGTAAGAAGTCGGAGCGGATAAGGGAGGGATTGCGATATGACCAGCACGCGCTTGGCGGTACCTGTTCCCGCGATCCCTCCCGAACCGCCAGTAATCACACTCCTCGACTCAGCACTCAGACCAGACAAGACGACAGACCCCAGCGGACAGCCGCTCGATGCGATCACGCCAGAGCAGATGGCGGCACTCCCACCTGATCTCAGGGCTGAGCTTGAGGCCCGCAAAGGCGACTACTGGCTGAAGGGCATCACCTATGCGCCAGAGAACCATTGGCCAGTCGAGCTACGCGACGCCTGCGACGGGTCGAGTATCGACCTGCCGCCAATCCCGGCCCCTCGCGGCTTGACACTCACCGAAGAGGCCGGCGGCACGGTCAAAGCAGAAGAACTCGAATACCAGGTGACCGGCAAGAACGCCAACGGAGAGACCACCGCCCTGGCCGCAGTCAAAATCACGCCCTCCAAAGAAGGGTCTGTCAAGCTCACCTGGGAAAAGGACAACGAGACCGCCCAATACAAGATTTACGGTCGAGCGAAAGGCAGCCTGAAACTCATCAAGACGGTGGGTCCGTTCGACGACGATGAAGCTGCCGAATGGGTAGATAACGGGTCACTCGCGCCGGGTTCACCCAAACCACCATCATCCAACACCACGGGCGGTGGGGGCTCCTACACCAACCTGCCGAACGTCATCGCGATCCCCTACGGCATGGTCGCCGAGGATTACTGCAACACGTTCAGCTTCGACGCCCGCGACTTCAAGGGCCGCGCCGAACGCCTCCTCGAGAACGGCAAGTACCAGGCTACGGAGAAAGAGTTCTGGACCGGCACCCTCGCACAAGCCAAGGGCCTGCCAAACAACTACCTGGCGAAGGAAGGCACCGCAACCAACCTCACACCAGGGACCGTCCCGTCGATCGAACGCGGGCTGGAGATCATGCAGGCCGCGCTCAGCGAATGCGGCTTCGGCGGTAGGGGCATGATCCACGTCCAACGCCAAGCTGCACCAAACCTGCTGCGTACCCGCCGGGTAGGGAATCTGTTGCTTGACATGTTCGACAACATCGTCGTCCCTGGCGTCGGCTACACAGGCACAGGACCAGGTGGTGTCGAACCGAAACCCGGCTGTTCGTTCATCTACGCCACCGACATGGTCGCCGCGCGGGTCGAGGACGAGTGCCAGGTCTTCACCGAGACGTTCGCTGAAGCGACCGACTGGTCACAGGGCGGGGAACCGAACACGATCCGGATGCGCGCCCAAAAGTTCGCGATCGCCTATTTCGACGCCGCGTGCTGTTTCTGCACCGAAGTAGAACTACAAAAATAGTCAATTCAAGGAGTTAGCAGATGACCGTCATCAACCCCACCGCATCAATTTTCGCGGTTGCTACACGCATCTGCGCTCTAGACGTCGAAGGCTACCCCGACCCCGGGAACGCCATGTACGTCACCGAACAAATGATGAAGACCAGCCTCACACCTGTCATGGAGACGGGTGATGAACCCGTCGTGAAGAACGCCGCGGGCAACATCGCCGCATGGGCGAAGCACGCCGACATGGTCAAGTACGGCACCATCGCACTCGAACTCTCCATCCCAGACCCCGCGCTTGAGGCGCTCTGCACCGGAGCGACGCTGCTCGGGTCGTCTGCCGCCGCCCTGGGCGAACCGTCCGGTCTGACCGTCACACCGCAGATCACGGGTGGGGAACTCGCCGCGAGCACCTACGGCTACCGTGTATCCCAGTACAACTCGTTCGGAGAGTCGAAGGCCCTCACCGACGTATCGGCCGCTGTTGCCTCGGGCACCACGGGTGCGGTCGTCGTGTATGCAAAGCCTGTCGCTGGAGCTCTCGGGCTCAGGGTGTACGGCCGTACGATCGGCGTCGAGCAGTTCTTGGGCACGATCCCCAACATCGGGGAACCCGAAACGAACGCGGCGATCAAAGCCGAAACACCCACATCGATCACTTGCGTCGCCCTCACAAAGTCGATACCGAAGGGCACTAAGTTCGTAGTCGAATCAGATGCCGACACCCCGAAGGTTATCTTCACCACTACCGCATTTTGTCCGGTGGGCGTTGTGACGATCCCTGTCGAAGCATCCGGAGCCGTCGGGACAGAAATCGCTACGAAAAAGAAGCTGCTCGCAGTCTTCGTAGACACGGGTGCGATCACACCGTCAGGCAACCTTCCCCAGGAAGACCAGACGGCAGGGGCTGGCGAAAACCTGGGCGTGAACGCTTCCGAACTCGGGATCGTCGGCAACGAAAACGGTGTCTCGATCGAGGTGTTCGCGAAGGCCATCGAACACGGCCGCCAAGCTAACAGGCTTCCGTTCGTCCACTGGATACTCCCGAGGGTTACAGGGATGCACATTCAGCCCCGTGATCTTACGAACGCGAACACGGCCACGATCCTTGAGGGTCAGGCTGGCGAGAACCCGAACTGGGGTACAGGCCCTGTCGGCGACTGGCCGTCAGCTTCTACTCGCTGGTATGGCCGGTTGCGGTGTGGGCGTGCGATCGTCCCGAAAGCGTCGTTTGAAAACACGCCAGCGACCGTCTAACCATGATCCCGCGTAGTGGTGCTTGCGCCCCGTGGATCTCGGTCCCGGAAGTGCAAGCACTACCGAAGGTCAAGACCCGCGGCGAAGCGGTCATCGAGAAAGGCGAACTTGAAGACGTCCAGCTTGAAGACCTGTGTGCTGAGAGCGCGACCGCGGCGTCAGACATCCTCTACGAGCTGTCGGGGTGTATCTTTCCCGGTGAGTGCGGGCCCGTCACCGTCAGGCCTGTTTCGCGACCGACGGATATCGATACACGATCGTGGGCGAGCCTATCTCCGGTCGGATGGATATCAACACAGGGCCTCGCCTCAGCCTATGGCTCGTATAATCCGGCCGTCCTCGCGCGCTATGGTTCGTTGGAGCCACCGACGATTGAGTTGCCCTATGCGGTAACAGGAATCGTGCAGGTCAAGATCGACGGTGAAGTAATTCCTGCGGATGAATACGAACTCCGCGACTTCAAGTCGCTCGTCAGGATCAGACCGTCATCGAGCACGGTACCCGTCGCTCGCTACGGATGGCCGACATCGCAGATCATGGATTTGGCCGATACGGAACCGGGCACGTTCAGCATCACATATATGTTCGGTGTGCCACCGCCGGCAGCGGGCAAGCTGGCCGCAAAGAAGCTAGCCGAATATCTCATCATGCCTCAGCTCGGGGATGCGACACACTATCCGCAGCGGATACGGTCGATCAGCAGGCAGGGCGTATCAGCAATGGTGACAGACGTGCTCGACCTGCTGAAGCAGGGGATGCTCGGCATCTACGAGTGCGACCTGTTTATCAACAGTGTCAATCCGAACCGGAACGCTCGACAGGCCGCTGTCTGGAGCCCCGACCTAGGGCGTCCCGGCCGGCGTACCGAAAGACCCTCACTCTCCTAAGGAGGGCGCGATGGTGGATGAAGCGCTACCCATACGCCGACTGACCGAAGCGGGAATGACCACAGGCGAGCTCGCGAAGCTCGAAAATACTTGGCGTGAGTATCCAGACAACCGTAAGCAGATCGTCAAGTTCTTCGCCAAACTCGCCCTCGAAGACATCATCGAATGGCTCGAAGTTCAACGGGTGGTCGGTCACTTCTCAACGACTTATGATCCGGTGACTGACCCGGTGCAGGTCGGGTTGGACGAGGGCCTCGCATTGAGTAGCTTTATCCCGCTTACCCAGAAGGGCGCGTCCGAAGGTGTAGCGACACTCAACAGCAAAGAAGAACTCGCCGCGTCGCAAGTGCCGGTTTCGGTGGTAAGCGGAAGTTCCATCCCGGCTGCTACTTCGGGGCAGGTGCCGGTGTCAAACGGTGAGGGGAGTTGGACACCGGAAACGATTGCTGGTCTCGGGAACGCTCTGCTGTTCGTCGCGCAGGCGCTGACTTCCTCTCAGAAGGTTCAGGCGCGCTCCAACATCGACTTCCTGTTGACCCTCGCTGCTGCGATCGACTCAACGGTACGGACGAACCTAGCGACGAACCCGGGGTTGGAGGCGGCGGAAACTAACTGGGTCAACTTCGCGGGTACCGGGGGGGCGCTTACTGCTAGCCGCGTGACCGATGCCACTCTGGGGCACGCGTATGAGCTGACCTGGACGACTGAACCCACGGGCGTCGGGGGTGGGGGGTTTGGTTCTACGACCGCCGGGATCGCTGTGGTGCCAGGCCAACCGTTTGCCGCGTCGCTGGGGGCGTGTCCGAGTATCGCGCAGCAGATGTGTGTGCTCGTGAAGTTCTACAAGTCCTCTGGGGTGCAGGTGGGATCGACGTTGTTTGGTCCCTCCCGGACTATTGCTGCTGGGGAATATGTAACGCTGCTCGCTCCCGCGAGCACGCAGGTCCCGGCTGAAGCGGCGTTCGCGACTGTTCAGGCAACCCCCACGGGTGGAGGTGCCGTCCTTTGGCCGGTCGGCGCGACGCTCCTTCTCGGGCAGTGCATGGTCGAGGCTGCTGCTGCTGTTGGCCCGTGGTTCGATGGTGACTCGCAGACAGGGAGCTGGACCGGCACGGCGCATGCTTCTACGAGCCAGGGCGTCTTGCAACAGTTTGCTCCTCTTTCGCAGCCGAACTTCACCGGGGCTGTCGTTCCGTCCTGGAATGGCAGTGCACTGGCGACCTTCTCACAGGCAAACAGTTTCAACTCCTCAGCGATGCACAACAAGCTCGGGTGGGTGACCGCCACCGCGTTCAATGTCTGGGATCTTGTTTACGTCGAGGGGAACCTGTGGTTTGAGTGCATCAGTGCGCACATATCGGGGACGTTCCTAACGGACTGGCAGGCCGGTAAGTGGCGGCTCATATCGAACGGGACAAAGAATCTGAGCGAGCCACCGAGAGCGATCAGCGATTACGCCTCAGCGCGCCTCGCGGCAGTCAGCGCGGCGCTGCATCCCCTTCCTCCGACAGTGTCCTATCTCGCGTCGGGATTCTCGCTGTCAAGCATTCTCGGTTCGACGTATGTCGAACACGTCTACAGCGAAGGCGGCTTGCCGGTCCGCAAGGTCGGTGTCGTGACTTCGACCGTCAGCGAGGGAGGCGTGAACTGCGAGCGGAACGTCGCGGTCGGCTCCTCTTATGCAGGAGGGGCAAGTGGACCGAGCCCGTACAGTCTTGAGTTCATACTCTCCGTTCCGAAAACTGCTGATGGGACGATCGTGCTCTCCCATGTCCCTCAGGTCATCTCCGGTGGGCCTGGGGTGGGTGTTTGGGTCGAGATCGATGGTCGTCCTGCGACATGGGCGATGCAACGCGACAGCGCTCCGGTCAGCGGGTCGCTGCGAGGGATAGAAATCACCGGACTGCCGACGGGGACACATCTGATCCGTCTCACTTGCCAGCAGATCGACTGGCATTCAATCTCCGTCACCGGTAACGCACAAATCGCCGCGTCAACATCGACACGCAAGACGGTTTATATCCTCGGTGATTCGTGGATCGCGGGCGGCGGCTCGACCAATGCGCACCCTACATGGCCGCACTCCATTGCACCGTTGCTCGCCAAGCTACTCGACGCGGACACCGCGTTTGGTGGTCAGGGATCGACGGGATATTGCGTGAACCCCGGATCGCCTGCGAGCGTGTTCGGTTCGACCGATCGACTAAATGCCATCACGGCCTACGCACCGAACTATCTACTGGTGTTCGGGTCCGAGAACGACGACACGTCGGCCTCGAGTGTTCAGGCCGCGGCGACGGCCCTCTACAGCGCCATCGCGACCG
>Ga0210386_10001066_pt1 | contig 24716 bp, 25 predicted proteins | sample IncBWH32OmetaG_FD_160091 | JGI IMG/M metagenome (GOLD analysis project Ga0210386, IMG submission 160091) | Forest soil microbial communities from Barre Woods Harvard Forest LTER site, Petersham, Massachusetts, United States - Inc-BW-H-32-O ...
TCATCCAATGGTTCGGCAACCATCTGCCGGAGCAGCCGAACCTGACCATCGTGCAGGGCGATGTCCGCGACGTCGAGACGGTGCCGCTGGATGGCATCGACGCGATCATCCACCTGGCCAGCGTGGCCAACGACCCGTGCGGCGATCTGGATCCCAAACTGACTTGGGAAATCGCCTGCTTGGCCACCATGCAGCTCGCTGATCGCGCGAAGCGGGCGGGAATTCGCCGCTTCATCTACGCGTCATCCGGCAGCGTGTACGGCGTGAAGGAGGAGCCCGAGGTCACCGAGGATCTCGTGCTGCTGCCGATCTCGGAATACAACAAGACCAAGATGTGCGCCGAGCGCATCTTGTTGTCCTACGCCGACGACATGGTGGTGCAGATCGTGCGCCCGGCGACGGTGTGCGGCTTCTCACCACGCATGCGGCTGGATGTGTCGGTGAACATGCTGACGATGCAGGCGCTGACCAACGGCCGCATCACGGTGTTCGGCGGCGATCAGGTACGGCCGAATATCCATATCGAGGACATCGCCGAGCTGTACATCTTCCTGCTGGATCATCCCGAGCATGTCGGGGTCTACAATGCGGGCTTCGAGAACCTGAGCATCCTGCAGATCGCACGCATGGTGTGCGAGCATGTGAATGCGCAGGTTGTCGTGACGCCGGCGAACGATCCGCGGTCGTACCGGGTGAATTCCGACAAGCTGCTGGCAACCGGTTTCCGCCCGAAGCGCACAGTGGAAGACGCGATCAAGGAGATCGTCGGCCTGTATCGCCAGGGCGCGCTGCGTGACGAGCCGCATTGGCACAATCTGCGCTGGATGCAACAGGAGCGCGCGGCATGAGCGAGCTGAAGCCGTATCTGTCGCCTGAGGTCCACTGCGCCGCCTATTGGCGCCGGCTGGCTGGCGTGATGGAGACATTTGATTGGGCGCCAGTGGGTCTGCTGGCTGAGGAGCTGTTGGATTGCTGGCGCACGCGGCGGCAGGTGTTCTTCATCGGCAATGGTGGCAGTTGCGGCAACGCGGTGCATCTGGCGAATGACCTGATCTATGCCGTCTCGAAGCGGCATGGTTCGGGGCTGCGGGCCCATGCGCTGGGAGCCAACTCGTCGGTGCTGACCTGCCTGGCCAACGATGAAGGCTACGACAAGATCTTTTCCATGCAGCTCGCAGTGATGGCGCATCCGGATGATGTGCTGATCGCGTTTTCAGGCAGCGGCAATTCGCCGAATATCCTGCGCGCGCTGGAGGAGGCGCGGCGCATCGGCATGCGCAGCTATGCGGTGCTGGGGTATTCCGGCGGCAAGGCGAAGGCGCTGGCCGATACGCCGATTCATCTGCCGATCGACGACATGCAGATCGCCGAGGACGCGCAGCTCATCTTCGGCCACATGATCACACAGTGGCTGGCGGCGCATCGCGATCACGTGGCGAGTTGAGCGCGGTATGGCGTCGGAGAAATACCTGGTCCTGGGGTCGAATTCGTTTTCCGGCGCGACATTCGTCGACTATCTGGCGGAGCAGGGACCCGATGTGCTGGCGACCAGCCGGTCGGCGGAACCGCACGCGGCGCTGTTGCCGTATCGCTGGCACAAACGGCCCGGGCATGTTCGGTTTGAACGTATCGATATCAACCACGACTTGGAAAAACTCGATGCGCTGCTGAAGCGCGAGCGGCCAACACACGTCGTGAATTTCGCCGCGCAGAGCATGGTGGGCGAGAGCTGGCAGAATCCCGATCACTGGATGCAAACGAATGTGGTCGCCACGGTGCGGCTGCACGAATTGCTGCGGCGCTGCGACTTTTTGGAACGCTACGTCCATGTGACGACACCGGAAGTGTATGGGTCCACCGAGGGATGGGTGAAGGAGGACTGTGCGTTCAATCCCTCGACGCCCTATGCGGTGTCGCGCGCGGCCGGCGACATGTCGCTGCGCACCTATTTCCAGACCTATCAGTTCCCGGTGCTGTTCACGCGGGCGGCGAATGTCTATGGGCCGGGGCAGCCGCTGTATCGGATCATTCCACGCACAGTGCTGGCGGCGATTGGTGGCCAGAAGCTGAAGCTGGATGGCGGCGGCAAGTCGGTGCGCGTGTTCATCCACATGCGCGACGTCTCGGATGCGACGCTGCGGATCGCGCGCGCGGGGACGCTGGGCGAGACCTATCACATCTCGGGCTACGAACTGGTGTCGATCCGGAAGCTGGTGGAGCTGATCCTGGCGCGGCTGGACAAGCGGTTCGAGGATTGTGTGGAGCTGGGGCCGGAGCGGCCGGGGAAGGACACCGCGTATCAGCTGGATTCGATCCGATTACGGACGGATCTGGGCTGGCGCGACCGGCTCTCGCTGGCCGAGGGGGTGGAGGAGGTGATCGCCTGGACGGAACGGTTCAAGGACGCGCTGCCGGCGCTGCCGGCGCGCTACGAGCACAAGCCATGAGCACGGCATTGCAATCGAACGAAGTGGCGGCGCTGGCGCATCAGGCGGCGAAGCTACGCATGCGTGTGATCCAGATGTCGCATCGCGCCAAGAGCGCGCATCTCGCGTCGTCACTGTCGTGCTGTGACATTGTCACCGCGGCTTACTGGGATGTGTGCCGGATCGATCCGGCGAAGCCGACGGACCCGTTTCGAGACCGGTTCATCCTGTCGAAGGGCCACGCGGCCACCGCGTTGTATACCGCACTGGCGTTCCGCGGCTTCTTCCCCGAGGCGCTGCTGGACACCTATTGCAAGGACGGCGGCATGCTCGCGGAACATCCGCCGGCGAGACTGCTGCCAGGGGTCGAAGCAGCGACGGGGTCGTTGGGGCACGGACTGCCGATCGGCGTCGGCATGGCACTGGCGGGCCGCATGCGCGGCGAGACTTTCCGCGTCTACGCGCTGCTGTCAGATGGCGAGAACAACGAAGGCTCCGTCTGGGAATCCGCGATGTTCGCGGCCGCGCAGAAGCTGGAGAATGTTTGCGTCATCATCGACTACAACAAATGGCAGGCAACCGCGCGATCAAACGAGACGCTGCAACTGGCGCCACTGCGCGACAAATGGGCCGCCTTCGGCTGGGACGCGCATGAGATCGACGGGCACGACATCGGCACGGTGGCGAGCACGATGCGCAATGTGCCGAACGGATCGGGTAAGCCGGTCGCGCTGATCGCGCACACGGTGAAGGGCAAGGGCGTGTCGTTCATGGAGGACGACAACAACTGGCATTATCGCGCGCCGACCGAGGAAGAAGTCGGCAAGGCGCGCGTGGAGCTCGGCCTGGCGTGAGAAACGCATTCGCCGACGAGATCACCAAGCTGGGTGACAGCGATCCGCGCCTCGTGCTGCTGTCTGGCGACATTGGCAACCGGCTGTTCGACAAGTTCCGCGCCGCGCATCCAAGCCGGTTCTACAATGCCGGCGTCGCCGAGCAGAACATGACCGGCGTAGCGGCCGGCATGGCGCTGAGCGGCATGCGGCCGATTACCTATACGATCACACCGTTCGTCACGACGCGCTGCCTGGAACAGATCCGCACCGATATCTGCTATCACGATGTACCGGTGATCGTGGTCGCCGTCGGCGCGGGCCTGTCTTACGCTGGCCTCGGGCCGACCCACCACGCCTGCGAGGACATCGCCTTCATGCGCGCGTTGCCGAATATGAAGGTGGTGTGTCCCGGCGATGCGTTCGAAGTGCGCGCGGCGCTGCGCGGTGCGTTGCAGCAGGACAAGCCGGTCTACATTCGCATGGGCAAGCGCGGCGAACCAAAAGTGCACAACGCTGTGCCAGCGGGATTCGAGATCGGCCGTGCGCTGGTGGTGGAAGACGGCAGCGACGTCTGTCTGCTGTCGAACGGCACGATGCTGCCGGAAGTGCAGCACGCCGCGGCCACGTTGCGCGAACGCGGCCTCAGCACGCAGGTCGTGAGTTTCCACACGGTAAAGCCACTCGACACCGACTTTCTGCGCGACGCGATGGCGCAGTTCCGCCTGGTCGCAACGATCGAGGAACATTCGCTGATCGGCGGCTTCGGCGCGGCGGTGGCGGAATGGCTGATTGACAACCAGGTGCAGCCTAAGCGCTTGCTGCGCTTTGGCACGCCCGACGCCTTCTTCAAGAAATCCGGCGAACAGGAATACGCCCGCGAGCAGCTCGGTCTCGACGCCAAGCACATCGCGGCGCGGGTTCTGGCCTCGCTCGGCTGACGGCAAATAGGACACCCATGCGCACTGAAGCCGCCATCCTGGTGCAGACCGGCCAACCGCTGGTGCTAGCCGAGCTTGAAACACCCGCGCTGAAGCCGGGCCAGGCGCTGGTTGAAATCGCCTATTCCGGCGCCTGCGGCACGCAGGTGGCCGAGTGGCGCGGCCTGAAGGGCGAGGACCGCTATCTGCCACACTGCATCGGCCATGAAGGCAGCGGCACGGTGGTCGAGATCGGCGCCGCCGTCACCAAGGTGAAGCCGGGCGACAAGGTCGTGCTATCGTGGATCCGCGGCACCGGCGTCGAGTCCGGTGGTGCGGTCTATAGGTGGAACGACGGGACGGTGAACGCCGGCGGCGTCACCACGTTCCAGCGCCACGCCGTGGTCAGCGAGAACCGGCTGACACTGCTGCCGCCAAGCCTCGACATGCAGGTAGCGATCCTGCTCGGCTGCGCGGCGCCGACCGGCATGGGCGCGGTGTTCAACGTCGCCAGCGTAGGCGCGGGCGAGACGGTGGTGGTGTTCGGCACCGGTGGCATCGGACTGAATGCTTGCATGGGCGCGGCGTTTGCCGGCGCCATGCCGATCATCGGCGTTGATCCGAGTGCGGAACGGCGTGCCCTGGCGCAGCGCTACGGCGCCACCCAGGTCATCGATCCCGCTGCGGGCGATGTCGTGGCGGCGATCCGGGCGATTTGCCCCGGCGGCGTCAATGTCGCGATCGAGGCAACGGGTCTGCCCGATGTAATGGCGACGGCATTGCAGGTCACGCGGCAGCAAGGCGGCCGCGCGGTGGTCATTGGCAATGCGCGGCATGGCAGCACGTTGACGCTGGACCCCAGCCTGTTCAACCAGGGCAAAAGCCTGCTGGGCACCTGGGGCGGCGACAGCGTGCCGGACCGCGACTACGCGCGCTTCGCCCGCCTGCTGGCCGCGCCGCGCTTCGACCCGCGCGGCCTGCTGTCATCGCCCTACAAGCTCAGCGAAGCGACGCAGGCGCTGACCGATCTTGCCGCGGGCCGCGTCGGCCGGCCGCTGATCGACATGGCGGCTTGATCAGTCCGTATGCGGATCGGGATCGACTTCGATAACACCATCGCCTGCTATGATGACGCGTTTCATCGCGCGGCGGTGGCGCAAGGCCTGATCCCCGCCACGGTTGGGCACGACAAGACCAGCGTGCGTGATCATCTGCGCGGGCTGGGGCGCGATCCGGATTTCACCTTGCTGCAGGGCTACGTCTACGGGCCGGGCATGCAATATGCTAGGCTGTATCCCGGCCTGCGCGAGGCGCTCGCGGCCTTGCGCGGCGCGGGACATCGTCTGTTCATCGTCAGCCATCGCACGCGTGCGCCGTTTGCCGGCCCACCATATGACCTGCATGCGGCCGCGCGGGATTTCGTCGCGCGGCAAGGGTTGCAGAACGGCGGTTTTGCGGCCGACGAGATCTGGTTCGAGGAAACCCGCGCCTCCAAGCTCGCGCGCGCGGGTGCGTTGCTATGCGACGTCTTCATCGATGACCTGCCGGAAGTGCTCGCGGCGCCCGCGTTTCCAGCCAGCGCCCGTGCCATCCTGTTCGATCCGGAATTGCATTGGCCGGACGGCACCTGGCAAACCCGTCGGTTCGAGCGCCATGGCAGGTGGTCCGACATCGCGGACGCGCTGCTGCGAGTGAACGCGTGACCACCGACGAAATGCTGACGCTAGCAGCCTCGCTCGCCGCGGCAGCGCAACAGCCACCGCCGAAGGCGCTGCATCGCCTGTCCGGCGGACGCAACAACCGGGCATTCCTGATCACCACCGAGGCCGAGTCCCTGGTACTCAAGCTGTACCACGCCGACTCGCGCGACCGACTCGGCGCTGAATTCGCGTTCCTGACCTGTGCCTGGCAACGCGGCCTGCGCAACATCCCGCAACCCTTGGCGCGCGATCCCGCCCGCCATGCCGCGTTGTACAGCTTCGTGCCTGGCACCCGCTTACGCCCCGAGGAGGTCGCGCCCTGGCATGTTGAAGCGGCCCTGGACTTCGTTTTGGCGCTGAACGCCGCCGGGAATGCGCCCCTGGGTCCCGGCGCCGAGGCCTGCTTCACCGCCGGGGAGCACATCGCCACGATCGCGCGGCGACTGGCACGCGTGGATACGATTGAGGCGACGGACCCCGCGAGCACGGCAGCGGCAACCTTCGTCGCCACACGTCTGCGCCCCGCCTGGACACAGGTGCACACGCGTCTGGTCGCGCATCTGCACCAGGCTGGTGTCGCGCTCGAGGCGCCAACCGCGATCTGCCTGTCACCGTCGGATTTCGGCTTCCACAACGCCCTGGTCGACGGGCAGCGGATCGGCTTCCTGGACTTCGAATATGCTGGCCGGGACGACCCGGCGAAACTGGTCTGCGACTTCTTCGCCCAACCCGAACTGCCGGCGCCCCCTGCGCTGTTCAACACCTTCGTCGCGCGATTGGTCGCCGGCCTCGGCCTGAACGACCAGGCGGCCGCACGATGCCACGCCCTGCGTGCGGCCTATCGCGTGAAATGGGCGTGCATCCTGCTGAACGAGTTCCTGCCGCGCGACGCGGCGCGGCGGGAATTCGCCACCGAGGCGCCCGTGGCGGCGCGCCGTGCCAGCCAGCTCGAACGCGCCGAAGCCCAACTGACGGCGATCGATACCGAAGGAGAGTGACTGATGGCCTACCAGGAGTTCGTGAGCCTCATCCACAAATCGACCAAGCGTGATTATCTCGCCCGCGTGACGGAGCGCGACAAGGCCAAGGTGGCGGAGCTGGCGATCCAGTACGGGTACGACTACTGGGACGGCAGCCGGCAAACCGGCTATGGCGGCTATCGCTATGACGGTCGCTGGCGCAAGGTCGCCGACGCCATGATCGCCGTCTACGGCATCAAGCCGGGCATGCGCGTGCTGGATGTCGGTTCGGGCAAGGGGTTCCTGTTGCACGACTTCGCCGAAGCCTGCCCCGGCGTCGACGTGGCCGGTATCGATGTCTCGCAGTACGCGATCGACCACACCATGGAGAGCGTGAGGCCGTTTGTGCGCCAGGGGGACGCGGCGAAACTGCCCTGGCCCGACAAGCATTTCGACCTGGTGATCTCCATCACGACCTTGCACAATCTGCTGTTGCCCGACCTGTGGGCAGCACTGCAGGAGATGGAACGTGTCGCGCGTGGCGCGACGTATCTGTGTGTCGAAGCCTATCGCACCGAACGGGAAAAGGTGAACCTGCTTTACTGGCAGCTCACCTGCCGTGCCTTCCATACGCCACGGGAATGGGAATTCCTGTTCGCCAAGACCGGCTACACCGGAGATCATGAATTCATCTATTTCGAGTAAGCTGACCTACCCCGGCGGACTCGCGCGCGGTGTTGCGTACCGGAGTACCGGTTGCTCACCTTCATCGTTGGTGATCAAGTGGTGGAGAGGTTCGCCGGAGAGCGAAGCATGGGCGGATTGGTGGGCGAGCAGGAACACATGATCGGCCTCGCAAGGGTGATCCGCTGTCATTGTTGCCCAGCCGGACATGGATCGCTTGTAGGGACGAAGCGCTGGCGGGTTATGCGCCTCCCATGACCCCACAAGGTGGCAAGGCCCTGGATATCGTGCTCGCGGTCTGGGGCGACGTCTACGTGACGACGTTCCTGGACCTGTGCGCACCAACGCTATTGGCATCGGGGAATGTTCCTGCAATTGGCGGTGACCTGCCCCACCGGTTGCGCATCTTCACGACGGTGGCCGACGCGGACCGCATGGCGAAAGCCCCTGTCATGGCGCGACTCGTACGCCACAGCGCGGTGGAATACGCGCCGATCCCAGTGCCGCGAAAGGGTGACAACAAGTATCACGCGATCACGCGGGTCCACCTCAGCGCCCTGACGGACGCACGGGCGCGTGGGGCCGCCGTGGTGTTTCTCGCCCCGGACTTCGTTCTGGGCGACGGGACGTTGCGCGCCCTGGCCGCGCGCGCGGCCGCCGCCGCGATCATGATGATGTCGCCGCGCGCGGCCCTGGACGAGGTCGCAGCAGAGCTGGGTCCGTTGCGTGCCGCCGACCCCGAGGGGGCGATCGCGCTGGCGCCGCGGGCGCTGATGGCGGTGTGCCTGCGCCATCCGCACGCGATCACCGAGAGCCTGTATTGGGACGCACCTGCCTTCAGCCGCTGGCCCTCGATCCTGCAGTGGCGGGTCGACCCGGTGACGATGCTGGCCCGCAGCTTTCACCCGCATCCCCTGCTGTTGGATCCGGCGCGCCTTGATGCGGGGTTCAGCACCAACACCCGCAGCACGATCGATGGCGACCTGCTTGGATCACTGCACGCAACGGAAGATGAGGTGCATGTCGTCACCGATTCCGACGAACTGCTGATCCTGGAGCTCAGTCGGCCAGACATCACTCACGGCCTGAGCAGTGGCAGGCGCAATGCCACGGTCGAGGCCGTGGCCACGTTTGCGCGCTACAATACCACCCCGGCGAACCGCGGCTTCGTATCGCATCTGATGTGGTACCGGGCGGGCGACGGCGATCCGCGGGCGCAGGCGGAGGCAGCGGCGCGCTCCAATGCGGTGATCACCGACATGCGGCGTTGCCTGACACGGCCCCCGACCCTGCGCAATCGGCTGCGGCGTGTTGCGGTCGCCGTCAAACGCTATTGCGTCACGCGGTTGGCATCGTCGCAGGTTGACGCCAACACAGGTCAGGCGACGGCACGCCGCTCGCAACCCACCGCCAGCAGGTAGTGCGCCATCGGATAGAAGCCGGTGTGGACCACCTCGTCGTTCATCGAGAAGACAAAGACGGTATGAAAATAGCGTTGCATGAACGTTTTAAAATCCTTGCCGGACTTGCAGTTGATGTGACCCGCCTTGCTCTGCGGCGACGCATGGGTCTGCGATTCCAGTGACGGCATGCCGAAGATCGCCACGCCACCCTGCGCCAGGCTGGCGATCGCGTTGCCTACGAAACGATCCTCCGACGCCGGCTCGATGTGCTCCAGCACGTCGAGCGCATAGACCGCGTCGAACGTGCCGGGCACCGGGCCACTCAGCATGTCGTGCACAAAGCTGGTCAGGGGCCAGTGCGGGTTCTGCCGGCGCGCGACGTCGGCGATGAACAGCGGATCGAAGTCGACCGCGGTAACGCCGCCCACCGCCTGCTGCACCAGCCGCGTGGCAAAGGCATCGGCACAGCCGACCTCCAGCACCTGGGCGCGTCCTTCCAGCATCTTCGCGACGAACTTGTAGCGCGCCAGGGTGAACAGCGTGCGCTTGGGGTCCTCGTTCCAGGACTCGTTGGCCATCAGCCCAAACTCGCTGATGCCATGCTTGTCGCGGGCGCACAGTACCACATCGTATTGCGGCTCGACTGTCTTGTTGACTTCGGACATCAGCACCTGCGCGGTGAAAGAGGATCAAGCGGGGGTCGCATAGCCAATCGCGGCGTGGCGGCAAAGAGGTCGACGGCCACGGTCAGCCGACGGCCCTGCCTTGCCGATACGCCAGGCTCCGCATCAGGCGAACGGCGGCGCTCATCAACAATCGCGGCACCGACATCGGCCGCAACCTCAGCATCAGCCAGATCAACGCGGCGATCCGCCTTGGGCGGGCTGGCCAGCTGGCAATCAAGGCCAGAAATCCGTGGGCGGGATCACCTTCCTGCGCCAGCGCCGCGATCAGGCGGGGATCGAATTGCCGCTCCACCACCGCCAGCCGGGCCGAGGCGAAGCGGGCGCGGCGGGAAAACACCTCTGAATAACCGGGCGGGAAGACGCGTCCTTCGTCGCGCTGGATCTGCTGGGCCGCAGCGGCCGTCAGCGCGGCAATCCGGTCGACATCGAGCGAGGTGCTGCGGGACAGGCTGGCGGTCTGCACGTGCCAGGTCCCCAGCACACGCGGCACGAACACGAAGCCATGCTGCAGGGCCATCCGGCGCGCCAGGAAGCTATCGGACAGCGCCCCCAACCGCTCGTCCAAACCGCCGGCCTCCATGATCAGGTCGCGGCGATACAGCGCGACGACCGAGACGAACAGATTGTCCATCTGCCGCAGCAGCCCGGCGGTCTGCTGCGGGCTGACATAGCCCACGCGCCAGCGCGGCAGGGTGATCGGGCGAAATCCCTGCAACCGGCCGGCCTCATCCACCAGCCGCGCTTCGGCGCAGACCAGGGCGGCGCTGGGATGCGCCTCCAGCGCCCCGCACAGGGTGGCAAACAGGGCCGGATCGGTCGCGTCATCCGAGGCGCCGCAGTACACGACCGCGCCCGTCGCCTCGCGCAGACCGCGGTTGAGCGCGCCGACCGCGCCAAGCCGGACCGGGTTCTCCAGCAGCCGGAGCTGCGGCAAATGCGCCGCAAAGCCGCGAATGACATCCCGGCTCCCGTCGGTGGAGGCGTCGTCGATCACCAGGATCTCGTCCGCCTGACGGGTCTGCCGGGCGAGCGCCAGCAGCGCGCGCGGCAGCAGGGCCGCGTGGTTGCGGTTCGGCAGAATCACCGAAAGGCGCACGGGCATCGCCTGTCGTGTAGCCGGTCGGACACGACCGTCATGCCGCCGCCGTCATGGCGCGCGGGCCACCGCCTCGGCGCAGACATCCTCCATCCGACGGAACGGCCACGCGAGGTGGGTTTGCAGCTTGTCGATGAGCAATGAGGTATCCAGCGGGCGGCGCTCGCGGAACGGCAGGTCATGCAGGCAGCAAGGCTCCAGCTCGGTCGCGATGCTGAGATCGACACGCCGCAGATGATGCCGCAGCAGTTGCAGCAGCGCCATGCGGCTATACGCAAGCGGCCCGGCGAGATGGAACAATCCCGTGGCACCGGTTTCCAGCAGCCGTGTCCAGCCTCCGGCCACATCACGGACATCGGCCGGCGAAAATCGCTGATCGACTGCCAGGCGCATCTTTCCGCCGGCCCGCAGCGCATCGATCCAGGGTCCCAGCACGCTATGCGTTCCCCGCATGGTCCCGACGACGCGCGACAGCCGGACAACCAGCCATGGTTCAGTGACGGCGGCGAGGTACTGTTCAACCGCCAGCTTTTGGCGGCCGTATTCGGTGCACGGATCCGGTGGATCGGTTTCGCGGTAGCCGCCGCGCGCGCCGTCGAACACGTAGTCGGAGGAGGAGAAGACGGGGACCAGGCCGGCGCCGAGAGCGTCGTCGATCATCCGGCCAAGGCCATCGACATTCACCCGCGCCGTGCCGACCGGGTCGGCGGCGCAGCGCTCCACGTCAATGATCCCGTGCAGAAAGATAGCGTGGCTGAAGGGCCCGGGCAGGCGCGCGAGCAGGTCGCGGAAGCGCTCCGCCGTCGCGTCGAACGCCACCCCGCCTGGCAACGGATTGCGGTGACAGGTCCCCACACCGCGCGCTGGTCCAAGGCTGGCCAGCAGGGCGCGGCCGACAAACCCCGATGCGCCCACGACGATCGCGCGCATGGCGCCCTCCGGACAGCGTGCGCGCCGGAAGATGGCCGCGCGCGGTCCCCGGGGTGCTACCGGCGTGGCCCGGCAAGATCAAGGGCCACACGCCCCAGGATGCCGGTCTGGCCGGGGCGCATTCTCGCAATGCCGTAATGCAGACGGTTTTTTGGTGACGTAAGCGTCACGATTGAGCCCGTGTGTGCGCCACCGTCATTGCCGCCTCGACCGCGGCAAAGATATTGCGGTCCCGCATCGCTCGGACGGTTATTTTGACGCAGCATCGCCCCCCAAGGCACGCCACATTGCTGGCGGTCGGGTTGGATCAAATCCACTGGTCTCCAGCGACCCCGAGGTCGCGGCCGAGCGAGACTGGGGGCAAGACGTCATCGCACAACCGTATGTCGGTCAGATTATCGCGGTGGGGTTCTATTTCGCGCCGGTCGGCTGGCTCTTGTGCAATGGCCAAACGCTGTCGATCTCAAGCTGCGAGGTGCTGTGCGCGGCGTGGCGGTGGGCTGGGCACCGCGATCATTGCCGCGGTGCTGGAACAGCTTGCGCCGCAGGACCGGCCCATGCGGGTGAAGGTGGGCGTCACGAACGAACCGTCACTGCGGTTGGGCGCGCGGCTGGGCTTCCGTCGCGTCAACGACGACATGGCGCTGCTGCAACTGCAATGGTGTCCACCCGGCGTCACACGGAGCGACGGCCGGTAAGTTCGTCGCCCGCATCGCGCGGCATACCCAGCGCGATCGGCGCGGCGATCGCGGTCAGCATCGCGACCACCACGAAGGCGAGGCTGAAATCCAGCGGCCCCGGCTCGGTGTGGCGCGCGATCAGCATCGAGATGTGCAACGACAGTGCGCCGGCGGAGATGCCCACCGTGGTCGCGAGCTGCTGTGCCGCGGTGTAGAGGCTGGTGGCGGCGCTCATGCGCGCGCGCGGGACGTCGCCATAGGCCAGAGTATTGTAGGCGGTGAACTGCAACGACCGGAAGAACCCGCCGACCAGCAGCACGGCGTAGAAGGCCGCTGCCGGCCAGGTCGGGCGGAACAGGGCGCAGACTGCGATCATCACCGCGGAGATCACGCCGTTCCATAACAGCGTGTCGCGGAAGCCGAACTGGCGCAGGGCGTGCTGCGCGGCTGGCTTCATCACCAGCGCGCCGGCGGAGCTGGCGAAAGTGATCAGGCCGCTTTGCGCGGCCGTGTCGCCGAAGCCCACTTGCAGCATCAACGGCAGCAGGAAGGGCAGGGCACCGATGCCGGCGCGGAACAGCACCATGGCCGAGATTGCCACACGAAAGCAGGGCAGCTTCAGCAGGGTCAGGTCGAGCAGCGGGGCCGGATGTCGGCGCGCATGCAGCCAGTAGCCGATCGCGGCGGCCAGGCCGACGCCGACCATCGCCTCGGTTGCCTGGACGGCGACCACACCGCGCCCGGCGGTCTCCAGGCCAAACATCAGGCCCGACAGCGCGAAGCCGGTCAGCACGAGACCGATTGCATCGAAGCTGCCCCGTGGCGGTTCGCGCACTTCCTCGACGAACATCGAGATCAGCACGATGCCCAGGATGCCGATCGGCACGTTGATGTAGAAGATCCAGCGCCAGGAGAAATAGGTGACGATAAAGCCGCCGACTGGCGGGCCGACCACCGGACCAATCAGCGCCGGCATGGTCAGCCAGGCCATGGCCGCGACCAGTTCGTGCTTGGGGGCGGTGCGCAACAGGACCAGGCGGCCGACCGGGACCATCATCGCGCCGCCAACGCCCTGGAGGATGCGCGCAAGCACGAGTGTGCCCAGCGAGTTCGCCATGCCGCAGGCGATGGAGCCGAGGGTAAAGACCACGATCGCCGCGCGGAACACGGTGCGCGTGCCATAGCGATCGGCCACCCAGCCGCTCGCCGGGATGAACACCGCGAGGCTCAGCAGATAGGACGTCAACGCCACATTCATGTGCACCGGGTCGGCACCGAAGGCGCGCGCCATGGTCGGCAGCGCAGTTGCGATGACCGTTGAGTCCAGGTTCTGCATGAACAGCGCGCAGGCGACGATCACCGCCGTCAGCCGGGTCCGCCCGCTGGTGGCGCGGGAGACCCGGACGGACTTGGCAGCGGTGGTGTCCACGCCGCGTTGCGCGGCGCCAGCTTGATCCGGTGTGACAGACACTGAGCGACTAGGGGATCAGCACCGTGCTGCCGGTCGTCGCGCGTGACTCAAGGGCAATGTGGGCCTGCGCGGCATCGGCGAGTTTGAAGGTCTGGTTCACCGCGATCTTCACCGCACCCTTCTGCACCACGTCAAACAGATCAGCGGCGACGGTTTCGAGGTCGGTGCGCTTGGAGGTGTAGGTCACCAGGCTCGGCCGGGTCAGATAGAGGCTGCCCTTGGCGGAAAGAATGCCGATCTCAATCGGTGGCACCGGGCCCGAGGCGTTGCCGTAGCTGACCATCAGCCCAAGCGGGGCAAGACAATCGAGGCTGGCCGTGAACGTGTCCTTGCCGACACTGTCATAGACCACCGGGACCATGGCGCCGCCGGTCACGCGCTTGACCTCGGCCACCAGGCCCTCATGCCCGACCACCACCTGGGCCGCGCCATGCGCGCGGACGAGTGCGGCTTTGGCCTCGGTCGACACCACGCCAATGACGGTTGCGCCCAGATGCTTGGCCCATTGGCACAGGATCAAGCCGACACCGCCGGCTGCGGCGTGTACAACGACGGTATCGCCGGGTTTCACCTTGTAGGTACGGCGCAGCAGGTATTGCGCGGTCATGCCCTGCAGCATCATCGAGGCACCGATCTCGAAGCTGATGCCGGACGGCAGCTTGACCAGACGGTCGGCGGCGATCACCCGCTCCGTGGCATAGCCGCCGATGGCGCCCGCATAGGCGACGCGGTCACCAACCGCGAGGCTGGTCACGCCGGCACCGAGGGCCGCGACCGTGCCGGCGCCCTCCTGGCCGATGATCAGCGGCATGGTCGGGGCCTTGTAGAGGCCGGTGCGGAAATAGACGTCGATATAGTTCAAGCCGACGGCGGCCTGCTTGACCAAGACCTCTCCGGGGCCTGGCTCGGGTGTCGGCACATCCTCCCATTTCATCACCTCGGGGCCGCCGGGCGTGTGGATGCGAATGGCCTTGGTCATGATCGTCTCCGTCGCAGGGGCCGCGTCAGGCGGCCACGGAAGGGAAGAGGGGGATAGCGCGGGATTCAAGCGCCAGCAGCGCGCGCTTGGTGAGCAGGCCGTCGCCGCCGGAATACCCACCGATGCCCGTCGTGGCGAGCACGCGATGGCAGGGAATGATGATGGGAATCGGATTGGAGCCGTTCGCCTGACCGACCGAACGCGGGCTGCCACCGACCTGGCGGGAGATGTCGACATAGCTGCGCGTGGCGCCATAGGGGATGTCGCACAGCGCGGCCCAGACGCGCCGGCGGTAGGATGTGCCGGCCGGATTCAGGGGCAGATCGAACTGGGTGAGCGCGCCATCAAAATAGGCATGCAGCTGGTCGCGGGCACGGGCCAACAACGGTGTGGCGGTCTGATCGCTGCCCCAGCCCCAGTCGACGGACACGATGGCGCCCGCTTCCTCCGCGACGCTGAGGTCGCCGATTGGGGTGTGCAACGAGAGTTGGGGCAAGCCGATACGCCTCCTGAGCCCGGGGCGGATGGCAGACCCGGATGGGGTAGCTGTCAAGGGTAGCCGTGAGTGCTGGTGCTGCTGGTGAGGATTGAACTCACGACCTCTCCCTTACCAAGGGAGTGCTCTACCACTGAGCTACAGCAGCGCCGCGGACCTGCGGGCGGCGGGGTATAGCGCCCGGCTTGCGGGCCGTGCAAGGCGGCGCGGCTTGACCGCGGACCTCGGTCGCCGCTTCTGTTTCAGATGGACGAAGACCCGGCGGAGGGGTCGCCGAGGCGACCCAGATTGACGGAGCGTGCGGCGGCGGATCTGGCGGCGCGCCGCACGCGCCAGGCGGACGCCCTGCGCGCCAATCTGCGGCGGCGGAAGGATCAGGCGCGGGCGCGTGAGGCGGGGGAAGCAGCCGCGCCAGACAGCGCGAGCAGTGGACAGAAGAAGGTTCCGCGTTAACCTCGCCGCTTGGAGAGAAACGAGATGTCCCAAACACTGACCGTGTCGGGCGTCGGCCTGGAAATCGCGGAGCGGGGATCCGGGCGGCCGCTGCTTTTCCTGCATGCCGGCGAGGGACTGGCACCCGAGCGGCCGTGGTTCGATCTGCTCGCCCGACATTTCCGTGTCATCGCCCCTTGGCATCCTGGCTTCGGCCGCTCGGTGTTGCCGGACTGGATCGGGTCCGTTGACGATCTGGCGTACCTCTATCTCGACCTCGCGCGCACGCTGAAACTGCACGATGGCGTGCTGGTCGGTGCGGGCTTCGGCGGCTGGATCGCGGCCGAGATGGCGGTGCGCGACACGCGCGGCTTTGGCCGAATGGCGCTGGTGGATCCGGTTGGCATCAAAGTGAGCGGCGTGACCGAACGCGACATTGCCGATATGCACGCGGTCTCGCGCGATGAGGTCCTGCAACGCGCCTGGGCTGATCCGGTACGCGGCGCCATTGACACGACCAAGCTCCCAGAGAGCGAGCTGGCGGCCATCGCGCGCGGGCGCGAGTCGCTGCTGGTATTCGGTTGGAAGCCATACATGCACAACCCGCGACTGAAGCATTGGCTGCATCGCATCGATATCCCGACCAGGTTGCTATGGGGCGCCGAAGACCGCATCGTGACACCCGCCTATGGCGCGCAGTGGCGCGCGCTGATCCCCGGCGCCACGATGCATATCATTCTGGAAGCGGGGCATTATCCGCAGTGGGAACAGCCTGAGACTTTCGTACAGCAGATCATCGATTTCGCCGCGTCCTGACAGGAGACTTCGGCCATGCGCGTCTGGTATTTTTCCGAGATGGCCTATCACCCGGCCTGGAGCGAGGGGCTGAAGCGTGGCTCGCTGCGCGTGGTGCTGCCGAACGGCCATATTGATCCGGTCGAGGCGCACGGCCTGCTGAACCGCTACCTAGATGAGTTCGCCTTGTGCGACGAGGTCGGCCTCGACATCATGGTGAACGAGCACCACAGCACTGCCACCTGCATGACCGTTTCGGTACCGATGGCATTGGCGGTAATTGCACGTGAAACCAAATGCGCGCGACTGCTGTCGCTGGGCAACCCGATCGCCAATCGCCCCGATCCGGTGCGGGTGGCGGAGGAGATGGCCTGGCTCGACGTGTTGTCTGGCGGGCGGCTGGAAATGGGGCTGGTGAAGGGCGCGCCGTACGAGATCGCGCCGGCGAACTCCAACCCAGCGCGGCTGATGCGGCGCTACTGGGAGGCGCATGACCTGATCCTGAAGGCGCTGTCCACCACCGACGGGCCGTTCAACTGGGAGGGCGAATACTTCCACTACCGGAATGTTAACATCTGGCCACGCCCGATCCAGCAACCCACGCCCCCTGTCTGGATGACGGGGATGAGCGTGGAGACCGGCAAGCTCGCGGCCGAGCGCGGGCATGTCGTGGGCACGCTGTTGTCGGGTGGCCTCGCCAAGCCAATGTATGATGCCTATCGCGCACGGGCGCGGGAGCTCGGGCGCGAGACCGGACCGGATCGTCTGGCCTTCGCGGCCTGCGTCGGCGTGGGCGCGACGCGGCAGGAGGGGCTGCGGCGGGCGCATCTGATCGCGGATTACGTGCGGACCTCGCCCGTGGTGGCGGAACCGTTCACCAATCCTCCCGGCTACAACTCCATCGCAGCCAATGTCGCCATGCTGAAGGCGGGGCCGCGCGCGCACCGGCTGGTGACCGACCGGCAGGGCAACCCCATCGACCATCGCACCGCGACGGTGCAGCAGTTCATGGAAACGGACACTGTCTTCGCCGGTACGCCGGACGATGTCGTGGCGCAGATCACCGATTTCGACCAGCGGATGGGCGGGGTCGGGCATTTGCTGGCATTCGGGCAAGGGGGCTGGCTCGACCACGCCGACACGAAGGAGAATATCCGTCTGCTGGGCGAAGAAGTGGTGCCACGACTGCGGGCATTGCATCCGGCCATGGAGCGGCGACCCGCCGCCGCGGAGTAGCGAGGATGGTGCAAGCAACGGGTGCGGGTAGCCGCGCGGAATGGCTCGCGGCGGAACTGCGTGCCGATGAGGGGTGGATCGTCGCGCTTGATCAGCCGGCCGGGCGGGCGCTGCTCGCGGCGGTCCGCAAAGTGCGGGACCCGGCGCGGCCGCTGCTGGATTATCGGCGGGACGAATTCGACCTCGGCGCCGCCACCCTGCCGATCGCGGCGGCGTTCGCCGAAGCCAAGGTGGGACGTGGGCTGGCGTTGCTGCGCGGCATGCCGCGCGACGGGGTGACCGAGGACGAATTCGCGCTGATGACCTGGGCGATCGGGCTGCACCATGGCGTGGCCCGGCCGCAGGGCAAGGCGAGCCAGTATCTCTCGGCCGTGCGCGACGCGGGAACGGTGTACCGCAGCACCGGGGGACGTGGCTATTCGTCGAACGCGGAATTGGATTTCCACACCGATGGAGCCGACCTCGCGATACTGACCTGCTTCAACACCGCGCGGGCAGGCGGCATGAGCATGGTATCCAGCTCGATCACCGCGCACAGTCTGCTCGCGTCTGAGCGGCCGGATCTGGCCGAAGCTCTGCACAGCGCGTTTCACTTCAGTCGGCAGGCGGAACAGGCCCCGGACGAGGGGCCGAGCTATCCGAACCCGATTTACGACGAGGCAGACGGTTTGCTGTTCAGCAAATGGAACCGCAACCGGATGACTTCGGCACAGAAGATCGCGGGCGTGCCGCCACTGTCCGCGACGCAACGCGAGGCGACCGACCTGTTGGACGCGATCCTGCGGCGCGATGCGGTGATGTATGCGACGCACCTGCGGCCCGGGGACATGCAGATCATCAACAATCACGTGGCGCTGCACTCGCGGACCCAGTTCGAGGACTTCGCGGATCCCGTGCGGAAGCGGCTGCTATTTCGGCTGTGGTTGGCGCCGCCGGATTCGGTACGGCTGCCGGAAAGCTGGCGGCCGGCCTATCGGGCGGTGGCGGCAGGGCGTATCCGGGGCGGGATCATCGGCCAGGCCCACGACGAGGGGTGCCGGGCTTTCGAAGCGCGGCAAGCGGCGGCGCTCGGCATGACGGTCGGCGCCTGACTCACGGTTGTGAGCCGGCGCGCTGAGAGGCCGCGTTCCACACATCCGCCCGGTCCTCATCGAACACCAGGCGCGGATCGTCTGGGATCATGGCCCACGCCCTCAGCGCCAGCTCGCTCTCAAGCTGGCCCGGACCCCACCCGGCATAGCCGAACGCGATCAGGGATTGGGCTGGCCCGCGACGATGTGCCATGTCCTGGAGGATCTCCGGGCTTGAGGTCATCGCAATCTTGCCGTCGATGTCGATGGTGCCGGACCGGTGGTAGTCCTCGGTGTGGAGGATGAAGCCGACATCGGCCTGTACCGGGCCGCCCGCGAAGACCCGCACCTGGCCCGTCACGCCGGTTGCATCCTGGCCGATCGCCCGCATCAGCGCGGCGAACAGACGCCAGCCGACGGGGCGATTGACCGCAATCCCCATGGCGCCAGTGGCATCATGGCGCACCAGCAGGATGACGGTCTCGGCAAAACGCGGATCGCTCATGGCGGGTGTCGCGATCAGCAGCTGACCGGCGAAGGATGCGGCGCTGGGCGCAATTTCCGGCGTGGCTCGGCTCGCGGTCGTGATGACGCTCGAAACCAAGAGGGGCAGCAGGTTCAGCGCCAGGCGACGCGTGAGTATCCGGTCCGTGCGTTTCACGTGAAACACCTCCGGCTGTGGTCAGACCCCTTGCAGGCGGACCAGCAGTCCGTCGAGCTGATCCAGGTCGCTGTAGTGGATGCGGAGCGTGCCGCCCTTGCCGCTGACATTGACGCTGACGCGCAGGCCGAGCTGCTCGCTCAGGCTCCGTTCCAGCGCAGCGATGTCCGGATTATGCGGTGGCGTCTCAGCCTTATTGGGCACCTTGTCATGGTGCGCCACCAGCGCTTCGGTCTGGCGCACCGACAAGCCGTCCGCGATGACGCGCTGCGCCAGAACATCCGCCGCCGGGTGGCCCACCAGCGCGCGCGCGTGACCGGCGGACAGGTGGCCCGATCGCACCGTCATTTGGATGCCGATTGGCAGGTTTAACAACCGGACGGTGTTGGCCACATGGCTGCGGGACTTGCCGATCACGTCCGCCACCGCATCCTGGGTGTAGCCGAACTCCCGGATCATCCGGGAAAACCCTTCCGCTTCCTCGATCGGGTCCAGGCCCTCACGCAGCAGGTTCTCGACAATCGCCACCGCCGCTGTGTCCGTATCGGACAGCGGGCGGACCTGCGCGGGGATCTCGTGCAGTCCCGCCGCCTGTGCCGCGCGCCAACGCCGCTCGCCAGCGACGATCTGATACCGTCCCGCGGTCGACGGATGCGGCCGCAGCAACAGGGGTTGGAGCACCCCATGCCGGCGCACCGACTGGATCAGTTCATCGAGCGGTTCCGACCGAATGGTCGCGCGCGGCTGGTACGGGTTGGGTTCCAGCAGCTCAATTGGAATGCCCCGCACGCCGGGGTCCCGCGCCTCTGGACGCACCGCCGCCTCGCCCATCAGCGCCGCGAGGCCGCGTCCAAGACGGGGGCTGACGTCCTTTGCGCTCACGATTGGGCCTCCACCGTTCCACGCTCGCGGCGCAGCAGCTCACCGGCCAGATGGATATAGGCCTGCGCGCCGGGAGAGCGGAAATCGTAGAGCAACACGGGTTTGCCGTGGCTCGGCGCCTCCGAGATGCGGATGTTGCGCGGAATGACCGTGTCGTAGACCTTGGCGCCAAAGAAGCCACGCGCATCGGCGGCGACCAGCTCGGACAAGTTGTTGCGTCGATCGAACATGGTCAGCACGATGCCCTGCAGCTCCAGCGTGGGATTGAGCGCGCGGCGGACCATGTCGATGGTGCGCATCAGACTGGAAATCCCCTCCAGCGCGTAAAACTCGCATTGCAGCGGGACCAGCACCGCGTCGGCCGCCACCAAACCATTCAGCGTCAGCAGACCCAGGCTCGGCGGGCAGTCGATCAGAATGTAACTAAACGGACTGTCCGTATCGCGGACAGAGGCCAGCGCATCCCGCAGTCGGTATTCCCGACGGTCGAGGCCGACGAGTTCAATCTCGGCTCCGGCCAGATCGCCGTCAGCCGGGATGATGAACAGCTTCGGAATGTATGTCTGGCGGGCCGCGTTTGCCGGTGACGTTTCACCGAGCAGCACGCGATACGTTCCGACGGCACGGTCAGCGCGATCGATCCCAAGCCCGGTGGACGCATTGCCCTGGGAATCCAGATCGATGAGCAGCACCCGCTCGCCGGTCGCCGCCAGCGCGGTGCCAAGGTTGATGGCCGTGGTTGTCTTGCCAACCCCGCCCTTCTGGTTGGCCAGCGCCAGAACGCGCGGCGCACGCGGACGGGGGAGGGTCGGATCAGGATCGGGCGCTGGGCTGGACACGGGCGATGTCACTGATCCGGAGAATGCACGCGTCGGGGGCCGTCTGGCTGGGAACGCGCGTCACCTGCATGTGCCACTCCGTGGCCGCCGCCGTCAATTCGGATGCGGCACTGCTGCCCTTGAGAAAGAGGCAAACGCCATCTGCGGCCAGCAACGGCTTCGCCAGAGCAAGCAAGCGGGGCAGGGGGGCAAGGGCCCGCGCGGTCACCAGCGGCGCCGGGGGGAGCATCACGGACTCCGCACGGGCCGCATGCACCGTCACCGGGGCGCCGGTGGCCCAGACCGCCTCGCGCAGGAATGCCGCTTTGCGCTGATCGGATTCCACCAGGTCAAAGGGGAGTCGCGTCACGATCGCGAGAATGAGGCCTGGGAAGCCCGCGCCGGATCCAAGATCGACCGCGCGGCCTGCGCCCGGGGGGATCAGCGGGACAAGCTGGAGGGAATCCGCGATGTGGCGCGCCCAAAGATCGGGCTCATCACCACGGGCGATCAGATTGACGGTGCGATTCCACCGGAGCAACAGCGCCGCGAACTGCGCCAAGGTCTCCCGCGTTTCACGTGAAACACGCCCGACCGCGCTCATCCGGCGGCAAGGGGGGTGTCTCGGCGCTTGCGCAGATGGGCAGCAATGGCGGCCAGGGCGGCAGGCGTCACTCCCTGGACACGCGCGGCTGCACCGAGCGACGCAGGACGGTGACGGGACAGTTTGTCACGCACTTCCGTCGAGAGGCCACCAATGTCCTCGAACCGCACATCGTCCAGTGCGACGGCTTCCTCGCGGCGGAACGCGCGGATATCAGCGTCCTGCCGCCGCAGATATCCCGCGTAGCGTGCTTCGGTTTCGACCTGCGCAAGAACGCGCGGGGGCACCGCGTTCAGCCAGGGAAACATCATAGCCAGCTGGGTGACCCCAACACCGTCACGGGCCAACAGATCAAGGACAGATCGGCGGCGGCCATCCGCCCGCACCTCGATCCCCTGGCCCGCCAGTGATGCGGGTGTCGCGCTCTCGCCGCGGGCACGCGCCAGCGTGGCGTCGACCGCCTCGCGATGAATGGCAAACGCCGTTGCCCGATCTGGCCCGATGCAGCCCCAGGACAGGCCTCGGTCGGTCAGCCGCAGATCGGCGTTATCGGCGCGTAGGTTCAGTCGATACTCCGCGCGCGAGGTGAACATCCGGTATGGCTCAGTCACACCATGGGTGGTGAGGTCGTCGACCAGCACCCCAAGATATGCCTCTGAGCGATTGAGGCCCACAGGATCGCCGTCACCTGCCCGGCGTGCCGCGTTGATCCCCGCCAGCACTCCCTGAGCCGCCGCTTCCTCATAGCCGGTCGTGCCGTTGATTTGCCCCGCCAGGAACAGGCCCGGCAACGCGCGAAGTTCCAGCGACGGGGCCAGAGCGCGCGGATCGACGTAGTCGTACTCGACCGCGTAGCCCGGACGCAGGATGCGCGCGTGCTCCAGGCCGGGAATGGTCGCGATCAGCGCCTGCTGAACCTCCTCCGGCAAGCTGGTGGAGATCCCATTGGGATACACCGTGTTATCGTCCAGGCCCTCCGGCTCAAGGAAGATGTTGTGGCGTGCACGGTCCGCGAACCGCACGATCTTGTCTTCGATCGATGGGCAGTAGCGCGGTCCGGAGCCGGAGATGTGGCCACCATAGACCGCCGAGCGATGCAGATTGGCGCGGACGATGTCATGCGTCGCCGGCGTGGTGGCGGTGACACGGCAGGCGATCTGCGGGTTGGTAATTGCCTCGGTCAACGTGCTGAATGGCTCCGGCACCGCGTCGCCCGGATCCGCGTCCAGGCCTTCCCAGTCGATCGAGCGCCGATCGAGCCGCGGCGGCGTGCCGGTCTTCAGTCGGCCCAGTGGCAGGTTCAGCCGCTCCAGCGTGCGGGCCAGACCCACCGAAGGCGCTTCCCCGATCCGGCCAGCCGGTGTGTGCCGGTCACCGATATGAATCACGCCACGCAGAAACGTGCCGGTGGTCAGGACCGCCGCTCCGCAACGGATGCGCGCGCCACTGGCACAGATCAGCGCGGCCAGCGCGCCGTCAGCGCCAATCTCCAGATCCTCGACCGGATCAGCCAGGATCGTCAGATTGGCGGTCTCGGCCAGCAGTGCCCGCACCGCCTGGCGATAGAGCGCACGGTCCGCTTGCGCCCGCGGACCACGCACCGCCGGCCCCTTGCTGCGATTGAGCAGCTTGAAATGGATCCCTGCGCGGTCGGCCGCGCGGCCCATCAACCCGTCAAGCGCGTCAATCTCCCGCACCAGATGGCCCTTGCCGATGCCACCGATCGAGGGATTGCACGACATCTCACCGATCGTCTCGGTCCGATGCGTCAGCAACAGCGTGCGCGCGCCCATCCGGGCGGCCGTCGCGGCGGCCTCGCAGCCGGCATGGCCACCGCCCACCACGACGACATCCCAGCGCTCACCGGCTGGATACGACATGCTTTGCGTCCCGCTCATCAGTGGGCCATATATAGCCCCATCACCTAGCCATAGGCAGAGCCGAAACGGCCGCCACCACGCCGGTCACCCGTCACCCCCGTCCGAGAAGCTGCCCTTCGTGTCATTCGTTCCGCATCACGTTCTGGTGCAACTGCTGCATGCCTACGGTTACCCGGCGCTCGCCATCCTGATCGCGCTGGAATGCCTTGGTCTGCCGCTGCCGGGTGAGACGTTGCTGATCGGCGCCGTGCTCTATGCCGTCCACACGCGGAACCTGGATACCAGCCTGATCGTGTTGTGCGCCTCGCTCGGTGCCTTTGTTGGCCAGTTGGGTGGCTATGTGATCGGCTACACCCTCGGATACCGCCTGTTGCGCACACACGGGGCACGCATCGGCCTGACGGCCTCGCGCCTGTCCCTGGGACGCATCCTGTTTCGCCGCCATGGCGTGAAGGTGGTCATCGCCTCGCGCTTCGTTGCGCTGTTGCGCCAGTTGGCGGGGCTGCTCGCGGGCGCGACGCGCATGCCATGGCCGCGTTTCCTGGTGGCGAATGCGGTTGGCAGCGTGCTGTGGGCCGCCGGGTACGGCCTGGGTGCCGAGGCACTTGGCGACACGCTGAAGAGCCTCGCCGGTCCGCTTGCGATCGGGCTTGGCGTCATCGTGGCAGGCGGCATTGCGGCCGGCATGCTGTTCGTCCGTCATCACGAAAGACGGCTGATGGACCGCGCGGCCCGGCGCGCGCAGGGCTAGCCTGACGACCCTGTGACACACCCAGCCGGTATATACATTCGCCTCTACGCAGCGCCGCGCTTCGCCTCTACCCGCGCTTCCGCCAGATGATCGAACCGACGGCAATACGTCCCCAAGCCGAGCGTCTGCGAGCGAAGTTCGATGATCAGATCATGCAACTCCGCTGCCGGCACCAGCGCTTCGACGTCGTCCCAGCCACTCCAACCCGGTCGCTCGGCGTAGCCCAGGATCTGGCCACGCCGTCCACTCAGCAGCCGTTGCGCGCGCGCAGTGAATTCATTCGGCACGCTGAGCGTCACATGTTCGATCGGCTCCAGCACCACC
>Ga0210386_10001068_pt1 | contig 24682 bp, 23 predicted proteins | sample IncBWH32OmetaG_FD_160091 | JGI IMG/M metagenome (GOLD analysis project Ga0210386, IMG submission 160091) | Forest soil microbial communities from Barre Woods Harvard Forest LTER site, Petersham, Massachusetts, United States - Inc-BW-H-32-O ...
TGCGTGGTCCCGGTCGAGTTCGGCTCGTTCATGGTGTCGTTGTCCGCGTTCCCTTTGCCAAACGGCGGATCCCGCGGCGCGAGGCCCGAAGTTTGCGCGATGGCAATGGCGGCAAACGCGGAAGCAAAGGCGACGGCCAGAACAAATTTCTTCACGATCTTCTCCGTGGTCTTTCGAGGCGCAGGGTCACAAGCCCGGCGTTCCTACCACCATTCAAGGCCGGCGAAGGCGAGAGTTTTGTTACTCTTTATTGCCGCCGCTTCCGATCCGCAGCCGGCTGATGGCCAAAAAAATCCGCCGGCCTTTGGGGCCGGCGGATCGTTAGATGTGGTCAGTTTCGATCAGGGAAACAGGAAGCCGAGGGGACCGTCGAAGTCGAACATGTCGAACAGGTCGGAGATCGCCGGGCTGTTCAACGGAACGTAGGGGTTGTTCGGCAACGCGATCGGGTTCGGCATGTTGTCACGGCTGCGATGCGTGATCGGTTGCAGGCCCCAATTCCGCTCGATGAACTTGATGATCGAGACGTGATCGGCATAGGCATGCGAGATGTGGCCCGGGACCAGATGCGGCGCGACCACGATCAGCGGGATACGGGTGCCGTCGCCGAAGAAGTCGAGCGGCTGCACGTAGCCCGAGTCGTAGTAACCGCCGCCTTCATCGAAGGTGATGAAGATCGCGGTGTCCTTGGCGTAGGGCGAGGCTTCGACCTGGTCGACGATCTTCTTCACGAAGCCTTCGAACAGATTGAGCTTGGACGACGACGGGTGACCGTCGACATATCCGCTCGGCTTGACGACCGAGACCGATGGCAACGTGTTGCCTCCGATATCGGCGTACAGCTGCAGCGAGTCCGCGATGTGAGCCTTGACCTGATCCGGGTGCGACATGATCGACGTGTCGTACTGGAACGGATTGCAGATGTTGCAGTACTCGTCGGCGGTCGGTCCGGTCACGCCCCAGTTCAGCTGATAGGGATCGTTGACGTAGTTGTTCCACTGGTCGCCGTAATACTTCCAGGAAACGTTGCTCGCGTTCAGGCTGTCGCCGATGCTCCGCGTGGAAACCGGCGGAATCGTGAACGGCGTGTTGCTCGGATTCCGATCGAGGTCGGCGCGACTGCCGTTACCGAAATAGCCGGGGTTGTAGTTGTTGAGCAGATAGTAGTGGCCGGCCTCGCAGTTCGGGTTGATATGCAGCGACTTCAGATATTCCGTGATCGGCTTGACGCCGGGTTGCGTGGTATCGGCGCAAGCCGAGTAGGAACCGCCGCCGGAAGCCGGGCTGTTTGTGAAGGGCGGCGGGAAGCCGGAGTTGAAGCTGTTGCCGTAGCCGTCCTCGGTGTACCAGTTGTTGGTGCCGAGCGCCGGATTCGGATTTTCGATTTCATTGACGATGCCGGCGTCCGGCGTGCCGGTGAAGACCTGCGTGCCGTTCGGGGGCACGGCCGCGTTGCCGTTGCCGTCGGAGTACCAGATCATGTCGGCGTGGCCGAACATGACGTGGTTGGCGCCGGTGCCGCCGTTGACCGACTGGTGGAAGTTGTCGCTCATCGCGTACTTGTTCGCGAGGCTGGTGAAGTAGGGCACGTCGCCCTTCTGCACGTTGTAGAAGCCAAGCGCGGTGGATCCTTCACCCGTCGACGCATTGGTGAACGGGGTTGGCTGCGTCGCACCGTTGGTGCCGGCGCCGACGGTCACTTCGACCCAGGCAAACAGGTTGGCGTTGCAGCCCGACGGATTGTCGCGGCTGGCGGCCGAGGTGTTGCAGTTCAGCTGCTGCCACATCTGATAGAAGCGATGCACCGGGCTCTGCGCATAGGAGTCATAGGGCATCGTCGTGGCGTTGGTGAGCTGGAAGGGACCGGCCGGCAGCGCATTCACGTTGGTGATGCGCGCGTCCGGCGAACCACCGGTGAGCGTCGGGTCGGTCGACTGATAACCGCCGGTGATCAGGAACTGGTAGTAGTCGGAAGCCAGGCCCGATTCAGTCGCCTGCGCATTGGCGACGGTCGCCGGGAAGATGTAGGAGGTCTTGGTGCCGCCGACGATCGGAGGGGGAAGCTGGTCGTTGGGGAATTTCTGCTGCGGCGGGCTCAGCAGGAACGCATCCGCCGGTCCAGTGTCCGCTGCGGCGGTCTGATGGGCCTTTTCGAAGTTCGGACCAGGAATCGCGTTCTTGTTCTGGTCGAGCTTGATGATGCCCTTGGAGAGCAGGTTGTCGACGGTCTCGCCGTGCCGGCTAGGCACGTAGGTGGCGAACACGTGATCGAAGCTGCGGTTTTCGCCGATGATGACGATGACGTGCTTGATCGGCGTGCGGGCTTCGTTGCCGCCGCCGGGGAAGGGGAAGCCGGGGAGTCCGGGCAAGCCCGGGAAACCCGGAAGTCCGGGGAAGCCGAGCGGATCGGCGAGGACCGGGGTGGCGATGAACTGACCCAGCGCCATGACGCTGAGGGCAAGGCGGCAACCTTGCAGCCAACGTGACTTACGTTTGTCGCGCATTAAAGCTCTCCTTTGTTCGGTTGATTGGAGTTTGGTTGGTTGGATGGTGTCGTCGAAGTCGCAGTCACCCTCGGCACGACCGTGATCTTGCCCATCATGCCGCCGTCCTCATGCTCGAGGACGTGGCAGTGGTAGACGAACGTGCCGACGATGTTGGGATCGCGAAAATCCATGCGCAGCCGCACGCTGGGATAGGCCAGCATCCGGCCGTTGAAGTAGGGGACGTTCACGGTATCGCGCAGGAAGGGTTCGTTGACGGCAATTCCGGACCACTCGCGCAGTTGAAAGTGGAGCTGATGGATATGGAAATCGTGCAGCTCCATCGAGCGGTTCTCGATGATCCAGTCTTCGACATCACCTTGCCTGACGACGATATCCGCGGTGTCCGATTGCGGATCGAACGGCTTTGGCGTCTCGCCGTCGGTCGTGAGAAAAAATTTGGTGGGGCTATTGGGGTCGCTCGGATTCTCCTGTTGCTCGGAAAAGAAAAGTTTTCGAACGCGGACGGCTGCGACGTTGCCGACCCACGGCCGCTCCGGCTTGGGAAACGGCGAGGCCTGCGCGGGCAGCGCAGCCTGCGGTTCGCTCGCATCTGGTGAAGCTGTGATCGCGACCAGTGCGCGGTTGGGGTCATTCTCGCCGGCGGGCCCGGTGTCGACCGCGCGCGTCACCAGCAATGCGCCCGATCCAGCCGGCGGTCCCTCGACGATGAATTCGGCGCGCGAGCCCGGCGGCACACCGATATGTTCGACCCATTGCACCGGCGGCGACGGGCTGCCGTCAAATTGCAGCGGCACGCCATCCAGCGCGACGACGCCGATTTTCTGCGGCGCGCGGCGAACCAGCACCGCCAAATTGAGATAAGTGATCGCCGAGGCATTCAGCACGCGCCAGAGCTGTTTTTCGCCCGGCTTCATCGTGAGCTTCGCCGGGGGATAGTTCGGATAGGGCACGGGCACGAAATTGACCGAGAGGTCTTTCGACGGCTTGCCGAAGCCGGTGCCGGAATTGATGGCGTCGCCATCACTGTCGAGCTGGCTCTTGGACATCACAGGCTCGGACTTCGACGGGACTGCATCGGGATTGATGAGGTCCTGATCGCGGATCACGATCACGCGCTCGGGCAAGCCCGCGATGGCAGCGTCGGCGCGCTCGATGCCTTCGATGATCAGGGCGCCGGACGCGCCGCCGAGCACCTGCGTCTTGGAGAAGCCGTGCAGATGCGGGTGATACCAATAGAGGCCGGGGGCGGCGTCGTCGGGGATACGCAGGCGATATTCGAACGGCGCGTCATCCGGCTGGATCGAGGTTTTCAGCACATCGTCCTGATGACAAACCGGCGGCACGGTGAGGCCGTGGAAATGCAGGTTGGTCGACACCGGCGTCATCGCGCCGCTCTCGCAAGGATCGGCGCTTTTCTTCGCGGTGCAGATCGGCGCACCGGCCAGCGCCCGGTCGATCGCGGACGTTGTCGCGTCGAGGGTTGTTGTGTTGTGGGGTGCCGTATCGTGGGGCGTCGTATCAAGGTCGGTGAGGTCGTTCTTGAAATGAATGACCAGCTGATCGCCCGGCTTGACGCGCAGGGTCGGTGACGGCTTGCCGTCCGGCGTCAGGTAGCAATAGCGGCTGCTCCCATCCGGCAGCCTTTGATCGCGGATGCGCAAATCAGTCTCGAGGATGCCGCCCTGGCTGCGCAGTTCGGCCGGCTCCGGGACCGCACTTCCGGGCTCAGGCCGGACGCAAACGTCTTCTCGCGCCCGCGCCATGCTTGTTTGCGCTTGCAGCGCAGTTGGGCCGAGCCACGCCGTCAAGCCGCCCGCAGAGAGCCCAACGAGAATCAAAAGGAGAGTCCCAAGGCAAACCGCAGCGATGACACGAGAAATGGCCGAAAACCGCCGTACCAAGCCGCACCTGCCCATGCGCGAGCGTCCGCTGCGCGGAAGCCAGGGATGGCTCCAGCCCGCACGTCACGATCGCGATCACAGAAATTTTTATTTAGAGAGGGAATAGTTGTTCGACATGGCGAACCTACCCGCGCGTTGTTGCGGTAATCTGGCAGGTTTCTAACAATCAAATGACAGTTCTTTGCGACGCTTCGACACAGCATGCGAACATAACGTGCAAACCTGCTGCCCGATCAAACGCATGGATGGTGCGGTGACCGGAACATGAGCGGCAGGTCGCGAGAGATTTTTTTCAGGTTTGTTTCAAATGAAACGAGCGATGCTAGTCGCCTGCCTTGATTTGATGAGCGTTGGCTTCAGCTCGCTGGTGCAGCGCGATCACATCATCGGTCAGTGGCCTGATCAGCGTGAGCTGTAGCTGAACGTTCATTCATAATTCTTATGTTGGCGACGATGGCCGCGCTTGCTACGTCTGCGCGGTGCCTGGATCAGTAGGCACTCAAGTGGGGGAGATCGATTCGATGAAGAACTTTGCATACATTCTGGCTGCGCTGGTCGCTGTTGCATTCGCAATGCCGTCGATCGCAAGCGCGAAAGAAAAGATGATGAAGCATCACCATGTGCATCATCACATGCACCACCATCACCATCATATGGGCAAGAAGATGTAATTAAGAAAATGGCCCCTTCATCGGGGCCATTTTTTCAAGAGCTGCTTTTTGAGATGCTGCATCCGGAAATCGGGCAGCACGACTTTTTTCGGCGCTGGTTCGTTGCGCCCTTACTGCCGATCGGTTTGCGGCCTTCGGTATCGCGGCTCTCTCCAGGGATCGCCGTAGGTCACGTTACCACTGGTCGTGCCCCACCCACCAAGATCGGTCTGGTTCGGCAGGTGATAGGTATCGTTGCCGGGGTTTCCCTTTCCGAACGGCGGGTCCCTCGGCGAGGGATCATAGCTTTGCGCCATCGCGCCCGTGGCAAATGCAGCGGTCAAAGCAGCAGCCAAAAGAAACTTTTTCACAATCGCCTCCGTGATTTTGGTTTCGCACAGGAACTGGGAACGCGCGGTTGGAAGTTTGCGTTCCTATCCCCGTCAGTGCGAAGGGGCGGCTTCCTGTCTACCTACCTCCATTTGAGGTGTGTTCCCGAGGCTTCAAGGGCTTTGGGCCTTTCGGTCGCAGACGATCACGAACTTGGGAAGGCAATGCTCAGAACGGCGAAGCCGTGAAGCCGAGCGGCTGCGTCACGTCGTAGGAGGCCTTGGTGATCGGCGCGGCATAGGTCACGGTGAGGCCGCCGAAGGGCGAGGCCCAGGTGAAGCCGGCGCCGACGGAAGAGCGCACCACGTTGGAATTGGCGAGTTGCAGCGACTGGGTAGAGCCTGGAAACGTCGTTGGGCCGTTATAGCGGAACACGCTACCGGCATCGACAAAGGCGATCGCCTTGAGGCCGTATTCCGCCGGCACGCCGGGGATGTTGCTTTGGAGTTCAGCCGTCGTCGCCCAATACATGCTGCCGCCGACATTATCCATGGTGGTGCCGGGCGTCAGGTCGCGCGGACCAAAACCATAAGGTGCAAAACCGCGCACCATCGACGGGCCGCCGAAGAAGTTGTCGATCAGCGGCACCTGGCTGCCGCCCCAGCCGGTGATGTAGCCGCCCTGCGCGCGCGCCAGCGCCACCACGTCGTCGTTGAGCGCGCGGTAATATTTGAAATCTTCGGTGGTGCGCAGGAAGCGGACGTCGCCGCCCAACCCTGCGAGATCCTGACTCAGTTGCGACGAGAAGCCGTTGGTCGGCGCTTTCGGATTGTCGACGGTCGAAAAGGTCGCGGTGTCGCCGACCGCCGACACCCATTGCGGCCCGGTCGCGGCCGCCTGCTGCACCACGATCGAGGGCGGAGCCGCGAGCGAGGCGGGATCGATGGTGAGGTCCTGCCGCGCGATCGAATAGCGCCAGTTCACGCCGAGCTGTTCGGAGATCGGCGTGCCGATCAGCATGGTCACGCCGTAGTTCTCGGTGCCGTAGGACACATAGGGACTGGCGTCGGTCTGCTTGGCCGAGACGTCGATACCGGCTGAGGCGCGGTTGCCGAAAAAGCCGGGATCGGTCGCCGAGACGTCGAAGCCGCGGGCGTACTGGCCGTAGCTGAAGGTGGAGTTCAGCGCGACGCCGGTGCCGCCGAAACTCCTGTCTCCGAGCTTGATCTCGGCGAGCCAGCCGTCGGTGGTCGAATAGCCACCGGAGATGTTGAAATTGCCGGTTTCCTTTTCCTGCAACTCGACGTCGAGAATGACGCGGTCCGGCGCCGAGCCCGGTTTGGTCGTGATCTTGACGGTCTTGAAGTAGTCCAGGGCCTTCAGTCGTTTTTCGGCCCGGTCGATCAGCCCCTTGTTGAAGGCGTCGCCTTCCGCGATATCGAACTCGCGGCGGATCACGTAACCGCGCGTGCGGGTGTTGCCGTGGATGTCGATGCGCTCGAGATAAGCGCGCGGGCCCTGTTCGATCGCAAAGGTCACGTCGATGCGGCGCGCGGCGGCATCGCGCGAACTGCGCGGCAGCGCGCGGGCAAAGGGATAGCCGAGCTTGGCGAGTTCGGTCGAAATCTTGTCGTTGCTCTTGTCGAGTGCGGTGCCGTTGAACTGCGCGCCCGCCTGCACGTTGAGCTGGCGGCGCAATTTTTCCGGATCGACGCCATCGATATGGCAGTCGATGGTGACATCGCCGAAATGATAGAGCGGGCCTTCGTCGATCGCGAAGGTCAGCGTGAATCCCTTTGTCGCGGGATCGTATTCGGGCGTGACCGCGCTCACATTGGCGTCGGCATAACCCTTGGCGCGATAGTAGGTGCGGATCAGCTCGCGATCGGCATTGACGACATCAGGATCGTAGACGTCGCCACCGAGCAGGAAGCTCAGCATGTTGGTGGCGGAGGTCTTGATGACAGCGGCAAGCTGACGTTTGCCGAAGGCGGTGTTGCCGGTGAAGTTGATCTGCCGGATCGGCGTCTTGGCGCCCTCGGTTACCTCGAAGATCAGATCGACGCGATCGCTGCCGCGATCGATGATGACGGGTTTCACGGTGACGTCGTCGCGCCCGAGATGCTTGTAGGTATCGATGATGTGGTTGACGTCGGCCTGCACGGTTGCGCGTTGCAGGCTGCCGCGCGGCTTGGATTCGATCGCGGGCGAAAGCTCGGTGTCCTTGACGCGCTTGTTGCCCTCAAAAATGACCTTATCCAGTACCGGCGCCTCGTGCAGGTGCACGATCAGTTTTTCGCCAACACGTTCGATCGAAACCTTGTCGAACAGGTTGGTTCCGATCAGCGCTTTCAGCCCGGCATCCCGCGCCGCCTCGTCAAAGCGCCCGTCAGCCGAGGCATGGAAATAGGAGCGCACGGTTGCGACATCGACGCGCTTGTTGCCTTCGACTTCAATGGAGGCGCGGGCCTTTTCCTCGAAATCGCTGGTTTTGGGCTCTTCGGCTCGCGACGACGCCGCGCCCATCGCCAATGCCAGCAGCAAGGCCAGACCAAAGCCCAACACCAGGCTCTGCGCCGTCCACGATCTCACACCACTTGTCACGCTTGAACTCGATATCCGCGCGCCCTTGCCCGGTCTCATCCAATTTTGCGGGGAGGGCGAAACAATGTCTGCGGCGGGGAGAGATGGTGCCTTAAACCTTAACGGCCGCCACAATTTCGACGCGAGCTGTGTCCGGCCATCCAGAAAATGTCCTTATGCGGGCCCAAATGTTTTTTAGCCTGTTGCCCAAATGGCGCTCTCCGCACCGAAAGCTGTGGTGCTTGGGCGCCACCAGTGCCGCCTATTTGAAGTTCCTGCACGACAAGCAACGAATTCTATCCAGGAACTTCAAATAGAAAGCGGCCTGGAATCGTAAATTTGCTAGTGCCCATGACTTTCCGAAGTTCGTGAAAGGTGGGTGCTGAGGGTGCCGCACGAACTTCGGAAAGTGGGCACTAGTGGAGCATCACATGCGTAGCGTCGCCTTCATCCTCGCTTTCCTGCTGGTCGTCGAGCCAGCGTTTGCCGTGTCCTCGCAGGAGATCGACCCGCGCGCCTCGCTCGGCGTGGTGCAGCAATGGATCTACAACTATCGCGCCAAGCCGGATTACGGACACATCCCGGCGGCGGTGCGCGTGCTGTTCCACGCGCAGACCTTCAAGGAGCCGGAGAACGCCGGCATCTATCTCGGCTTCATTGCCGGTGCGATCGCATCGAACCCGGCCAAGGCCGAAACGCTCGTCAACAGCTTCTTCCCGGTGCCGGCGGAAGACGAATGGGTGATCATCCGCGCCATCGCGTTTTCAGGCGTGCCGGACTGGCGCAACCTGTTGCGCAAAGTGGCGCCGAAAATGCCCGGCCGGCAGGTGATGATCGATGCGTATCTCGCCGGCACGCTGCCGACGCTGACCGACATTCCGCTGGAAGAAAAGCAGCCCGGCATGATGGACAAGATGAAGACGGCGTTTACGACAAATCCGTTTTCGAAGGATAAGGATGGCAAGAAGATAAAGATGCAGCAGACCTTCGCCGGCAATCAGGATCTGCTCGATACGCTGTGGGGCTACTACTTCGCGACCGGCTCATACAGCCCGATTCTGCGGATCATCGCGATGCTGCCCTGGAGCAAGAGCCACGACACCGTCGACAAGCTCACCGTCGGCAGCATGGCGCGTTATACGCTCGCCAGCTACGCCGTGCGCGATACGTCATTGCGCGAGTATCTGCGCAGCGAACTCAAGGTGCAGGGCGACGCGGTCAAGGTGCCGCTCACCGAAGTGGTCGAGGCCGCCGACACGGTGCAACTCGGCGCCGTGCGCAAGGATGCGCTTGCCGCGGTCGATGAACTGAAGGCGAAGGGTTCGGACTCGCGCCGCAATCTCGATTTCTGGGGCCAGGTCGGTGTCGGCGCGGTCGCGCTCGGCTGCGTCTCGGCGGCTGCGCTCGGTGCGGTGGCGGTCGGCATCCCCTGCGTGATCGGCGGCTCCGCCGGCCAGGGCCTGCTGTCGTTCTGGGAGAAGCAGCAGTAAGGCCTGCCATACCTCTAACCGTCGTCATGCCCGGCCATGTGCCGGGCATCCACGTCTTTGTGGCCCTGGAAAAGAAAGTAAGTCGTGGATGGCCGGGCATAGGCTAGCGGAAGCGACGCCGTCCTTCAGACGGCTATGCCCGGCCATGACGAATGAGAGAACTCCCGCGTCTTACGCCGGCGAGGCCAACGGCTTGCCCTTCTCGACAATATAGGTCGAGACGATGTGGGTCTTCTTGTCGCCATTCTTGCCGCCGGCATGCGGCGTGTTCGCCGGAACCACGACGCCCATGCCAGGCTTGAACGCGACCGTCGGCTGTCCCTCGATCGGCAGGTCGAAGCCGCCGTCGAGCATATAGGCGCTCTCGATGCCGGGATGGGTGTGCCGCCCGATCGTCACGCCGGGCTCGATTTCGATATCGACGACGAGCGTGACATACCCGGGCGTCGGCCCGTCGGTTTGCGACAGGACTTTCCGCGTCACGCCCGGCGTGCCGTTGGTCGCCGGCGGCGCCTGGGCGGAAGCGTCGGTGGCGATAAATCCGGTGAGGGAGCAGAGCGCGCAGGATGCAACGCTCGCGAAATCTCGGCGTGTCAGCATAGTGGCCTCCCTTGTTTGACTCACTGTGTTTGACCGACCTTCTCGCGAGGCCGGTTCGGGTAAACAATGGCCCGGGGGCAGGGGCTTGGCAAGTGAGCTTGAAGGTGACGTGTTGAAGCGGCCGGTAGTTCTGGCTTCATCCACCCCAGATAGAGTATTGAAAGATCAAAGCCGAGGGAGCGCCCATGGGGTTCATTTCAATTCTGGTTTTGCTGGCGATTGCCTACGCCTTCGCCTCGATCCGGGTGCTCAAGCAGTATGAGCGCGGCGTGGTGTTCTTTCTCGGCAAATTCGAGGGCGTGCGCGGTCCGGGCCTGACGCTGATCTTCGCACCGATTCAAACCATGACGCGGGTGTCGTTGCGCACGGTGACGATGCAGATCCCCTCGCAGAAGATCATCACCAAGGACAACGTCTCGATCGATATTGCCGCGGTCGCCTATTATCACATCACCGATCCGGAAAAGGCGGTGATCGCGATCGAGAACGTCTATAACGCGATCAACCAGATCAGCCAGACCACGGTGCGCAATGTGGTCGGCCGCTTCAGCCTCGATCAACTGCTGTCGGACACCGCGAGCATCAACGAGCAGATCAAGGACGTCATCGACACCCACACCGAGCCGTGGGGCGCGCAGGTGACGGCGGTCGAGATCAAGGACATCACGCTGCCGGACAACATGCAGCGGGCGATGGCGCGTGAGGCCGAAGCCGAGCGCGAGCGCCGCGCCAAGATCGTTGCGGCTGAAGGTGAATACCAGGCCGCGGTGAAGCTTGGCGAAGCCGCCGACATCATCACCCAACATCCGGTCGCGCTTCAGCTTCGCACGCTGCAAACCATGGCCGAAATCGCGACCGAGAAGAACTCGACCATCATCTTCCCGGCGCAGTTCATGACCACGGTGCAGGAAGCGCTGGCGACGCTGGGGAAGGATGCGGCGGGGAAGTAGGGGGAGGGATAAGGTGCTTATCCCTCCCCCTTGCGGGGAGGGTCGACCGGCGTTTAGCCGGTCGGGGTGGGGGTATTCAAGTGACTTAAAATGTCTTCAACGACACCCGTCAAGTTTTGATCTACTTCGGAATTCCAGTATCGCAGGACGCGAAAGCCGCGCGACAGAAGAAACTCGTCACGTTCTTCGTCCGAGCGAATGCTCTCAGGCATGGCGTGCTGGCCGCCGTCTATCTCGATAACCACTCGATCACTGAACGACGCAAAGTCGACGATATAGGGGCCGATTGGCGTCTGCCTTCGGAAATGAAAACCAAAAGACTTCAACTCGCGCAGCTTTATCCATACCCTCACCTCTTGCGGCGTGAGGCGTTTTCGAAGCGCACGGGCTGTATCGTTTGCCAATCTTCCCCGACGCCCACCCGACCGGCCTTCGGCCGGCCACCCTCCCCGCAAGGGGGAGGGATGAACATCGCGGACGCTGCGCTGCCTGGCAATATGCATTTTCGAACTTGAACAGGCGTGGCCGCGACCAATAGGCTAAGGCGATTGCCTCGAATCTCTCACGTCCGGATTTCATGGATCGATTTCACCAAACCTTGCCGATCTGGGTTCGCGCCGTCCTCCTGGCTGGCCTCGTGTGCCTGATCGCAGGCGCCGGCCTAGTCGCCTACCAGTATTACGAGCGGCCGAAGACGCTCACCGTCGCGGTGGGTTCGTTTGATGGCGAAGCGCGGCAGGCGGCCCAACTCGTCGCCGGGCATCTGGCCACCACCAATTCCCCGATCCGGCTCAAGATCGAAAATGCCGGCGACGTGCTCGATGCCGCCAAGGCCTTTGCCGCCGGCAAGGCAGATCTCGCGATCGTGCGCGCCGATGTCGGCGATCTTTCGCAGGCGCGTGCGGTTGCCGTGATGGCCGAAGGCGTGGTCATGATCGTGGCGCCGCCGGGATCGAACATCACCAGCATCGCCAAGCTCCGCGATCACACCGTGGGCGTCGCCGGCGGCGAGATCAATCGCAACGTGGTCGAGGCACTGAAGAAGGAATACGACCTCACGCACGCAAATGTCACGTTCAAGGATGTCGCGCCGACGGATTTGCGGCGCGCGATACAGGCCAAGGAAGTCGCGGCTGTCATCGTGGTGGTGCCGCTCACCGACAGATATCTCACGCTCGTGAAGGGCCTGTTTCGCGAAGGCGCGACGTCGGCGCCCGTGCTGATCCCGATCGACTCCGCCGGTGCGATCACCGACGCCAAGGGCCCCTATGAGAGTTTCGATATTCCCAAGGGCACGCTGCGCGGTTCGCCGCCCGTTCCTGACGACGACGTCACCACGCTTCGCGTGCCGTATCTTCTGGTCGCCAACCGCCATCTCGACCAGGAGTTGGTCGCCGAACTCACCAAGCGCGTGATGGCCGCTAGGCGGGATCTGGCTTCGCAGGAGCCGTTGATCGCCGGGATGGCCACGCCGTCGCTCGATGCGGACGCCTACATTGCCGCGCATCCCGGCGCGGCCGCATTCTACAACGGCACCGAACAAAGCTTCATGGACCGCTGGGGCAACGTCATCTATCTGACGCCGATCGTGTTCGGCGCGCTCGCCTCGGTGTTCGCCGCCGCCTGGCGGTTTCTCGGCATCCGCAACCGCGACGCGACGGAGGGCACGCTGGAACGGTTGTGCGCGTTACGCGAACATATCCGCGATCTCGAGGATGAGGCCGAGTTGCGCAAAATCGAGGACGACATCGACGTCATGCTTCGCGCGCAGTTGGCAAAGCCCGTCAATGACGAGGAGGGCGGGGCCGAAGCGCTGGCGCTGATCGCGCTGGCGCAGCGGCTGGACAATCTGGTGCATCACCGCCGCGTGGTGCTGTCGGGGCGGGTCCCCGGTCGCGGAAGTACTGGATAGAAGCGAACCTCGCCAGAAATATTGGGCTGGATGATTTGCCCGCCTGACGAGTTAAGCGGCCTTGTTCACGGGTTCGATCTCGTCGAGCTCTTTCGAGATATGCAGCATCGCAGTCTTCACATCGAAGCTGTTTTGCAGGTTCATCCATAGTTCGGGCGTCGTTCCAAGGGCCCTGGACAGTCGCAGCGCCGTGTCGGCCGTGATGCCAATTTGCTCGCTTGCGAGCCGCTCGATGCGCGTCCGCGGCACGCCGCAGGCTTTCGCGAGCGCGCCGGCCGACATCTTCAGCGGGACAAGGAATTCTTCCCGAAGAACTTCGCCCGGGTGAAGCGGGGGCAGTTTCTTAGCCATGTGCGACCCTCCTTGGTCTGGGCGGCAAAAGCCGGCCGTCTAGTGGTAGTCTACGAATTCAACGTCCTTCGGCCCTTCCGTCGTCCAGACGAAGCAAATCCGGTATTGATCATTGACCCGGATCGAATGCTGGCCCTTGCGGTCGCCTCTGAGAGCTTCCAGCCGGTTGGCTGGTGGCGCCCGGAGATCTTCCAGAGTGGTCGCGGCGTCCAGATAAGCCAGCTTCCGCCGCACCGCCTTGATCAGGTCAGCTGGGAAACCCTTGCGGACTTCGCCGTTTGCGGCGGCTTCGGTAAGAGCGTTCTTGAAGCTCCTAATCATAACGGGTCTGGTATCATTAAATGATACAGACGTCAATGGCCGTGTATCATAAAATGATACAAGCTGCAATTTGAAGGTTGCGGCCGGGCGCGCTGGCGCAGCGGCTGGACAATCTGGTGCATCACCGCCGCGTGGTGCTGTCGGGGCGGGCCGTCAGTCCTGGAAGCGCCGGCTAGGCCGTGGCGCCGGTCTCTTCACAGCAGGTACATTTTCTTGGCTTCGGAGAGCGAGCGCTGGCAACCTGCCTGGTCATTTCGAGCGTCGCGCCGTTTGGCTTGCGCCATCGTCGCGGCGAACCTGGCTTTCAGGGCGTGTTGCGCTTTTTTCACCGAGGCGACCGTCGGCTGATGTTCGTCCTGGGCCGCTATCGATTGAGGCCCCGTCAATCCCGCATTGGGATTGCCGGCGGATTGACGGATAGCCTGTTCGAACTGAGCGATATCGGCGCTGCACGGTCCCGCCTCGGCAAACGTTGGATAGAGGCCGAGCACCGCACTCAGCAAGAGAGCCGCTGATATCGGATAGTAAGTGAATTTGCAATTCGGGTTGCGCATTCCTGTTTCTCCCTTTAACCGCCGACACTCCCCGCCAGCCCTTGCCGATGATGCCTCTCACGTATGCCGGCGTGCTTCCAGCCTGTCGGCGAACCAGTCGGCGATATAGGTGATGCCAAGCGTGACGTTGTCACCCTGGCAGTGCTCGTAGCCGCCTTCCTCTGTCGTAAATACCTTCAGCGTCTTGTCGGTGGCGCCGACCGCCTCGAACAGCGCTTTCGCATCCTCGATCGGGATTTGCGCGTCGCGCTCGCCATGCGTGACCAGATAAGGACATTTGATCTTCTCGGCAACGCCGGCCAGCCGCCAGTCCTTCAGCTTCTCGATAGCGGCATCCAGGCTATCGACGCCGAGCACCCACATGATGTGATCGCCCGGCACCGAGAGCGAGCCTTTGAAAGCCTTGTCGACGCGGCGCTGCCAGACCGCGTGATAGTCCCAGATCGCGCCCCAGGACACGCAGGCCTTGAAGCGCGGCTCGAAGGCGGCGGAGCGAGCGGAATAGTAGCCGCCCAGGCTGATCCCCATGATGCCGATGCGCTCCTTGTCGACGTCGGCGCGGGTCTCGAGATAGTTGACGGCCGCGGTGCCCGCGACGTTGGTGTCGTAGCGCGCCGGCATGCCGCGAAAGCGGATCGACTCGCCGGTGCCGGGAATGTCGACGATCAGAACCGCAAGGCCGCGCTTGGCGAGCTCAGGCACGCCGTGGAAAAATTGCAGCTCCTTGGTGATGTCGAGCCCGTCGAAAAACACCACGGTCGGAAGCGGCGCGCTGCCGGCGTCGCGGCTCCTGACGAAATAGGCCGGAAGACTTTTTCCACCTTCAAAGGGCACCTCGACCGCCTCGACCGAGACGGCCGCCATCTCGGTCATGCCTTTCTTGAACAGTGCGACCGAGGTCGCATAGGCCTTCTGGCTGTCCTCGCTGCGCGGTTGCAGCAGGCGCTCGCCGGCCTGACAATAAACCGCGGCGCGCAGGTAAGCGCCGGCCGCAGTCTTCTCGTGACCCCTGGCCTTGGCCTCGTCGCCGAGTTTAGCCACCTTGCGTCCCATCGCGCTCCATTGCTCGAACCACGCGGTGTTTTTTCCGACGTCAGGCTTGAGCGCGGCGACCACCTTGTAGATCTCGCCCATGTCGGCGCCGCCCCACATCTCGCTGGCGACGACCATGCGGGTCGCGGCCGACCAGGTGTAGTTGCCCGGAAACATCATCAAAGAGAGATCGGGCTTTTCGTCGCCGGCGGCTATCGCCGGGCTCATTCCCTCGGTTGCAGCAAGGCCAACCAGGCCACCCGCCGTCAGCTTCAGCACATCGCGCCGTTCCATCGTGCCCTCCCTGAAGTTTTTTGTTTGAGTATTGGGCTTGGCAGCGATCCTCCAACAATAATGCGGGAAGGCAAGTGAAACTTTCTGCATGTCTCAAATGCAGCGGGCGTCGGCGTCGGGCCAGCACCAGCGGGGGCTGGACCTGTTAACGTCGCCCCCGTGTGCGCGGGGACGACCGTGGAGGCTTGATGCCTCTCAAGATAGCTCCTTCACCGGCTTGCCCACAAACCACACCAGCAACAGCGCGACGATCGCAACCGCCGACAACAGCGCCCAGGCTTCGTTGACCGACATCGCAAACGCCGCGCGTTCGACCATCGGGCGGACATACGCCTCGATCGTTGATTGCGTCACATCCGGCGGCGGATGCAGGAAGAGTTGCACGTCCAGCCCAATGGCCTTGGCGGCCGTCACATCGCCCGCGATCAGGCGGTCGCGCAGCGCTTCGCCATGGCCGACGGTGCGGCCGTACAAAATGGTGTCGATCACGGCGATGCCGATGGCGCCGCCGAGGTTGCGCATCAGGTTGAAAAGCCCGCTCGCATCCGGCACCTGCGCCGGCGTCAGCGCGCCGAGCGCCAGTTGTGTCGGCGGCAACAGGCAGAACATGATGGCGATGCCGCGCAACACCTGGGGCCAGAACATCTCGTCAAAGTCGGCAACGCGGCTCTGGAAGAAGCTCAAGCCCAGACCGACCGCAAACAGCGCAAAGCCGGCCGCGGATAATTTGCGCGGATCGAGCCGGCTTTCGAAAAAGCCCGCGAACGGCGCGCTGACGAGTTGCGCGATGCCCGTCACCAGCATGATGCTGCCGATCTCGAACGCGTCGTGGCGGCGGACATAAGCGAGGAACACCGGCATCAGATAGACCGAGCCGAACAATCCGACGCCGAGGCAGAAGCTCAATGCGCAGCCGACCGTGAACGCGCGCTCGCGCAGCGTGGTCAATTCGACGACGGGGTGCGCGGCCTTGATGGACCGTCTCACGAAAATCCAGCCGCTGATGAGGCTTGCTGCGAACAGCGCCAGCGGGCGCGGCGATAACCAGCCGTCTTGCGGCGCCTGTTTGAGGCCGATCTCGAGTGTTGCGAGCGTGACCGCCAACAACACCAGCGACAGACGGTCGAGATTCCTGAATTCGGCGAAGTTGACCTTGTCCTTGGGAAGCAGGAACGGCGTGGCGGTCGCCGCCAAAAGGCCGGGCGCGACATTGATCAGGAACAACCAGTGCCAAGACCATGTCTCGGTGATCCACCCGCCGACGACAGGCCCGACTGTCGGCGCCAGCACCGCGACGATGCCGGCAAGCGTGGTCGCGAGCGGATGCAGGCGCAACGGAAACAACAGGAACACCGCAGAGAAGACCGCCGGGATCAGTGCGCCGCCGGCAAAGCCTTGCAGCACGCGAAACGAAATCAGCGTCGAGAAGTTATCCGACAACGCACAGCCGATCGAAGCCACCGTAAACAGGCCGATCGCCGCGACGAACAGCCAGCGCAGCGTCAGCACGCGAGTGAGCCAGCCGGTGAGCGGGATCGCGATTATCTCGGCGATGAGATAGGCGGTCTGGATCCAGCTCATCGCATCGCGCGAGATTCCGAGCGCTTTCTGAATCGCGGGCAGGGAGGTTGCGACCACCTGGATGTCGAGGATCGCCATGAACATGCCGAGGCACATCAGCAGGAAACCGAGCCAGGTCTTAGCAGTGGTCCTGGCAGTGGCATCAACCGCAAGCGCGCTCACGGGGCATTCTGTCTCGCCAATGATGTGTTCTGCGCGGCTCATGCGGCTTGTCGGGTTGCATCCAGCGCCTGGTTTTCGGCGCGGATGCGGATGAAAAGCACACCGGCATTCAAGACTGAGAAGATCGCCGCCGTCCAGGGCAGATGCAGCGTCAACGGCAGCATCGCGATCTCGCCGACCACAACGGCGTAGTTGGGATGGCGCAGAAAACAATACGGACCTGATGTCACCAGCGGCGCATTCGGCAGCACGATGATGCGCGTTGTCCAGCGCGCGCCCAATGTTGCCATCACCCAGACACGCAAACCCTGGAGCGCGAGATAGATGACAAGCGCCGATGCATCGACCGGCTGGCTATGCCCGAACGCCCAGAGCGAGATCAGCCAGGCGGTGTGGACGACGACCATCAGGGGATAATGAGTGGCTGCGATCTCGACCGCGCCGCGCGCCATCAGGGCATTCGTGTGAGCGCGCGCCAGCAGCAATTCGCCGCCGCGTTGGGCCGTGACAGCTGCGAGGATGATCTCCGCCGCCGTCACGCCGCGTGCCGCAGCGAGACGCAACTGGCGGTGAAGCCGGGGCCGAGCGCGGTCAGCAGCGAGCGCGGCGGCAATCCCTTGGCTCGCGTGCGTTCGAGGACGAACAGCACCGTCGGCGCCGACATGTTACCGTAATCGGCGATCACACCCCGCTCGTGCTCCAGCGTGCCTTGATCCAGCGACAGCGCGGTCTCGATCGCGTCGATCACCTTGGCACCGCCGGGATGGCAGATGAATTGGTCGACATCGGGGATCGTCAAATTCATGCGGCCGAGCACCTGCGTCAGCGCGGGCTTGAGTTCGGACGTGACGAAATCGGGGATGGTGCGGCGAAGGATCACGCCGAAGCCGAGAGGATCGACATTCCATCCCATCACATCGAGTGTATCCGGCCAAAGGTGCTCGCCGACCGCCTCGATCAAGGTCTCGCCGCCATCGCCGGCGCGCAACACGATCGCGGCCGCGCCGTCGGAGAACAGGCTGGTGGCGATGATGTTGGCCTTGGTGAGTTCGTCGAGCCGAAGCGCGAGCGTGCAGAGTTCGACCGTCACCAGCAGGATGTTGGTCCCGGGTCGCGCCTGTGCGAGACGCGAGGCGATCGAAATGCCGGAGGCACCGCCGGCGCAGCCGAGCCCGAACACCGGCACGCGCGAGACGTCGGAGCGAAAGCCCATGCGGCGCGCGACACGCGCTTCAAGACTTGGCGTCGCAATGCCCGTCGAGCAGACCGTGACGACGGTGTCGACATCGCTAGCTGTGAGACCGGCTGCGTCCAACGCCTTGGTTGCGGCATCGATGAACAAGGCTTCGGCGCCTTCGAGGAAAGCTGCGGTGCGTTCCGGCCAGCCGCGCTGCGTCAGATACCAGTCGAACGGCTTGACGCCATAACGTTTGATGATGCCAGTATTAGTAAAAATACTGGCGAAGCGTTCATGGTCGGGAAAGCGGCTGCCGAAGATGCCCCACGCGGCGTTCATAACGTCTTTCTGCAAGAAGGAGTGGGGAGGGACCGCGGTCGCAAGAGAGAGAAGGGCAGCAGGGGGCATCAACAGATCTTCCGTATTGTTTTCCGTCATGATGGGAACAGCGACAAGGACGGTTTATTTCGGCCTCTTCCCACGTTCGTCCCCCAAAAAGCGTCACTTATAAGTGAGATTTTACCTCCGCTCGCTCTGGCCCTCGTGAGCGACGCAATCATCCGGCGCGCGCCGATCGCGACTGGCGATGCGCTCATGTTCGCGACATGCGCGAGCTGGCGACAGCGAGAGCTGCCACACGAATCGACGATGCAAGACAATGTCGTTTTTTGAGTGACGCCGACGGTCCGGGGTCGCCGCAAAGGACGCGATCAAGTGAAGCGATTAAGGCAAACACGCAGTGGTAGCCGCATGGGCTCCGACAAAAACGGGTATTTTTAGGTAAATACTACCTCTGCGAAAGTTCCATTCGCGTCTCAACCCGACACAGCCTTGCCCGCGTTGATGTTCCTTGGCATACTTTCCGGCGCGGCAACTTCGGTTTGTTTTTTGTCGTTTTGAAATTGCCGTTTAAAGGCGCGAAATGAAAAATCGCACATCTGCTTCGGAAGTCAGTGCCACGCTCGGGTTTCCTTCCAGTGAAACCGTGCAGGGTTTGAGACTATGGAAGGCGTTCGTCAGACTTTCGCCGTCGCAGCGCTCCGAGGTGCTTGCTCTGGTTGAGCAACTCGCTACCGATCCGGCGCCGCTTCCCGGTGGGATGAGCGGCCGCTTCTCGACGCGCTGACAACCTTTCAAGTGGCAAGCTTTTAAGCTTAAAGTAATTGATGGACCGAACCGGCGATCCGAAAGCCCTAAGCTTTCGGGACCGGATTTTGCGCGCGCTTTATTTCACGCTGGCCATAAAAGTCCGCTCGCAAGCAAGCCGCAAACACAGGCTCACAAAAACGGGCTCACAAAAAACAGGCTCGCAAAAAAGAGGCCGCCTCGGGGGCGGCCTCTTTCCACACGATGTGAGAACTTATCTTTCGAACCAGAACCAGTCGGCGTGCGCCCGCCGCCAGTCGGCGCTGCGCTGTTCGTTGCGGCCGATCAGGATGCCGAACCGAACACAGGCTTTCCGGTCGCCCTTGTCGCAGAGCTGATGGAAGCCGATAATTTCCGCCTCTACCGCATTTTGCGCGTGGGCCGGGGAAGCAACCATCGAGGCCGATCCGCCAACGCCGGCTGCGATCACAAAAGCAGTCATCAATCGCCTAAAGGTCATGGGTTCTCCTGTTGAAACAATGCGCGCCCCGCGGACAAAGGCTTAGATTGCTAAATGTGAATGCAATCTGAACCCTGCGGGACGGCTCGGATAGCACTGCGAGTGCGACCCTAATATGACCGCCAAAGTGGATCCTGTCGGTTCGCCTCGGCCCCCTAATTGTGTTACCCCGTCAGGCGAGGCCAATAGCAACAAGAGGAATGCTGCGATGTCCGAACCGAAACTGGAAGTCCCGGCCGAGCTGCGCGATATGGCCGAAAAAACCATCGATCAGGCCGAGCGTGCGTTCAGCATGTTTTTCGAAGCCGCGAGCAAATCCGTCGCCGCGATACCGACCCCCGGAACGGAAATATCGAAGCAGGCGCTGTCGTTTACCGAGCAAAACGTCAAGGCCGCTTTCGAACATGCCCGCAAGCTCGTGCACGTGACCGACCTGCAGCAGGCCATGCAAATCCAGTCGGAATTCTTGCGCAGCCAGTTCACCAACGCCGGCGAACATATGCGGCAAATCACCGGCGAGGTGATGTCGGCCGCCAAGGATATGAAGCCGAAGTTCTAGTGTGGCGGTTCAGAAGTCCGCATCCTTGTCGCCGCGAGTTCGTCATGCGGACTCCTTTGCTAGTGTCCTCCGACTCCGAAGTTCGTAAAAGTGGGGCCGCGCAAGTACACGACTTCGGAATCGGGACACCAGGCTCTCGTCAGATCGACTTCAGGAAACTCTCGTCCGCCGAGCACCCGTTGCAACGGTAGGTGACGAGGTTGAATGCTCCGTCCTGCGGTTCGATCGATACGAGTTTCATCCGATCGCTGCATTTGATGCAGCCCATCTCGGTGGTGGTTTGAAAACGCGTGCAGGTAGGCGTAGGTCGGGGAAAATCCGGCATTGCACCCCTCTCTTCGTTTCCAGCTTCCTCGTTTTTCTCTCAGTTCCTCAACGCGCTACTCAGGCAACGCGAGCTTAATTGACAAGATCATGTACGATTCTTGACGCAAGCGAAAGGACGTGGATTGTCGCCAACTCTCCCATAGGTTGTGTATTGCGACAGCCGTTATTCCCGGGAGCAGGGCGGACTCGGGGTTCGACGCGATCGGCGGCTGGATTCCATCGCGGTTACAATTAGCTTCAGCCCCTATGGATAGGGGCCCGGCCCCATCTTGGCGATCAGCGGATTATCGGTCTGCACCGGCGACAGATCGCTGCTTGAAGAACGGCCCAGAAACTTCTCCAGCGTCGACTGAATTTGATCGCGCGCTTCTTCCGGGCCGCGGTCGCTCATCCAGGTGTGCTGGAACGGCGTCTTGACGATGTCGATGCCCTCGGCCTTGGCCTCTTCCGGTGTCGGCAGCACGCCGGGGTCGGTCTTGAAGTTCGGGTCGGTCGAGCGGAACGACAGGATCTTGATCTTGTCGTTGAGCACGAAGGGAACGCGCAGGTTGTCGAGCGTGATCACCTTCGACACCAGTCCGGGATGTTCTTTCGCGGTGTACATCGCGATGTCGCCGCCGTTGGAATGGCCGACCAGGGTCAGGTGATCGTAGTCGGCGTTCGGCTCGATCTTCTTCAGCTCGTCGACGACAAACAGGATGTTGGCCTCGCCGCGCTTGTAGACGTCGAGACGGCCGACATAGGGCATGCCTATTTTGGTGACCAGCGGCGGATCGCTCGGCAGGTCCTGCTGAATGCTGGCCACAAGATATCCGCGCGCCGCCAGCACGTTCTCCAGGAGGGAGTATTCGGTGTTCTTCACGGTGTTGCCGTTACTGATGATCGCAACCGGCAGCTTCCGGGTGCCTTCGCTCGCCCGCATCTCAGAGTCGCGGCGCACGGCAAGATCGACCGACACCGGCCGCTGCCGTGTCGCGTCGAACAGGTCGAGCGTCTCATGCCGGATGGCCCACTTGCTGCCGGCGACATAAACGCCGCCGACGACCGCGCAGATGCAGGCCAGAACAACCAAGGCCCGTTTCATTGTCTTTTCCCTCTCCTGCTACCTGAGATAATGATTTGGACGTGGCTTTGATGAGTTCAGGTTAAGGATTGGGCATATTAAATTTGCGAAAGTTATTGCTTTGCAACAGATTTTTGCGCTGCAGTATCGGGCGCGTTCGGAAAGCCCTTTAACCCGCCGCGCGGCGGCCAAGACCCGCTTTTTCCTTGATCATTGCCGTTACCGCCTCGATCGCGGCTGATATCGGGCCGCGCCGATAGGCCCAGCGCGGGTCGTGCTCGGGAGGCGAGGCGATCACCATGGTGGCGTTGGCTTCGAACAGCAGGAGGTTGCCTGTCGCATTCACGGCGAAATCGATGCCGGCATAGTCCAGCGCCAGCGCCTTGCAGATCGCATGCAGGGCCGCGATCGCCCTGTCGCCGAGAACGCTGCGCATGTTGTCGAGGAACGCCATTTCCTCTTTGCGGTGGTCCGGCTTGTCGGCCATGTCGGAGGTGAAATAGTGCACTTTCCAGTTTCGCGAAATCGCCAGATGCAGCGGAAACAGTTTGCCGCCGATCATCATCACGCGGTATTTGCGGGCGCTGCCGTCCTCACCGCGCGCGTCGAGATATTCGATCGCGAGAATTTCGTCGCCCGGCAGCTCGGCGACGGCGTCAGCGAGATCGGCCGCTTTCTCCACCAGCACGAAATTGCGCCCGGTGTGATAGCCGGGCGAGCGGAGCAGGAGCGGAAAGGAAAAGCCGTGTTTGGAAAGCCAGGCGGTGGCCTCGTTACCGGCGAGAACCGCGCGGCCGACCGACAGCGTCTTTGCCGTGACGACGCCGGGAAGTTTTGACAAACGCGCCGCATTGTCGATGCGCCCGCTACGCATCACCGCGGTGGGGTCGTTGATGACGGGCGCCTTCGAACGCGCGGTCAGGCGGATCGCGGCTTCAAGCGCGCGCTCGCACAGATCAGGGTCGCCGATCGCGTTGAAGATCAGCCGGTGCGGCGGCAACGCCGTCGCGGCGTCGAGATAATCCGCCACCACCACCGACGTCAGAAACACGCCATCGTCGAGGAACGGCGCGGTCGGAATATTGCCGCCGCCTGAAGACACCAGTTGCAACAGCGGGATCGGCGGACCTTCGCCGCGATAGGGCAGCGTCGAGACCGCATGCCCGCGAAAACCTCTGATGAAATGTTCGTGCGCCCCGTCGCGGTTCCCCTCGTCCGATAGCACCGCGCCCATGCCCTGATGGGCGGCGGCGTGATCGGGATCGGCGTTAAGCGCCGCCTCGTAATGCGCGCGCGCTTCCGCATGGCGATTGGCGCGGAGCAGGAGGTTGCCGAGGTTCACACGCGCCATCGGATTATTGGGATGGTGCAGGATCGCTTCGGCATAGACGCGGCAGGCGGCATCGATCGAGCCTTGCGCGGCGAGCCACGTGCCGAATTCGTTGAGCGCGCTGAAATGGGTCGGGTGCCGGCGCAGGATATCGATGAAGGCCGCCTGTGCCTCGGTCTTGCGATCGAGCGCGCCGAGCAGCGCCGCACGCTCGATTTCGATCGGAAGATGGGCCGTTCTATCGAGAGGCAATGCCAGCTGCGCGTCGAGTTCTCGCAAGCGTGCTTCCTGCGCAAGGCGGGGAGCCCAGTGGGGCAGGGCGGCTGGTTTGACGTGCGGTTTGGTCACGGGCTTGGAGCTTGCGGGTTTCAGGGAGCGCACTATCGGCTGATTCGCCGGCGCCGTGCAGGCTTCTTGTTCCGCCGGACTCAGTCCCCGTCTTTTTCCTTGTCAAAGGTGATGCCGATGCGCTTTTCCTTGCGCCAGACCACGCGGCAGGGACGGTGAGCGCCGTCCGTCTCGAGCGTGAACTCGGTCGGGATTCCAAGCGGGCTCGGGACGTCGAGCGCCGCGCCGGTCTCGGAAATGTTGCGCACCGTGCAGTCGATCGAGCCGCCGCCGAAATGAATGCGGCCGCCTTTCAACACGCGATGTCTGTTTGCAATCCGGTGTTCCTCGTCCATCCCCTTACGTCCCAGAACGTCGAAATCCCTGCTTTTCGATTGAGGCCCCTCAAGCGCCCGGTATTTCTCCGCTTCCAGCGAAAAATGATCAAGCAGCCAAAGGGGTTGTTGACGATTTTTTTACATCCAAAAGTAGACGGCTCGCCGGCCGGCCTCGATTCCACCACAGCTGAATATCAGAATCGCAAGCTTGCGGCTAAGCTTCGCTCGGCTATTTGACATTGTGAAAGGTTCCCGCCGATGAGTGCCTCAGAGCCAGCAAAAAAGATCGCCGTGCTCGGCGCGCCGATCGAGATCGGGGCCTCGCAACGCGGCACGCTGATGGGGCCGGCGGCGCTTCGCACCGCGGGCCTTCTGACCGTGCTTGAGGAACTCGACTTTGCGGTGGAAGACCACGGCGACCTGACGGTCGGCGGCGTCGCACCGCTGATGGACATCCCGCCGGAAAACACCAAGCACTACCGCGAGATTCAGCGCTGGATCCGCACCATCAGCGCGCGCGCCTATGATCTGGCGAAAACCGGCGCGATTCCGATTTTTCTCGGCGGCGATCACTCGCTCTCGATGGGCTCGATCAATGGCGTGGCGCGGCATTGCCGCGAACAGGGACGCGAGCTGTTCGTGATGTGGCTCGACGCGCATGCCGACTACAACACGCCGGCGACGACGATCACCGGCAACATGCACGGCATGTCGGCGGCGTTCCTGTGCGGCGAGGA
>Ga0210386_10001073_pt1 | contig 24580 bp, 29 predicted proteins | sample IncBWH32OmetaG_FD_160091 | JGI IMG/M metagenome (GOLD analysis project Ga0210386, IMG submission 160091) | Forest soil microbial communities from Barre Woods Harvard Forest LTER site, Petersham, Massachusetts, United States - Inc-BW-H-32-O ...
CATTCTCGCGCAGAATTGGGCCTTCGATGGTATGGATGTCGGTGATCCCGTCGAATTCCTGCGTGTAAGGTTTGCCGAGCCGTGCGGCCGTCGGCGCGTCGATGGTTGCGTCGAGCTTGATCCAGCGACCGTTCAGGAAGGCTTCCCCCAGCGAGTGCCAAGGCAACGGCCGACCACGTTTGCCGCCCCAGAGTGCGCGAACCTCCGGTGAGAGGAACTCCTTTTCGGGAGAGTCGAGCGTCTGGAATGCGACGCGTGCGGGCACGCCCGCGGCCCGTGACAACGCCACGAATGAGCTGGCCTTACCCATGCAGAAGGCGACGCCGTGCTCGAGGACGGCGCTGGCCGAGCGCTGGCCGGCCGCCAGATAGCGGAAGGACTCGAGAACGTCGTACCGAAGATCGCGGACATAGAGGTAGATCGCCCTGATCCGCTCGACATCGGACTCCGCGCCGTGTGTGAGTTTGTCCGCGAGCGCGGCCACTAACGGGTGGTCCGCGTCGAGGTATTCGGTAGATTCCAGGTAGGAATCGGCGTTGTCGGTCAAGCTGTTTTTGGCATGCATCACAGAACTAATCCTTACTTATTGGCTACCTAGTTAAAATGATGAGAGCGATTCATCAGCTTCGGATAGCAGCTCCCCGGAATGCCGTAAGGACCTTTTCGCCAACGGTATGTATAAGCTCCGATTGTGCAACATGCGGAATCGTGAACAGGAATGTGTCCACTCCGGATTCGTAATACTCATTGATCCGCTCGATGCACTTATCCGCGGGGCCGACGATCAGACCCGGATCTGGAATTGCCGAGAACTCCGCTCTGATCTGGGCTTCCTGTTCGGCGGAATGGGTCGGTGCGAGCAACGCGGTCAGTGAAAATCGTAGTGTCGAGGGATCACGTTCAACTGAGGCGCAAGCCTGCGCAAGGAAATCTTTGCGCTGCCTCACTTTCTCGGGCGACCAAAACCGGATGTTGATTCCCTGCGCAGACCGGGCGGCAATCCGGTGCACCCGGTCCCCCTCCCCTCCGACCCATAGCGGTGGATGTGGCTTCTGGAAGGGCGGTGGATCACAGACGGCGCCGTCCAGCGTGTAGAACCGGCCCGAGTACACCGGGTTGGGCTGCGTCCAGATCGCCTTGATCACCTCCAGCGCCTCACCGAAAGCGGAGACTCGATCCCCCACCGGCGCGAACGGGATTCCGTACGCTTCGAATTCGCGCTGAAACCAGCCGGCGCCCAACCCGAGGTCCAAGCGCCCCTCGGAGATGACGTCCAACGTGGCTGCCATCTTGGCCAGTACTGAGGGATGACGGTAGGAGTTACACAGCACGCTGGTCCCGAGGCGGATATTTGCCGTGTCGCGGGCGAGCGCGCTCAGCGCTGTCCATGCCTCTAGTAAAGGCGTCGACGCCGGCCGCGTTCCCTTTTGGCGCTGACCATCGCCGCCAATGCCGGCGTCCTGGGCGTAGTCGTCGGGACTCAACGTCAGGAAGTGATCGCACACCCAGGCTGAACTGAAGCCGTAGCTTTCGGCGATGTTGGCTACCCGGACCATCTCGGGATATTCGCTGATCGCGAGTCCGTGTGTCACCAGCGCAAGAATCAACCCGAAATGCGGGCCATCGTGTTGGGACTGGTCGTCGTTGTATTCGGTCATCGGACTACCTACCTTTCGGTCATTCCGGCCTGCCGCCCAGGCATCGTCCGAGGCAGCGTGACGGAGAATTCGTATCGCTCGGGACGGTGGTGGAAGACCACGACCTCCAGCGGGTTGCCCTTGTCGGTGTAACTCGTGCGCCGCAGCACCAGAACGGGTGCGCCTACCGACAACCCCAGTGCTGCAGCGATTTCCGAGGAGGCGCCCGCGGCGTGAATCTCGTGGGTGGCCGAGCCAATGCGCACTCCGAGTCGTTGTTCCCACATCGTGTACGTCGTCTCGGTCGCGGGCTCTGCCGACAGCAGCGGCTCGACGGCATCGTCGGGCAGATCTGCCGGCAGATACGCGGTCACAATCGCCATCGGCTGATCGTTCTCGGTGTAGCGCCGCTGGATCCGCAGGACTTCCGAACGCCCCAGAGTGGCGCCCACCCGTTCCGGTGCTGGGACGACTTCATGGGACAGCACCTCGACGTGGGGCGTCACTCCCCGGCTCACGAGGACTTCGGTGATGGTTCGGACGCCGGACTCCAACTCCTGTTTGACCGATTCAGCCACGAATGTGCCCAAGCCCTGACGTCGGATTAGCCAGCCCTCGTCTTCGAGAATCCCGACCGCGGCGCGCACGGTTACCCGGCTCAACCCCGAACGCTCGATCAACTCTTGTTCGGTCGGCAGCCGACTGCCCGGCGGGAGCCGCTGCTCCAGGATTTGCGCTTTCAACAGTTTCGCGAGCTGGGCGGTCGCCGGCACACTTCCGCGGGAGACGCGCAGGTCAGCATCCGCGAGGTCAAATCGAGGGGAATCCTTGTCAGACGTCATGAAACGTATTACATCGCATCCGAGAGCCATCCCGGATGCCTGTCGATCGCCCACCACCTCGGCTAACCCACCTCGAGTGGCCCCGGTGGTCGGAAGCTTGACAGTCGTCATAATACGTATTAAAACGTCTAGTAGACCACTTGTCAAAGTGACCTCACCCACTCATCAGGAGAGTTACTCGTGTCCCACCCCGTAGGCGTTATCGCCCGATTCGCCCCCCTCCCCGAAAAGCGCTCTGATCTGCGCGCCCTCCTCGAAGGCATGGTCGGTCCTACCCGATCCGAGCCGGGATGCCACAGCTACAACCTCTACGAAGTGCCCGTTGACGGCGACCTGGTGCTGATCGAGCGCTACGACGACCCGGCCGCCCTCGAACACCACCGCACGACCGAGCACTACCTCAACTACCGCGCCCAACTGGGCCCGCTACTGGCCAGCCCCATCTCCGTCGCCGTGCTCGCGCCCCTCGATGAGGCCTAGCGATTCACTCCCCCGCACGGAAGCCGCAGAGCGGATGGGAAGCGCAATCCCGTTCAGGGCGTGATGTATCGCCCCACCGGGGTGTCTGGTGATGGTTGATCGGGGACTGCATGCGGGTCTCCGCTGGCGGCGGCCGCGATGCGTTCGAAGGCATTGCCGATGGCTTTGAGGTCCACACCATTGAGGTGATCGAATAGGTGGCGACGCAGGCTAGCGAAGTGGGTTGGGACGGCTTGCTCCAATCGGGTGAGCCCGGCATCGGTGAGCACAGCGTTGTAGGCGCGGGCGTCCTGGGAGGACTGCTCACGGCGGACCAAGCCCTGCGCCTCCATCCGCCCGACGGTACGGCTAATTGCGCTCAAGGACTGCTGGCAGCGCCGAGCCAGTTCGCTGAGCCCTAAGGTGCGGTCGGGAGCCTCGGATAAAAACATCAACGCGACGAATTCGGCGTGCGACATGCGATGCTCGCGCTGCAAGTCAGCATCGAGTTGCCGCATCATGGTCACAAAACCCGGGTGCAGGGCGCGAATCACCTTGAATTCACCCGCGCTAAGCGGGATCACCCCTCCGGCCTTCGTACTTCGTGCTCTCTTGCTGCCGGGCTTAGCTGCCATGAGTTTCACCATACGTAGTATCTGCTCGCGCGAGCAAGTAAAGCATCGCCGTCGCCACGGCGACCACGCCCGCTCGTCAGCCGGCGGCTAATCCCGGCAGCAGGATGGCAACCAATCCGTTGGCGTGAGCGTCGATCCACGTGGGGCTCTTCGGATCCTGGCCGGTGAGAAGGCGGACTTCGGGGGCGTTCACGTACGGCAGCGATGCCGCGCCGATGAGCACGTAGTACAGGATCTCGCTGTCGATAGGTGCAGCAACCCCGGCGTCCCGAAGGATCTGCCACGCCGGCCTAATGGCATCAAAGACCGGCTTCACGTGGGTCTCGGTCATCCATGTCAACCGGTCGCTGGCCGCCGTGCCCTCGTGGACCATGATCTGGTTGAGTTCGGGATGCTCGGCGGCGAATCGCACGAACCGCCGGATCCCCTCGGCAAACGCAGTAGCAAGCGCCGCGACATCAATCCCGGTGAGCTTCGTAGGTATCACGCCATCCAACGCCTTAGCCCAGAGCCCGAAGAGGTGATCCACCGCGGCCATCCACAACGCCGCTTTCGACTCGAAGTGGTAGTTGATCTGCGGCTGGTGCGCTTGAACACGCATCGCGATCGTCCGCGTCGATGCACCGTCGAAGCCCTTGGCGCCGAACTCGACCAGGGCCGACTCCAGCAGTGCCTCGCGGATATTGGTCCTATTCCGGCGCAGGCGCACTGTGTTCGGGGCTTGGATCTTGCGTTGCATCGTTAAGAGTGTACAGCTATTATCATCCGATAATATGAGGGAGTGATAACGATTCGTCAATGGCCTTGGAGGCTGAAATGAGTGGCACCCTTTTTGGACGTGCCAGCGATGTGGTCGTTCGCAAACTGTTGCGGTCGCCGTTGCACGGACTGCTGAGCCAACGATTGCTGATCATCACTGTGACCGGCCGCAAGACCGGCCGTCGTTACTCCAATCCGGTCGGATATGCCCAGCATGACGGTGCCCTGTTGGTCGGCAGCGTCGCAGGCTGGCGACGCAACCTCCGTCCGGGCGAGCTGGTTCCGGTCCGTCTGCGTGGAGCCGACGTCCTGGCCGAAGCCGAGGTGATCACCGACGAGGAGCGCGCGGCCGAGTTCTATCGGATGATCCTCCCCCGTAACCCCGTGCACGCTCGCTACGCCGGAATTCACACCGACCCGGACGGACAACCGAACCGTGCCGACCTTCGCCGCGCCTTATCCGCAGGGGCTGCTGTCATCCGGCTGACCGTGCGCGACTGAGTGGCGGCACGACCGGCGGCCGACAGCCCACCACGGACCGGCGGTCGTCTGCGTATCGCCTAGTTGGTATGGGCAAGGTCTTCCTGACAATGCTTTACCTGCGGTTTCGATACGCCTAAACAGCAGCGCGGCTTGCCATTTCAGCGCTCCGCTTCGGCGTCGGCCCAGTTCAAGCAGACGTGAGTGCCACCGTTCGTCCTGGCGCATGGTGGCATTCACGTGTCCACCCAGCGGCGGGGACGGTCGAACAACACGCCACCCGGCGACTGCGTCTTGGCCGCTAGGCCCAGCCGCCTTTCACGCCGACCGGCCGCAACCGTCGACAACGCCCCAGCCGCACCGCCGGTGTCCTCGCCCGGCGCAGGCGCACCTTCTTCGGCGTCGGGGTCTTGCGTTCCGTCGTTCGAAGTGTACTCTTATTATCACTCGATAATAACGCTGGAAGGCCAGACCATGAGTACTGCTCCCCAAACCACGAACCATGACCACGATCGCGCTTCGGCGCGGCTGTTGCCGCTGTCGAAGGATCCGTTTCAGGCGCCAACGGACCGCGACATGCTGCCCTCTGAGCGGCGGGAATTCGTCCGGACCCACCGGACCTGTGTATTCGGCTACGGCCGCAAATCGGACGGTCCGGCGATGTCGATCGTCTACTACGTGCCCGACGACAACGACGACCTGCTGGTGGCGACCATGGGTGAACGCGCCAAGGCCAAAGCGGTGGCCCGCAACGGCAAAGTCAGCCTCTGCGTACTCGACGAGACCTGGCCGTTCGCCTACCTGCAGGTCTATTGCGACGCCGTGATCGACGACGACGAGGAAACCCTGATCGACGTGATGATGGCGGTGGCTGAACGCATGTCGGGTGAGCCAGTGCCGCCGGAGCTCCGTCCCGCGGTCAAAGCGGTCGCCGAGGAGGAAGGCCGGGTACTGGTGCGCTGTCGACCGTATGCGACGTTCGTGACGCCGCCGCGACACCTGCACAGCAACGAGCAGCAGGAACTGACCCACTGGGTTTCGGCGTCGATGCCCTGGGACGCTCCCGACAGGCCGGCGAACTGATGGCCGACGTCACCGAGAAGTGGCGCTCCGAGCGCGTCACAGCGGCCCTCTACGACGCCGGCGTCCAGCACGCCAGTGTCGCAAAGCTCGGCGCCCGGGCGATGTGGGGTGCCGACCTGGGCCGCATGTTCGCCGACATCGAGCGACTTGCCGACGTTCCGGTCGGCGCCTCGGTACTGGACATCCCGTGCGGGGGTGGCCTGGCCTTCCGCGGTCTGCGTACCGGTCAGGCCGTGCATTACGTCGCGGCTGACATATCTCCGTACATGCTTACGCGGGCGCGCCGGGAGGCCGGCCGACGCGGCGTGCAAGACGCGATCGAGTTCGTCGAAGCGGATGTGACCGCGCTGCAGTTCCCTGACGCCAGCTTTGACCTCTGCGTGACCTACAACGGGCTGCACTGTCTGCCGGACCCGCGGGCGGCGCTCGCGGAGCTCGCTCGGGTGCTCCTACCTGGCGGGACCCTGCGCGGCACGTCATGCGTTAGCGGTCGAGGCCCGCGCAAGGATGCCCTGATCGCGTTGAGCCGTCGCGCTGGGGTGTTCGGAAACACCCCGCGCACAGGCGAAATCGAGAAATGGCTGACGGAGTTCGGCCTCGATGTCGTGACACTTGCGCGCAGCGGAGCGATCGAGTTCTTCGAGGCCCGGTTGCCATTTCGAAAGACGGATTGATGGGCGACCGTGTTGCCGGCGCGCACACCGATCTGCACAGTGATCAGGGCGCTCGCCAAGGAGAGCATCCGGGGCGATCGCGTGACCCCATTGTCAAGGTTCACGATGTTGCCTGGTTGGAGTTCGAGAAGCCGGATCTGGTTCGGGCTGAGGCGTTTGCGCGGGCGTTCGGTTTTAGCACCGTAGTTCGCACGGTCGACGAGCTGTATCTGCGCGGCACCGATACAGGCTCGCCCTGTGTGCTCATCCAGCGAGGTCCCCAATCGAGATTCGTCGCGGCCGCGTACACCGCCCAGGATCAGTCCGACGTGCTGCGGCTGGCCGACGCGACCGGGGCCAAAATCCGCGCGCTGCCCGAGTCACTCGGCGGCGTGGCGGCCGACCTGGTCGATCCCAGCGGTATGACGGTGCGGGTGGTGGCCGGCGTTCACCAGCTGGCGGCCCTGCCGGCGCAGGCCGCGCATCAGTACAACTTTGGGCACGAACTCGCGCGGATCAACACCACCCAACGCCCGCCGCGCGAGCCGACACGGGTGCAGCGACTCGGACATGTGGTGTTGCAGACCACCAAGTACCGGGAGGCGCTCAACTGGTACCTCGATCACCTGGGAATGATCGTCAGCGACTTCCTCTACTACCCCGGGCAGCGCGACCGTGGACCGGTCCTGAGCTTCATCCGCTGCGATCGCGGGCAGACTCCGGCCGATCACCACACCCTGGGGTTGGCGCTGGGCCCGGCCAACCGTTACATCCATTCGGCCTACCAAGTCAGCGACATCGACGCGATGGCCACCGGCGGCCGCTACCTCGCCGAACTCGGCTATCACCGCTCGTGGGGAATCGGCCGGCACATCCTGGGCAGCCAGATCTTCGACTACTGGCGCGATCCCGACGGATTTTTGGTCGAGCACTTCAGCGACGGTGACATGTTCGACGGCAGCCTCGAGCCGGGTTGGGCTCCCTTCACCACCTCCGGGCTCTACCAATGGGGACCCCGGATCACCAAAGACTTCCTCGGCATCGGGCCCGGCCGCGAATCCCTAGACGAGCTTCGCTCGGTGATCAGCGCGCTGCGCGGCGACAACGAATTCAACCTGGCCAGCCTGCGCGGCATGCTCACCGTGGCCAGATCCTGACCCCAACCACCCGACGACACAAGGACCCCGATGACCGTCTCGATCCTGCGCACCGCCGACGCCTGGTTTGTGCAGACCCCAACTGGGGCCGCTCAAGTCACCACCACCGCCACCACCACACGCGAGCTGCTGGCCGACCGAGCCGCCATCGAGGCTGCCGCCCACAGCAGCGACACCGCGCCGGTGGACAGCCTGCATCTGGTGTCCCCGATCACCGCGCCGTGCCGGGTGGTGGCGCAACTGGCCAACTACGCCTCCCATGCCAAAGACGCCGGACGCAACCCGGCAACCGACCCGCTGGCCTTCTTCCGCAAGGCATCTGGCTCCATCAGCGGCCCATCCGACGACATCGTCAAACCCGAGCATGTCCGGCTGCTGGACTACGAGGTCGAGATCGGCCTGGTCATCGGCCGCGATGTGCCGGTCGGCACCACGATCACCGAGGCCAACCTCTCCGACTACATCAGCGGGCTGGTGGTGGCCAATGACGTCTCGGCGCGTGACGTGCAGTTGACCAAAACGCAGTTCTACGAAGCGAAGTCGTATCCGACGTTCACTCCGGTCGGACCCGCGCTGGTACTGCTGGACGCCGACGAGCTCAAGCGCTTCGGTGACTTGCGGCTGCGGCTGTGGGTGAACGGCGAGATTCGCCAGGACATGCTTGTCGACGGCGACATCATCTACCCGCCCGTGCAGGCCCTGCGTGCGCTGTCGCGTTTTCAACGGCTCGATGCCGGCGACCTGGTGTTGACCGGAACCCCGGTCGGCACCGCGATCAGCGCTCCACCCAAGCCAGTCCAAATCATCGGGTCGCTGCTGCCGGACCAGCTCAAGTGGAAGACCTTCTTCTCAAGGCAGGCCAAAAACCCGAAATATCTGCGCCACGGCGACGTCGTCGAGGCCGCGGTGGCGAGCGATGACGGGGCGATCGACCTCGGCGCGCAACGCAACATCGTCAAGTACTCATGAGTGACAGCGTGATCGTGCTCGCCCAGCTGCCGCCGGGCCGGCGGGCAACGATAGTGGGCACCCTGCCAGGGGCGGCATCCGTGGTGGCAAACCGGCTGCGGCAGCTGGGCTTTCGCGCAGCGGCCCAAGTCGATGTGATCCGTCGTGCACCGCTGGGCGACCCGACCATCTACCGGGTTCAGGACACCGAACTGTGCCTGCGCCGCCGCGAGGCGCGGCTGATCGTCGTTGCCCCCGAGGCGGACCGATGACGGCGTGCCATGACGTTGCTGCCGCACCAGTTGTCGTCGCTGGTGTGCGGCGGGTGGCGCTGGTCGGCAGCCCTAATGCCGGTAAGACCAGTGTCTTCAACCACCTGACCGGGTTACGCGCCAAGACCGGTAACTATCCGGGCGTCACCGTTGGGCGCAGCGTCGGCACCACCTGGGTGGACGGCGCAGCGATCGCCGTGGAGGACCTGCCCGGCACCTACAGCCTCGACCCGATCAGCCCCGACGAGCGGGTGGTCACCGACCTGCTGACCGGCAAATACCCCGACATCGACGGGCCCGACGCGATCGTCCTGGTCGCCGATGTCACCACCCTGCGCCGCTCGATCATGTTGGTGGGCCAGGTGCTACGGCTCGACCTACCGTGCTTGCTGGCGCTGACCATGGGCGACGAGTTGACGTCGCGCGGCGGCAAGATTGACGTCGAGGCGTTGTCGACGGCGCTCGGGATCCCGGTGACCGCGGTTGTGGCGCATCACGGTTCGGGCATCGAGGCCCTGCGGGCACAGCTGGCGTCGTTCGAGCGATGGCAACGCCCACCGGTCTTGCTCCCGCCCGACCAGGACTCCATCGACGCTTGGGGGCGCTCGGTGCTCGATGCGGCCGACTACGTTGCGCCGCAACCAGATCGGCGTACCCGCCGGATCGATGCGGTGCTGCTGCACCCGGTGTGGGGCACCGTGGTCTTCGTCGCGGTGATGTTCGGCTTCTTCCAGGTCCTGTTCACCATCGCTGCGCCACTGCAGGATTGGGCCAGCCGGGGTCTGAGCTGGCTGGGCGCACAGGTCGCCCGCGATATCGGCAATCCAGTGATCCGGGGCCTGCTCAGCGAGGGGATTATCGGCGGGGTCGGGACCGTGCTGCAGTTCATCCCGCAGATCGTGTTGCTGTTCCTACTGCTCGCGCTCTTGGAGAACGTCGGGTACATGTCGCGGGCGGCGTTCTTGATGGACCGGGTGATGGCCACGACCGGGCTGGAGGGCCGCGCCTTCGTCGCGATGCTCTCGTCGTTCGCCTGCGCGATCCCGGGCATCATGGCCACCCGCACGCTGCCGTCCTCGCGCGACCGGATCGCGACCATCATCACCGCGCCGTTGACGACGTGTTCGGCCCGGCTGCCGGTGTACACGTTGCTGGTCGGCCTGCTGGTCACCCCGCAAACCCAGTGGTGGGGGCTCAGCGCACAAGGTGTCACGATGTTCCTGCTCTACCTGGGCGGCGGCACGTCGGCTCTGATCGCCGCGTCGGTGGTCAAGTCGACCATCCTGCGCGGCGACCTGGTGCCGTTCACCATGGAGCTGCCGCCCTACCGGCTCCCCTCCCCACAGGTGGTGCTCGCCGCGATGTGGAGTGCGGCGAAAATGTTTTTACGCAAGGCCGGAACCATCATCCTGGGCACCTCTTTGGTGTTGTGGGTGCTGCTCAATCTGCCGACCCGCGAGGCCGAAACCGCGCGGCTGTCGCCGACCGATGCCACCGCCTATGTGATGAACCACAGCTACGCCGCCGACGTCGGCAGGGCTATCGCGCCGGTGTTCACACCGCTGGGCTTCGACTGGCGCACCGATGTCGCCCTGGTTGGCTCGCTGTCGGCGCGCGAAGTGTTCGTCTCCACCCTGGGCCAGGTGTCGGCGGCTACCGACCCCGCCAACCCACATCAGGCGTTGGCCACCATGACCGACGAGCACGGTCAACGGGTATTCACCGCGCCGACCGTCATCGCGCTGCTGACGTATTTCATGTTCGCGTTGCAGTGCATGTCGACGATTGCGGTGATGCGCCGCGAGACCAACTCGTGGCGATGGCCGGCGTTCGCGTTCTCCTACATGTTCGTCCTGGCCTGGGTGGCGGCGCTGGTCGCCCGCTCGATTGCGGTAGGGCTGGGCGCATGATTCCAATTCACGCCATCGCCACCGCGGACCCGCAACAACTGCGATGGGTGATCACCGCCGACTCGCTGCCGCCCGCCGGCACCGTCCGCCAAGCTCCAGGGCGCCTCGGCGTCTTGCTGGACGCCGGAGTGATCAGCGAAATGGTGCTCCGCACAGCGGATGTGCTGATCACGCTCAACGCAGACCACCGCTGGCGGGAAGTCGGCGATGACGTCCGCGAGGCACTCCGCGTCGCACTGCTGGACCCGACCGGCTGGCGAATCGACGCCTCGGACAACACCGACCAGCTGGCGGCGATCGCCGCGGAGCTGCTCGCAGGCTCGGTCGGCGCCCTCGCCGAATCGCACGGCGGGTCGATCGAATTGGTTTCGGTGGCCGGCGACACCGTGACCGTGCGGATGTCGGGTGCCTGTCACGGGTGCCCGGCGGCGGAGTCGACACTGCACGACAAACTCCAGCACGAACTGCGCCGGCGGACCGGTCAACAGATCACCGTCTGCAGCCAAAACCGCACAGCCACAGTCCCACTCGGTAAAAAGCTGCTGTCATTGATCGTCCGCTGAGAGCTGAGCGGCCTGTCGCGGACACCACACCGACATCAAGGAGGACTGCATTGTCGAAGCGCTCACCGGAAAGAGCGAGATGACCACCTGCACATCGATGTTCGGTGTCCATCACCGACTCGCCGAGATCGCCTTGCGGCACGTAACCGACTGCGTCGCACCGAAGATCCTGGACTTGGCAGCGGGCAATGGTGGGTTGTCGCGCAGACTGCTGGACAAACACCCCAACGTCGAGGTGACGGTCACCGACCTGGATCCGATAGTCGTTGACAGCCTCACCCTCAGCGACCTGGGCAATCATGCTCGCGCGCTGGTGTGTGATGCCACTGCCATCGATGCGCCCGACGGCTATTTCGACCTCGCGGTCTTCGCGCGGCCTTTCCGCCACGTGCCAGCTGAGACGGCGAACTGGATCCTCGGCGAGGGGACCCGCGCCGCGTCGAAGTTACTGATCATCGACCTGGAGCGGCTACCATCTCCGCCACGAACGCGCCAGCGAGCGGCCGCGTCTCCGTCGAGTTTTTCGAGCGCCAGGGTTGCTCCGGAGCACCACCGGGTCCCGGTTTCGCCGCTCAGGACGGAGGGCCACAGTGAAGTGCTGCCGAATACCGCTGCAAGACACCCATCCGAGGTGGTGCTGCTCCGGCTCCCACCGGCCAGACGTCACCCAACGTCAACCTGAATCGACTCAGATTTCTGGAGATTAAGCGCCACCCTTTATAACCGCACCCGTCGGCAGTGCTTCCGGACGGTGGAACTAGTCGGGTTCGTCGTCGTGCTGTAGGCGCGGGGCGATACCGGAAATTCGGTAAAACATGTCGACGAGCTGATCGATGACCTCGTCAATCGTCAGCGGGAGATGGCCGTCCAGCCATGCCAGGCCGATTTGTTGTGCGGCTCCGATGAATCCGTACGCTTTGAGGCGCATGTCCTGCGGCGGGGGTACATCGTCGGCGGCGGCGAAGGCGAACCAGAGTTCGACTGCGCGCGTAGGGAATCCATCGCGGTATTTCTTGAGCGGACCGGTCTGGGATTCAACCGCGAGCAACCGCACCACCCTGGGATCACTCAGGAGGGCGCGTGTGTAGACCGTGAGCGCGGGGCGGGGGTCACGACCGGCGCCCACCTCGATCGCCGGCGCAACCACTGCCACGAGGTTGCCCGTCACGTGTTCGAACACCGCTTCGGCGAGTGCGTCGATCGATGCGAAATTCTCGTAGAAGTACCGCTTGGTGAGTCCAGCTTCGGCGCAGACGTCAACGATTCCGACGGCCGCGATTCCCCGCGTTCCGAACAGTTGCAGGCCGGCATCGATCAGTCGCTGGCGGCGCTGGTGACGCCGGTCGGCGGCGCTGACGCCACGGTATGGACGCGGCACGGCCGCGACCGATGAGCTCGCCGCATCCTCCATAAGTCCTCACTGTTGACACCCGCCCGTATCAGATATTAGCGTAGGCCATATCTGATACTTCATCGGACCAGTTTTGGATCTTAGGAGCTTAAGGATGACTGAACCTCTCCCCGCCCCGTTGGACCCCGATGGGTTGGTGTGGGAGCACTTCGGTCGCCAGCCGATTTTTCGGCTGTCCAATGGCCTTCGCGAAGCGATGCTGCAGAACATGCATCCCGGGCTAGCCGCCGGCGTCGAGCATCATTCGGTGTTTTTCGAGGATCCACGCGCCCGCGGCGAACGGTCGATCGGACCGATCATGTCCGTCGTCTACGGGGGACCCACATCGCACGAGTGGGGAAAGTTGGTGCGAAGTTTCCACGGCTCGATCAAAGGCGTCGACAAATACGGTCGTCGATACAGCGCGCTCAACCCGGAGACCTTCTTCTGGGCGCACGCAACGTTCGTCGAAGACATCGTGACCGGACACGAGCTCACGGGCTATCCGCTGTCAGCGGCCGACAAAGAAGCCCTCTACTTGGAATCGATTGACTGGTATCGCCTTTATGGCGTCAGCATGAGGCCGGTCCCACCCGACTGGGACGCATTCCAGCAGTACTGGGAGGACATGATCAACAACGTGCTGGAGGACAGCCGCCCAGTTCGGGAGGGCTTTCACATGTACCGGACGATGCCGCCGCCGACCAGCAAGCGCCTGTCTGATCGCGCCAATACGGTTGTTGGACCACTGATTCTGAAACCGTTCGTGCAGACACCGCTGGTGAAATTGATCCTGTGGGTCACCACCGGCGCACTACCGCCAGTGATCCGCCAACGGCTGTGCCTGGACTGGACTCGACTGGACGAATTGCATTATCGCCTGCACCTCAAGGCAGTTCATGCGATGATCAAAGGGATCCCAACACACCTTCAATACTTTCCACTCGCCCGAGACCAGCGCGCGCACTACCACCGCACGGGTACCGTCGCGCCGATCCCTCTGCCAACCCGAAATCCGCATCAATCAAATCGCTCGCCGAGTCCGTCGGCCCGACCGCGCGGGAACGGTTCCGGGGATCTGAGCAAGACAGAAAGGGCCGATCTAATGGCGAAGTCTGTATCTGGAGACCTGGTTTCGGTGCAATGAGTCTCAGTAGGACGCTGCGACAGAAGTTTCCATTCTTGAGGTACTCGTTCGTGCGCGGGGCTTTCGGCGGCCGGAACGTCTTACGGACGGGTCAGATGGGTGACGGCCGGGAGGAGGCGATGGCCGAGTACGTCGCTGCCAACGCACCGGCGGGCGATGTCGACGCGGCGATCGACGCCATCGACAGCTTCGCCTACGACAAGTCGATCCTCATGAACGTCGGCGACGAGAAGGGCCAGCTGCTCGACACCGCCGTCAAGCGCGCGAATCCAACGCTCGCCATGGAACTCGGTGCCTACTGCGGATACAGCGGGCTGCGGATCGCCCGAGCGGCACCGGGTGCCAACGTATTCTCGATCGAAAAGTCCGGTGCCAACGCCTCGGTGGCCCGCCGGGTGTGGGCGCACGCCGGCCTCGCCGATCGCGTCACCTGCATTAACGGCACCGTCGGCGACGGGACGACGCTCGAGGTTCTCGCCAAGGACTACGGATTCACCGAGGGCTGTTTGGATTTCGTATTCCTCGACCACTGGAAGGACGTGTACCTCGACGACCTGCAGCGGCTCGTCGACCGGGGCTGGCTGCATCCGGGAACGATCGTCGTGGCCGACAACGTCGGCATCCCCGGCGCACCCAAGTACCGCACCTACATGAAGGAACAGCAAGGCAAGCGGTGGCAGACCATCGAGCACGAAACCCACGTCGAGTATCAGACGCTACTCAAAGATCTGGTTCTGGAGTCGGAGTTCCTGGGCTGAGCCGCGCCACCATCACATCGCCGCCTGGAAGGCGATTGATCCGATACTGTGTGGCGCTAGCTTATCCACGTGACAAGGCCCCGGACGCAGGCTCGGCGAACGCCGACCACGTCCGTGAGCCGACTCTGTGGTTAGGCTTGTTCCGGCATCACCATACTGGCCTCCCGGCAACTACTTGCCGCGGGCATCGCAGACCTGATGCGCAAGCGGAATGATCGCCCCCGCCCCCGATTCGGTCGTCGGCGGCTGAAACACACTTGGTCCCGTTGTTTCTTGTCCCGTGCGGTATCTGGACCCATGCCGGTAGGGTCGTCAGATGGCTGTCCGGCGCGCCCTTATGGCGGGTATCGCTAAGCAGCTGGGTCACCCAAGTGGTCTGCGGGGGCGGTTAGTCGGTGTGGCGCTCAATCGTGGCAACCGACGCTTCGTGAGCGCCGCCGTGCAGGCGCTGCAACCTGATGCGGCGGCGGTGGTCGCCGATGTCGGGTTCGGCGGCGGTGTCGGGCTGAAGTTCCTACTCGACAGCGTCGGGCAATCGGGCCGGGTGCACGGGGTCGAAGTGTCGGACACGATGCTCAGCCACGCCGCACGTCGATACCGCCGCGACATCGCGGCCGGGCGGCTGGCGTTGCATACCGGGTCATTGACGCAGCTGCCCTTCGCCGATAGCGCATTGAATGGCGTCCTTACCGTCAACACCATCTACTTCATCGCTGAGCTGGATCCTGCGTTCACCGAGCTCGCTCGGGTCGTCGGAAGCGCGGGTCGGATCGTCGTCGGAGTGGCCGACCCGGACGCGATGGCCAGGATGCCGTTCACGGGGCACGGCTTTCACCTCCGCTCGGTACCCGAGGTGATCGACACGCTGCGCGGCGCGGGGCTCGGAGTCGAACACCGTCGAATCAGCCAGGCTCACGATGCGCCCCACCTGCTGATTGCCACACCGACCCCGCCACACCTTTAGCGTGGAAGTGCTTGCGCACCTGGGTGTTTGATTTGCAGCCGGTACACGTTATCGCAGCGTTCTCCAGAATTCGGTGACCGTGCGGGCGATGAGATCGGCGTCGACCAGGAGTGGACCGACGTGCCCAGCGCCGGTAAGAGTTACTACTTGCGCGTTGGGCATCGTGGCGGCGGCAACGTGGGCGTCGGCAGGGCTCCAATGCTGATCGTCGAGATCGCCGGTCAGAAACAACGTGGGCACGCTGACCCCGGGCAGGGTGTCGGTCAGCGGGTGCCAACGATTCATGAACCGGACCGTGCGGCGTATCGAGTCCCGATCAGCCTCCTTGAAGCCGCGGATGAGGTCCGCGGCCCGGTCGGGGTGTGCCTTGATCGCGTCGGAACCGAGTAACGCGTCGAACAATGCCTTGGTAATCAACCGGTTTGGGCCGGCGAGGCGGTAGAGCATGGCGAGCGGATAGGTCTGAGTCCAGCGTTGCCGAGCGCCGACCGGCAGCAGTGGTGCGGCGATCGTCACCAGGCTGTGCAGGCGGTGTGGTTGATCGGCGGCCAGGGTGATGCCGACGTGGCCACCCCACGCGTTGCCCACCCAGTCGACCGGCTCGGTGATGTCGAGATGATCGATGACTTCGCCGGCGGCGCGCGCGCAGTCGTCGAGGGTGAAGTCGCGATGGATGGGATCGCTGCGCCCGTATCCGGGGCCATCGATAATCACCAAGCGTCGGTGCGCACCAAGGGAATCCACCAGCGAACCCCAGCTGCGGGAGTCGACCCACAGACTGTGCCACAGCAGTGCCGGCGGTCCCACGCCGGCCTGCCCGACGTTCAACCGCCCCAGGGACGTAGGCACCAGCGCCGAATCGGAAGAAGTGTGCGCAATCATGACGCCTCCATAAATACTTCGGAAACCGAAACTTCGGTACCCGTAGTATTCTGTGTTTATATGGTCACGTCAAGAGATCTGCCCACCGATCGACTGGCCATCGGTCAGCTGCTCATGCGGCTCCTGCGCGAATTCCGGCGCGAACTGTCCGCCCCCGCCGCCGCGGCGGGGTACGGCGATATTCGCGACCCGCACCTTCAAATCTTCGGGGCGATCGGCATGGGTGGCGTGCGGCTCACCGCTGTCGCCGCCCGCGCTCAATTAAGCCTGGCTGCCACCTCAGAGCTCGTGAACGACCTCCAAGAGCTCGGTTATCTGGAGCGGCAGCCAGACCCCCGCGACGGACGCGCCAAGCTCATCTGCCTGACCGACCGGGGACGTGGAGTCATGGCCCATGCCGGCGACCGTGTGGCCACGATCGAAGCGCAGTGGTCGACCGTAGTCGGCACGCAGTCCTTCGACCAGATGTGCGCCACCATGCAACGTCTGCTCGACTATCTGGACGCCGATGAGGCGCATCGATGATCCACGCTGCCAACACCCACGTCCCGAGTAGCCAAGGCGGCGGCCTGATCTGTTGACGTCGATGAGGTCGTGCCGCCGAAAGGCCTTGCGTGGAAGTGTTTTCTCACCTTCGCGGCGCTCGATTCGCGCCCATCTAGGCGGCCATCGAGCGGAGGTAGAAATGAGGAATATCTGCGCCGCCCCGGCGGGTTGTCTCGCACATGGCCGCCGGAGTAGTTCTGAATCGGCGCGCGGCGGCGATCAACGCCGTCGACGACGTCATCGATCAGGCTCGCAGCGCTTTCGCCGCCGGTGTCCGCCAGGTCTGGCTGGCCCGTAGAAGGCGAGCTGCGGGGCGGCGTTACGGGCAGGGGCCATTCTGCAGCCTGAGGTAGGCCGCAACCTTCTCCAGCAGTCGTTGCAGTTCGGCGCGCTCGGCGGGGTCGAGTCCGGCGACCGTGCGCTCTTCCAACCTCTTTTGGGCGGCTTCGATTTCGGTACGAAGGGGGCGGCTGCTTTCTGTTGCCTCGACGAGCACGGCGCGTCGGTCGGCGGGGTCGGTGGTCCGGCTAACTTTGCCGGCGCGCTGTAGCCGCTGAAGCATCTTGGTCACGGTGGACGGATCGAGACCCAGGGCGTTGATCAGGTCGGCCTGACGCACGACCCCCGCTGCCCACAGATGCATCATCAGCACCTCCTGCCCTGGGTACAGGCCGGTGTTTTTGAGGAGTTCGCCAGCCGCGGTGCGGTGAAGCCGAACCACCTGGGCAAGGGCCCGGCTCACTGGGCCACCCGGCCCGACGTCGAGCGGATCGCGGCTGGGTTGCTGGAGTGTCATGCCGTCAGCCTAACTGGTTGGCCGGCCAAATAACGTGCTACGCTCGCGGTGGAGAATTACTTGGTCGACCAATCATTGGGGAGATCCGCCATGAAGCTGGGACTGGGCCTGCCACACCACGGCTTCGAGGCCACTCCGCACAAAATCGTGGAGTTCGCGCAACGCGCCGAGGCACTGGGTTTCGACTCGCTCTGGGTGTTCGAACGGTTGCTACGAGCGGTGGAGCCGGCGGAGGGGTGGCGAACTCCGGAGTGCTACGCCAACGTCTTCGCGCCGGTGGAGACATTGACCTACGTTGCCGCCCATACCAGCACGATCCGCTTGGGGACCAGCGTCCTCGCCGCGCTCTTCCACGTGCCGGTGCTGCTCGCCCGCCGCCTCGCGACGCTGGACCACTTGAGTGCCGGACGCCTCGTCGTGGGTCTGGGACAGGGCTGGTCGGCCGACGAGTTCGCTACCGCCAATGTGCCGATGCGGCGCCGCGGTAGCGGTTTCGAGGAGTTCATCGAGGCGTTGCGTGCCACCTGGCGCCCCGACCCTGTCAGCTATCAGGGCCGCTTTTATCGGATCGCCCCGTCGCAAGTCAGCCCCAAACCGCTGCAGCCCGGTGGCCCGCCCATTCTCATCGCAGCAGCGCCGGGAGTCGACGCCGCTGTGCAGCGCGCCGGAAGGCTAGGGCTCGGACTGAACCCGGGGATCTCCGAGTGGAAATCCTTTGAGCACCAACTCGCGACTTTCCGCGCCGCCGTACCCGCCGCTGAGAGTCCCGGCCCGATCGTCGTGCGCGTCAACAACCCCGTGACCGAAGCCCCACTCGATGATGCCGGTCGCGCGCCGCTGTCAGGGTCCGTCGACCAGATCAGGCGGGACCTGCTCCGGGTGGCCGAACTCGGCGTCGACGAGGTCATGTGGGACCTCACCCAGGCAGAAGTTCCGTACAACGTCCAACTGACACTGCTGGACCAACTCATCACCGCGCGACCCGCCGAATCCGTCGGGCGGCGTCGCGACCTCTAGACCTGCTCGCCGAGGCGAGACCAGGGCTTCGATTCGTCGGAGCAATTCCTAATCAGTATCCACAAATCAGTCAAAGGAGTAGAGGATGACCGAGAAGAAAATCATCGCGATAGTGGGCGCGACCGGCGTGCAGGGCGGCGGGCTGCTCAGGGCGATCATGGCCGACCCGGATGGTCCGTTCACTGCGCGGGCCCTGACCCGCAACGCCGACTCGGACCCGGCGCGTGCACTCGCCGCCCAAGGGGCAGAGGTGATCGAGGCAGACCTCGACGATGAGACCAGCCTTCGCAAGGCCTTCGACGGCGCTCACGGCGCCTATGTGGTCACCAACTTCTGGGTCCAGCGCACCCCCGAAGAGGAGCAGGCCCGCACCCGCGCCGAGATGGAACTCGACCAGGCCGCGGCAGCAGCCCGCGCCGCCAAGGACACCGAACTGCGCCACGTGGTGTGGTCCACCCTCGAGGACACCCGGCCCCACTTTCAGCGACTCGGTATCGAGGTCCCCGACGCCCTGGGCAACTACAAGGTCCCGCACTTCGACGCCAAGGCCGAGGCCAACGCATCGTTCACCGCGCTCGGCGTGCCGACCACCTTCCTGCAGACCACGTTCTACTACGAGGCTTTCCTGCAAGGCCAAGGCCCGCGCCGTGACGACAACGGCGAGCTGGTTCTGTCGCTGCCGATGGCCGACAACAAACTTGCGCTCGTCGCCGGTGAGGACATCGGCAAGACCGCGCTCGGCGTCTTTCGCCGCGGTGATGACTTCATCGGCAAGACCGTCAGCATCGCCGGCACCCACGCCACTGGGGAGCAACTCGCCGCGATGTTCACTGCAGCGTTGGGCGAAAAGGTCGTCTACCGACCGATGACCACCGATCAGATGCGGGCATCCGGGCAGCCCGGCGCCGTCGAGGTCGCCAACATGTTCCAGTTCTATGCCGACGTATCCGAATACTTCACCGGAGTGCGCAACCTCGACCTGGTGCGTGAGCTCAACCCCGAACTCCAACCGCTCGACACCTGGCTGACCCAGCACAAAAACGAGATCCCCCTCGACTGAATTCCCTTGCGAGTTCCCCGAATTGATACCCGGCACGATTCGCGCCGCGCATTGCGCGGCGCGAATCAAAGGAGATTAGTGATGAGTTCCTTGGCGAAGCCTGACGAGCAGCCGCACTTCGGCAGTAGCGATATGCTCATTATCCACAACATGTTCCGCCGCGAGTTCGCACTGATGCCCGGACTCGTCGGCGCTGTCGTAGCGGGCGACCACGACCGCGCCCAGATCATCGGTGATCACGTGCAAGCTGTGATCGCCCTGTTGCACGATCACCACACCCACGAAGACGAGGACATCTGGCCGCTGCTGCTCGATCGCTGTACCCGAGCGGCTCGGCTGGTGGGGCTGATGCAAGGTCAACACCAACAGGTCGCCACGCTGCTCCACGAGGTCGACGATGCGTTGAGCATCTGGCGCGATGCCGTCACCGTCGAGTCTCGCGAGGCCCTGGCGGACGTTCTCGGCAGGCTGATCCCGGCGTTGAAGGAGCACCTGAGTGCGGAGGAGGACCGCGTCGTTCCCCTCATGGCGCAGTACATCACGATCGCCGAGTGGCACCCGACCATGGGGAGCGAATTGGCCGCCGACCCAGCACAATCCCCACTCACGATCGGCCTGCTGATGTATGAGGGCGATCCCGACAGCATCGACCACTTCATCGCCGCCAGGCCCGCCGACGCCCGCCCCGTCATCAGGCAGCTGGCGGCAAAGACATTCGCGGACCACTCCCAGCGGGTCCACGGCACCGCCACCCCACCGCGCAGCACCGAACTCTAACCAGGAGTCGACGTGACTGACCAACCCCACGACCTGATGTTCGGCACCCTTCCAGGAACAGCGCCCCGAGAAGGCGTACCTAGCAACAGGTTTCGCGGAGGGCGTCGAGTTCGTGAAGGGCGCATTCACCGGCGCCTCGAGCAGGACTGACGGCGCCGCAGGCGCGGCCGCGGCGTGCACGGCAGCGAGTCCAACGACCGCCGGCCCACCGAGATCAAGACCGCCTGGATAATCAACGTCGGCGCGGCCGCCGGGTGGCCGGTTATCTCATAGGTGATGTGTTTAGGGCTAAACGGGGCAGTACCATCGCCCTTTTCGTCGCCGACCACCGCAACAGGATTGGCGCCGAAGAGATCGCGGATCCAGACGACGGCATATCCGCCTAGCGCTATCACCACAACGAGAGGCAGCGGCATCCACACCTTTTGAGGATCCTGAATACGTTCTGCCTCCGTAGCTTCCGGTCATGGCGACTGCGACATCGCGCAGACCGCTGTCCTAGAAGGCGCGGTTCAGGAGTTCGGTCGTGGCGATCATGTAGCCGGTGACATACGAACCGTCAAAACCCTTGCTCGGCGTTGTCGGACGTGCTTTGCGGTTGAATAGTATGCCGTTACGGCCGTTGAGCTCCGGTGTAAACAACAAGGGGACAACGCGTCTGGCGTATTGGTCTGGCGATTGCAGGAACAGGCCGATGGCGCCTTCGAATAGGCGGTAGGACAGGCTTCCATTGCGGCCCAGCCAGTTTTCGCGGATGCCGGTCTTGATGAGCCCGGGTCCAAGGCCAAAGTATGCCGGTCCGGGGAACATCCCATTGGCGCCCAACGCGAGGGCTTCGTTGCCGGCGAGGGTGTTGGCGTGGGCTGCCATGGCTTTATACCGCAACTCTGAGTTGAGGTCGCCGGGATTTCCGAGCTGGCCGCTGCCTGGTGAGCCCATGACGAACACGCGGGGTTGGGGCGCGCCGGCGGGACGTGCGATTCCAAGGCGGCCACTGATGCCCTTGAGGATGGCTACCCGGTTGAGGAAGCTGACTGCCATGTCGCGCTCGATGCCCTCGGCGGTTTGCTCGCGCGTTGGAGCGGCGATGATGCCGGCAGTGAAAAGCGTCACGTCGACGTCCTCGACCGCGAGGTCCTCACCGAGCCGCAACGCGTCAGCCATCAACGACAGATCAGCCCGCACAAATTTCGGTTGTCCTTCAGGAAATTCGCGCAAAGTGCGGCCCACGACGGTGACATCGGCACCGCGCGCCATCGCAAGCCCAGCGATTGCCCGCCCAAGGCCGTTGGTACCCCCGATCACGAGGAGTCTCTTGGACGACAGATCCAGCCTGTCGATCGGCTGGGGACGAATGCTGAATTTGCCAGGGTTCAGTGGTCGGTTCATCATTGCCTGCCTTTCGGATGGCCGCAGTTCGGCCCGGTGAAACCGAAGATGCTGCGGGATGGTCCAGACGCTAGATCACTAACCGGACTATACCCCGCTTATGGGAATCCCGTAAAGTTCACTACATGGACCGGCTCGCGTTGACACCGCCAACACCTAGCGGTGAACGTGCTGACGCGGCGCGCAACCGGCGCCAACTGTTAAGCACCGCGCGAGAACTCATGGCTGAAGTGGGCGCCGCACGGGTCACTATGGACGGCCTCGCTGCCCGCGCTGGTCTGGGTAAAGGCACCGTATTTCGCCGCTTCGGTAGCCGCGCGGGCATCTTCCAAGCGCTGCTCGACGAGGAAGAACGCGGTCTGCAACTAGCGGTGATGTCCGGGAAGCCACCATTGGGACCCGGGGCGCCGCCGAGAAATCGGTTGATCGCCTACGGGCATGCCCGAGTGCAGTTTCTGTTCGACCACCACGAGATCGCACGAGCCTCGCTTGACGGCGGTCAGCCAGTGCCCCTCGGACGTGAAAGCCCCCTCTCGCGCATTCATATCCGAATGCTTGTCGGTCAAATCTCCCCAGACGTAGCAGACCTCGATGTCCTCGCGATTCAACTCACCGCCGCCTTAGACGGCCCACTATTCCTACAACTCACAGCCGCCGAGCTCTCCAAGCCGGCGATCGACCGCAACCGCCGACGACTCAAAACCGGGTGGACGGATCTGATCGATCGAATCTGCCCCGCGTGACGCAAGCAACCACACACCGCAGCGGCATGTGGCATCACGACCCCTGAGTGCGAACCGGCGTCGATCGAAGGTGATAGCTGCGGCTACCAGCGGAGCAATGACCAGAACCTCTGGATGAGCCTCGGTGAAGCGGTGTGAGGGGGGCGCACCTTCAGCCGACGGGCTCCAGGCGGATGACGGGGAATTTCCTGGAGGTGTTCTTCTCGTACTCGTGAGCGTCGGGCCAGTAGGTCGACCAGATGCCGTAGAGCCGTTCCCAGTCAGGTGAGTGCGGCCGGATGACTGTTGTCCGTACTCGCAGGGTGCGGTCGCCGTCCTCGATGGTTGTTTCTCCCGGACCGGCTTCGATGTTGCCGACCCATAGGGGGTCGGTCGGAGCGCCTCCCATGGAGCCGCAGATGAGGAAGGCATGCTCATCAGTGGCGCTGACAAGAGGTGTCACGTATTCCTTGCCGCTGCGGCGACCGGAGTGGTGGAGTAGCACGAGCCGCTTGCCCTCGAAGGGACCGCCGACCGTTCCGTGATTGGCGCGGAAGGCGTTGATTATTTGGTCGTTGAGGTCAGAGCCGTTGTCTGCCATAGCGTTTTTCCTCTCTGTGTCTTCGTTCTTCGGTCTTGTTGTTGGTACTCGGGTGCTAGATCTCAGCCGATCGTGCGTGGAGATACTAAGCGGACTATACCCCGCTTAATGTTCTCACGTAAAGTTCCACCCATGAGAGAGCTGCCACAGGTAGGGGACAAAGCCTCCCGGTGGCCGGACCGATGCGATCCGTAACCGGCGTCAATTACTTTCGGCGGCTGCAGAATTCGTGACTCAGGTGGGCGCGGAGAAGGTCACTATGGATGGCCTGGCCTCCTACTCGGGCCTGGGAAAGGGCACCGTGTTCCGGCACTTCGGCAGTCGCGCGGGAATCTTTCGAGCGCTTCTCGACGAGGAGGAGCGAGAGTTGCAATCGGCGGGGCGGTGCTGTTCTACGTGACCGACGACGACCGTGCCGGCCAGCAAGTCGAGCGGTTGGTTCGTACGGCCGGCTTCGAGCCGGTGAAGGTCGGCGGGCTCGAACAGTCGGGTCGACTCGAGGTTGGCGGCGACCTTCACGATCTCGTAGTCGGTCCCGCAGAGGCGCTGTCATTGATCGGTGGGAACTGATCGCTTCACCGCTCCGGCAGGAGAATCTGTAGCCGATGATGCGACTCGTATGTGACACATGACTCGACTCATCACAATGGTGGAGCTAAGGGGACTCGAACCCCTCTCTTGACCAGGGAAAACGCCGTCTCAGCTGCGGTTTCGTTCCGTCTCGGTCCGGTTCAGTCCCGCTCGTTACCTGCGGTTTCGCTTTCGGGTCTTGACGGCGTCAAGAGGGCGACGTTCTACTGCCGCATGTGGGATGCGCCGCCGATGTACCACACCTGGCCGTTGATCCATTCCGCGTCGTCGGACAGGAGGAAGGCGATGACGGCGGCCAGGTCGGCGGGGCGCCCGAGGCGGGTGGTTTTGGCGGCGATGAGGAACATCTGCTGCAACTGCTGGTCATTCTGGCGTTCCTGGGTTTCGCCCATCACCAGCCCAGGCATCACAGCGTTGCACCGGATGCCTTTGGCGCCCCAGTTGTTGGCGACGTGGCGGGTCAGCTGATTGACCGCGGCCTTGGTGGCGTTGTACGCAACGTGCATGGGATCGGTGCCCAGGGACCCCCCGGATGAGGTGTT
>Ga0210386_10001075_pt1 | contig 24560 bp, 28 predicted proteins | sample IncBWH32OmetaG_FD_160091 | JGI IMG/M metagenome (GOLD analysis project Ga0210386, IMG submission 160091) | Forest soil microbial communities from Barre Woods Harvard Forest LTER site, Petersham, Massachusetts, United States - Inc-BW-H-32-O ...
TCATCCGCCGACGCGAGGGCACCATGATTGAGCGGTCCCCTTCGCGCAGCAAGGATTTTTCGGCGCCTCACCGTGGGGCAACTTCGGTCGTGCGACCGAAGAAAGCTGAACGGAGAGGAAATCTTCGAAATAGCTGAACTGAAGTACGCGCGAGCTGCCCGAGTCGCATCGGGCGGGCCCGGAAGTGGTAGTGTGCCCGAATTCAAGGCAAAGGGTGGGCGATGGCAACGAGATCGACTTCCGATGTTCATGGAAGAAACACCGCTCTGCGCGGCGCGGAACCAGCCTCTACAAACCTGCCCCGAAGCATTAAGCGCAATCAACACGACTCACTATCGCCATGTTTTGCGGATCTGCCGGCGTTTCTTTCGGCAGCCGGAAAACACCGAGGATGCGGCGGCAGAGTTACTCCAAGATCGCACGCGCACTGAAAAGGCACCTTCCTACGGCCCGGGTGACGATCTTCCGAGCCAAGGAGCAACTTCGCCGCAATTTGCGACGCGAGCAGTCTGTGTTTGAGGCTTCTACGAAAGCGATACGATGAGCGAGCGAAAAACCCGAGGAAAACGCCCAGCGGCAGTCCGCCAATTGAAAACAGCAAAAAACCGCAACTCCTCCGGAAGGTTGGTGACAGTCCGCCCGAACATGCACCAATCTAGGGCAGTGCTGTCACTAAATCGAACTCCAAGCTACAATGTTTCAAGGAGTTAAAAACGGAGGGGTAGGAAAGCGGTTGACTCCGGCGGTCTTGAAAACCGTTAGGCCCGAAAGGGTCTCGTGGGTTCGAATCCCACCCCCTCCGCCAGATTTCAAATCACTTAGGGCTATTGAGGTTTCGTCTCTTCTGAGTTGTCTACTTCACGCTTACTACACAATGCCTCGATTTGCTCCATGCCCCGTCGGGTTGCTTCGGGCACGTCCTTGATGTAATGCGTCATCGTTGTGCTGACACTGGAATGCCGCAACAAGCCCTTTGCGGCGAGTACGTCCTTCGTCGCCGCCGTAACTTCGGTCGCAATCCCCCGCCTAAATGCATACCATCCGTGCCATTCGGGAAGGGACTTGTCCAACTGAAAGTCATGGCCGTAGTCTCTGTGTCTCGCATCATTCGGCTGCAAGCAGATCACGCATCGGCGCAGGGTCGGAATGATTTCACGCTTTGCGAGTGTGTTTAGGTCTAGAGGTCTTCCAGATCGACCGCGCAGAATTGGCCCTTTTTCCGGGCTACCTTCTGCCTCGCGTAATTCGTCTAGCAAAACACGCAATGACGCAATCACTGGAACAGGCTTCTCGCTACCCACAGTTTTCGGCAACGTGACGTGCTTGCGCCAAACTGATCTACGTACCGTCAACTTCCATTCGACTCTCTTGTGCGATTCGTCGTGGTGTACAGTGTAGTCTTCCCACCGGACGCCCCGAGCTTCTCCGGGCCGCAATCCTGCATAAAACATAAGCCCTATTGCTGCCCTTGCTCTCGGATTGCCTTCGAGAGTGTCTAGCATTCGCTGAACCACTTCGCGGGTTGCTGCATGGGTCTCTTCGGGAGGTTTCGCCTTCTTTGGTATCATGGCACCTTGAACTGGATTGCCGCCGTCCAACACACCGAGATTTTTCGCGTAACTGAAAATGCCGCTAAGGAGCGATTTGACATGGTGCAGCGAGCGTCGGCCTAATGCCCGTTGAGCTAGTTCGGAAAGCAAGTTCGCAGCATCAACTGTGCGGAAATCTCGCAATGCCTTGTCACCAACATACGGTTTTAGCCTCGCTTGCCACAGCTTTTCGTACCCGTTAATTGTCGATGGTTTGAAATTCTCTCGTGAAAAAGGCAAGTAGTACCCTTCGACAAACTGCCTAATCGACATTGTGCTGCGCGGATCAACCCGTCCCGCATTCAACGGTGCAAGGATTTCATCCAGTAGCGGTCTCACATCTCTTTCTGAACGGTAGCGGTCACAATAATCTGCCAGCTTTTTCGATCGCTGCTTACGTTTCATGGCTCCGTCTACCTGAACGGCGTCTTCCCACCAGATGCCTAACCATGAAAGGGGCTTTCCCGTTCTCTTGTGGCGCTCTAGCCGTATAGAACCATTCTGATGCTTACGCATTTGCTTGACCTCCCTGTCGCCGCTCAAGCCACGTCTCAACTGCTGGCCAATAGAAGCGGAGATACTTCCCCATGCGAATGCACGGTAGGGGGTCCGCATTGCGCTGGTTGGCCCGATTTCTGGTTTGTTCGTACACCCAACTAACTTCCACATTCAGAAAGCCAGCCAGTTGCTCTGGCGTGAGGAGGTTCGTGGGATTCAGCTTCCCAGGTTCGATTGGTGCATCGGCAATGACGAAACGGCTGCTTCCCGCTTTGTTGTGAGTTGCAGTTTGGTCTGACATTGGTGGCTGTGCTCCTCCATTGCTTCACCCGAGGCTTCGGCAGAAATACTCGCCTTCACCTTCGAGCGCGATTGCCGAGCTACCTCCCTTGACGGACAGATTTTTTCGCAACCCACCTGCCAATGGGTCCAGCTTGGGAAGATTCTTGCAGTTTGGGGCAGGGACGGAAATCGAACCATCCCACCCCAACCCAACTGTATTTCTTCTATGTAATACGGAAGAAGTTGGGGAACATGGCCTATCCTGCTGATGAAGCGGCAATTAGCGGCTCTCCCCAACTTTTTTCCGGGCGCTGGTGTTTCCGCACCGGAGACACGCGCATTGCGTCAAAATCAACCAGAAGCCGACGCTTGTCAGGTTTTCGGCAATACCGCGCTTTGCCGAATCTCATTGTGATGGTCTTCGCCTGATTCTGCTCCTCGTTCTCATCTTCGTCGGAATCAGCTTTCTCAGCCTCGAAATGCATGTGTACGTCGCACCAATCCACGAGGCTTGAGTGCCCCCGAGGCTCCGCAATGGTGTCCTTCTGGACCTGCTTACCGTCTTTGCCTATGGGTGCCTTTGTGCTGCTGTGATGGACGACTATTGCTGCACAACCATACAGATCAATTAGACGGTCCACGTTGTTCAGGGCTTGTTTGATTGCGATGCTATTCTCATCGAGGCTGTGGGTACTTGAGAGGGGGTCAACGATTAGCACGTCCGGTCGAACACTTCTTAGAAGGTCACTGAGTGCATCGTATGATCCTTTATCCGGGGCTTCCCCGGCTTGGTTGTGGAGACGATACAGACTCGCGTGCGGCGGGAAGAATAGGTTCCGCTGAAACTCTTCTGGAAACTCTGCTAGGAGCGGCCTGAGTCGTTCTTCGGTTCTGATGTCTTCCGGCAATTCGTAGTCTACGTACAGAACGGAGGAAGCATCAGCGATTGGAAATATTGGCTTACCGTAATCCTCGCCTTTGTGCGTATTCATAATCCCGAATAGCGGGGTTTTGCTCGTTAGGCACGCCGCGAGAATCAAGGTTAGTGTGGATTTGCCAGTTCCGCTTTTGCCCGTGATGAGCATTCGGCCCTGCTTTGGAAGTAGATTCGGCCCAATCAAGAACCGACGCTCGACAACAGGCTTCTTAATCAACCGTTCCACCGATCGAACCTTCGTTGCTCGGGCTGTGGCAAGCTCTTCGAGATGCCGCACCTCAGCCCAATAGTCGGCGACTTCCTGCTGTTGCAACTCGGCGTGGATTTCATCTGAACTAGGCATGTCGTCCAAGCCAGCCTGGGCTTCCTCATTCATCTCGTTTGAGACTTCTTCTTGTTGCGTTGAGGCAAGACTAGGTGCCGCGATTCCTTTCCCTTCAAGGTTCTCGTTCATTGATTTCTCCCTTGTTGTTTCGTAACGCTCAATAGTTCTGCGACATCACAATCGCAATAGTCGCCTTGACCCCGGAATTTGTATGTAAGAGATTAAAGTTGAAGAGCGCAAGGCAGGTACAACACGAAGGATTGACAACTGTAGGTTCCCGTGAAGACACTTACGAATGACCGCACGAAGCAACCCGCCGACGAACCTGCGTGGTGGATGCCCTCTCGTCGGTCATTTCTCGGACAGGCTGGGGGGATCGAGTAACGGAATACCTGAATTGCTTGCTCCGCGCTGGCGTCAAGCAACATCCATTCCTGCGCTCTTTGAGCATCCTCAAAAAGTTCGCACAAGCTGCGAGGAATCACGACAAGGCAGCGATTGACCGTTTGCGAAGAGTCGGGGGAGCTTCCGATATCGCTGTCAATTCTCTTATTTCTGCCGCGAGACCTAAGAGACTTGCCCAACTACGGGTGAAAGTTCACAAGGACGGCTTACTTCTCCAACCAACAACTCCCGAGGGGGAGGCCGCGGTGGCGCTTCTAGTGCTCGTTCAAAAGGTAAGCCTTGACCGAATGCGACGATGCCGACGCTGCCGAACGTGGTTCTACGCTCGATTCAAACATCAACAGTTTTGCCGCGATTCAAAAAAGAAATGCCAATGGAACCACTATCACTCCCCGGAATGGAGAAAGAAAAATCGGGAACGGAACAATCAATACCAACGGGCGTATCGAGCACCGTATCCAGCGAGATCGAAGCTGAACCCGGCTACCACCTGAAAATGGGTCATCCCGAGCGGCGTTTCGGGCGAACCGTGACGTGGCGAATTATCGCGGAGCGCACCACCAATTTGCCTCAAAAATACCTAAGCCCTTTGCTGCAAGTTATTTGACAACCGAACCATAAGTACCTTTTTATGCGATGTTTAGACCTGATCCGACACCCGGAAACACTACCTTTATAGCTAATCAAATCTTTGAGTTACGTACTAGATGAGGATATGGATTGTGAGGTAAATTTTGGGACCGAGTTTGTGAGCTAAGTGGAGTTGATTGTCTAGTTTCCGGCTCCGTGGTTGCAAACGCTAGTTTGAGATCGAAAAAAAGGCGGAGCGGCGAGGCCGAAGATGGCGGTCTAGCAGCGAAATGACATTCCGAAGTCACCGCGAGAGAGTTGACCTCGCGCCCTCAGCGCATGATGAAGCCGCCGTCCACCGAGATAGACTGGCCAGTTATGTAGCTTGCAGCATCACTGCAAAGCCACAGAACAGCATTCGCAATCTCCTCGGGGTGGCCGACCCGTCCCATCGGGATGCTCTTCTCCATCGCCTTGAGGGCGTCAGCCTGACCGGAAGCGATCATTTGGTCGGACATCGGAGTGTGGATCAGACCAGGACATACGGCATTGATACGAATGCCCCGCGCAGCATATTCGAGAGCCGCGCTCTTGGTGAACCCAAGCACTCCGTGCTTTGCGGCGTGATAGATTCCACGCTCGGAACCTCCGACAAGACCTCCGAGTGAAGAGCAGTTGACGATGGTGCCACTGCCTTGCTTCCGCATCTGTTGCAACTCGAACTTCATGCAACTCCATACACCGCGGAGATTGATCGCCATCACCCGGTCGTAATCTTCCCGGGTAGTATCGGCAGTCTCTGCGAGAACATTTTGAACGCCAGCATTGTTGTAGGCCGCATTGAGGCGCCCGAAGCTGGCGACCGTCTGTTCCACCATTGCTTCCACCTGACCGTCATCCGAGACATCGCAGACGACGGCGAGTGCTTTGTGACCTTGGGCGACAAGTTCGTCGGCCGCAGCACGCGCGGACTTCTCATTCCAATCCGCCAGCACCACGGCAGCACCTGATTTCGCAAAAGCCTTCGCTGTCGCAAGGCCGAGTCCAGAGCCAGCACCTGTAACGAGTGCAACTTTGTTTTCAAAAGAGATGTTCATTGAGAGTTCCTGGGACGGCCCAACTGGCAGGATAACAGCATCATGCTCGGCCACGACGAGTCAAGTCCTGGGTAGTCCCGACACCGGACATCTTCGCGGCTGGCACTCCACGTTCCGGTGACCGCGTTTTTCGGGCAGGTGGGCGACGATCATTCACCACATTGCAGCGGAAACTAAGAAGGGCTATATTGCCATTCATTCCCCAGGCCAAATCGGAACCCAAAGCTGACAGGAGGAGGAATTAAGCGATGAAAACGCTGCTAGGGATTGGACTGCTGGCGTCATTGTTGCTGCCTGGTTTGGCGACGGCGCAGAGCGCATTCGACGGCACGTGGAAGATTGATGTGAACAAGGTGGATTTTCCCAAGAAGCCTGACGTTTACCTGCTGCAAAGCGGCATGTACGAATGCAAAACGTGTGTTCCGCCCGTCAACGTAAAAGCTGACGGACAAGACCACGCAGTTACGGGACACCCGTATTATGACGCCGTGGCCATAAAGGTCATAAGCGACCACGAGATCGAGGAAACCGACAAGAAGAACGGCAAGACCGTCGCAACATCTACGACGACGGTTTCGGCGGACGGCAACACGATGACTTTCGAGTTCAGCGACAGCAGTAACACGAACGCCGCGCCAGTTACCGGCAAGGGTGAGGCGACTCGCGTGACCAAAGGTCCTGCTGGAGCGGATGCCATTTCTGGATCGTGGCGAACCACTAAAGTCGAGACGATTTCCGACAACGCCATTACGTCCACGTACAAGGTCAGCGGCGACGAATTAACCATGACCACTCCGACCGGCCAATCCTACACTGCGAAGCTGGACGGGACGGAAGCACCGTACAAGGGTGATCCCGGCACCACCAGTGTCTCTGTCAAGCAGATGGGCAAGAACACCATCGAGGAGACGGATAAACGCGATGGAAAGGTGATTAGCGTTGCCCGAATAACTGTTGCTGCTGACGGTAAGAGCATGACCATCGCGTGGACTGACAAGCTGCACGGAACTACCGGCCAATTTGTGGCGGAGAAGCAGTAGGCCACCGTCAAGACCGCGAGGTACGTATGATCAGGGCGCTTTCATCGCTTTGCCTCCTACTTCCGCTTTCGATTGCCGCAGTGGCTCAAGAAAATCCAAACTTTTCGGGCACTTACGCATTAACAGCATTAAAGGGTGAGCACACAGCCAAGACGTTGCCGAAGAACATGATGAAGGTTGCCCAAAACGGTGGAACCTTAGAAATCGTCGAATCCTTTGACGATGGGAAAAACCTGACGAGGAAATATAATCTTAATGGGGGCGAGTCTAAGAACCTGACATCGGGTGGTGTGCCCACCACTGATAAGGCCGAGATAAAGGGCAAGACCCTTCTCATTCGTTCGTCATACCATTTGCCGACTGGCGTCACTGTCCACGAAACCGAGAAGTGGGACCTGTCCGCAGACTCTAAGACGATTAAAATCCGCCAGCAAACTCAGTTCGATGGGATGTCCATGCTGGACGACACGCTAAACGAGACTTACCGGCGACAGTAGGTTTTGAGTCGCGCAACCGGACATCTTCGTGGCTAGGACTTCACGTTCGGTGAGGCGCAGTCAGGCACTTGCCCATCTAGGGGGCCGCATTTGACAACCGTTTTTACAGGGAATCTTGGGCACTGTTAGACGGGAGATATCATTGCCGGATATTACAAGCACGACATAAACTCTCGATGCAGGAAGGTTATGTTCGAGCGTTACACACAGGAAGCACGCCGCGCTATCTTCTTTGCGCGTTACGAGGCTGGCAACTATGGAAGCCACCACATCGAGACGGAGCATTTGCTTCTCGGGCTTTTGCGCGAAGGTGCGGTGGCGAAGTGGTTCCCGGGGAAGTTCAACGTCGGATCAGAAATTCGCTCTGAAATTGAGAAGCGGATCACTCAAGGTAATCGTATTTCGACTTCCGTCGAGATTCCACTCGCTGCCGATTGCAAGCAGGTTTTGAGCCTTGCTGTAGAGACCTCTGAGAAACTTGGCCACCGCCTGGTCGAACCAGAACACATAATGATTGGCATCCTACGAGTAGAAACGTCGTTGGCTGCTCAAATCTTGATTGCGCGGGGCGTCAAGCCGGGATCAATTCAAGAGCACCTCGCAAAAGAACCGAGTCCGAACATACTTGCAGAGCTTTCACAGAGCGAAAAAGAGATAGTGCTCCAATGCATGAAGGCGATTGCTGACGGCACCGAAATTGAAGATCGGGAGTTTCATACACGATTGAGCATTGACCGCCCCACCCTGAGACGAATTATTTCGGTGTGGCCGGAAATTGACGATGCCACAGAGAACTCAGATGAATTCCTTGCAGTAAACAACTGCTTGAACGAGGTATGCCACGGATTCGATATACCGCCGACCGAATGGGGAAAGTGGTTTACACACTCGAAGGACGAAATCGAACAGACCTACGCAAAGTGGTTGAGACTAAGAGGAGGTCTCTCAGGTGGCAATCGCTGAACTGATGGTCGCGTTACCGGACATCTTCGCGGCTAGGGGCGTCGCTTCTTGCAGCGTTGATCGGGAGTTAGCGGCCCAATTCCTCACGCGGATTTGAAGTTCTGCTAGCATGCAGGTCACGGGTGCAGCGGAAGCGGTGTTAGAATCGACAAACCATGAAGGAAATTCAGGGGAGCTTTTGATTAGCTGACAAAAGGAACCTATCCCTGAACACACCCCCGGAATTACGAGACTTCCTGCTCTACCTCGCGGTGGCACTTGCTGCCGTCGCCGCTATCGTAATCTATGCTGAATTTTCACCATCGGCTACGGGGTCGCCTCATTGGGTCTGGCTCTCGCTTATTACTGCGATTATGTTTGGTTATCTGTGTCGTGCATTCCGTCGCTTGTGGCGAAGCCCAAAATTCTGGATTGTTTACGTCACGTTGCTGCTTTTGCACGTAGCTGCATGGCACGTTCTTCTTCGGCGTTGGGACTCGGGATTTCTTGTGGCGGCGACACTATTGTCGGGCGTCGAATTTATCGTCCTTTGCACAGTGACCGACCAACTCGCAAATACCCAGTGAAGTTCGTGTCTCGGCAACAGTTCTGAGGTTGGATCCAAGTGATTCCCGATTCACGCCTTGACGAGGCGTACAGCCCGATCTGACACCTCGATTCAGCTATGAACCTTGGGAAAGCCATTTGCCAATCAATGCGAACGCGCCCAACACAAGCGAAAGGACACCAATCGCCACGAGGATTATCTGAACGAACAGAATCAATTTCTCCGTAAATCTTCCCATAAAACCGCTCCCGGTGATTGTACAGTTCAACCCTCGCCGAATCGTAAGGTGAATTGCGACGAAAGTCTGACCTAAGGAAAGCCGGCTCCCGAGTCGCGCCACCGGACATCTTCGCGGCTGGCACCCCACTTCGACGGTATCGGCGTTATCGGGAGTTGTACGCTGAATGGATTCCAAAGCGACTGCCTGCTAGGATGCGGTGGAGCCAGGAAGCATGGCGATGTACGGGATTGAATTCAACAACAAGGTTAAATCTTTTGAGTGCCCACACTGTGGAGAGCAGTCCATGACGGTGTGGGGTTGGGTGTCCAAAGACAACGCGGCCCACGCGGTGTACTTCGCTAACTTAATGACGGGACATAAAGAAATGTCAGCAAGGCTCACTATCAGCATTGGCGGGTGGGGTGACGAAAACGGCCTTCCAAAACGGGAGTGGGTCTACATCGAAGCCCGTCCGATTCCCAGTAGTTACGAGATGATGGTACGCGAACCTCAAGAGTCTCTATACAACGGGGAACCAATTCTAGGGAAAGCTCTGACTCGCTCGGAAGCTCTTGCGAGTCCACTCATGGAGGAGTTTTTCGCTGTTGCGGACTACATCGCGTTCAATGACCCGGCTGTAAAATCCTACCTGCTAGGAGAGCATGTTAGTTCCGAAGGCCGCACGGCAACTGTTAATTAGCTGGATCACTCGCCTCACCGGACATCTCGGCAGGGCAAATTCAACTTTCCCGGCGAGGCGTTTATCAGGAATGGCTGTATTTGCGCTTTCCCTTTTCATTGCTTATGATCTGAGTGCAATTCGTCTTGGGTGACGCCATGCCCCCCGAATACTACCTCGGCGTAGCCATCGCAGCGATCTTGGTCATCCTGTTGGGTATGTTTTTGCAGCGTTGGTTAGGCACGCGATTTGTCGTCCTGCATAAGAGTAGTGGCACGGACCAACTCGCTCATCAGCTATCGCGGATCGCTGATTCCCTTGAAAAACTACTGGTTCACTTAGGACCTTCGCCGCCTACTGAAAAGCTGCCTGTTGACAAACCGCGTGTTTACCAGCCGCCCGTTGAGAAGCCGTCGATCTCTGTACAGGGTGCTCCCCAACCAAGTGAAGCTGACGAGAAAAAAGCTGACCAACCCGCAGAGCGTCACGTTCGCTTATCCATGTTTGGTCGGTAGACCAAGGCTCGCGCCTAATTGCGGCATGACGGGCATAGGGCTAGTGACACGGTTCCATCTCAAACTTGGACTGCCGTGCGCCACCGGACATCTTCGCGGATAGGACTCCACCTTCGGTAAGCGTTTTATTGGAAGTTGGCGTGATATTCTCGCGGTGCAAAGTAAACGCCTCGGCATTTAGAACGCCGAATTGTATTGAGGGACTCCATGCTGTCTTCGCCAGAAATGGATGCAATGAAGCGGCAAATGACGGCCATTATTGTGCGGGATTCCGAGGGCTACTTTGATGACCCTAGACAGAGTGAAGACCTTCAAATTACAGTCAGAATCGCATGCGAATTCTTCGTGTTTTTGCACCAGTCAAATGATGTTCCTGAATTGCGCGAGGCTCAATACATGGCCGAAACGATCCGTGCAGGGCTGGATTGGTTTTTCGCAATGGCGCGGACAGGCGGCAGTCTGACGGGATTAGAGTTGCAAAGCGGGTTCGGTCCAAAGTTGCCAGACACTTTCTCAGAACTCAAAGCGTCTTACGACTCCGTATTCCACCAAGTGCTTGAATCTACTCACAGCGCCAAGGCGATTGGGTTGTTGTTGTCCCTCGTGCAGATGATGTTCCTATTCATGACAGCTTATTTTCCGTCGTTCCTGTCATTCTCTAGCGAGAATGGCTCCGATTAGGCGGTGTGGTCACAGTGGCAAGTCCCGATCACTCGCGCCAGCGGACATCTCGCCAGGGCAAATTCAGTTTTCCGTGAGGGCGTTAATCAGGGAGCGCCGGGTTAAACCGGCATGTTGTAGGGAATGAAAGAGTCCTACAAGGAAGGAGACAGCGACTCCATCTTGGCCCTGAGTCTTGCAGGAGACATCGCGAGATGCCGCTTGAAGCGTAGACAGGGGTATCGGTGGGCGGGGTGATTGAGCTTCGAAAAACGCAAAATCAGGACGCCGACTCCCTCCTGATTGGAGGAAGGCACCACGGCTGCATCGCGATATCGCGAGCGAGCAGACGGTCCTGCGTAGTCTTAGAACCCGCGCACGCTGAGAAACAACATGCACGAGAACCGGGAGACCTCTGGAGCGCCTCGGCCCGAAAGGGAACGAGACCGGTCTGCGAAGGCCCAAAGCCACGAGACAGACGCGCACGCTCTGGAGGAGTCGGACCGCACCATAGTATCGATGAACCAGACGAACAAAGAAGAGCGATCTTCGGCGGAGCCTGGGGAGAAAAGGGTGCGGGCCAAGGAGAACATCGTTCAACCCAACACCAGCCCGACACAGAGCGGGAAACGAGTGTCCCAGGGATTGAGCGGTGTGCGAGAAGCAGCAAAGAAAAGGAGGCAAGAACGGTTCACGGCTTTGCTCCACCATGTGAGCGTGGACTTACTCCGGGACAGCTACTACGCCTTAAAGCGGCAAGCAGCACCGGGAGTAGATGGCGTGACATGGCAGGAGTATGAAACCGGGTTGGAAGATCGGCTCACTGATCTGCACAACCGGGTCCACCGTGGAGCGTATCGGGCACAGCCCTCACGAAGAGTCTATATACCGAAGACCGATGGGCGGCAACGTCCGTTGGGCATCGCGGCGCTGGAAGACAAGATCGTACAGCAAGCCGTGGTGTCCATCCTCAACCAGATCTATGAGGTGGACTTCCAGGGATTCTCGTACGGGTTCCGTCCCGGACGCAGCCCACACCAAGCGCTGGACGCGCTGACAGTGGGCATCCAAAGGAAGCGTGTGAACTGGGTGCTCGATGCTGACATTCGAGGCTTCTTTGACAACATGAGCCACGAATGGACGATGAAGTTTGTCGAGCACCGCGTGGCCGATCGCCGGGTCCTGCGCCTGATCCAGAAATGGCTGAAGGCGGGGATATCGGAAGACGGCCAATGGTCGGAGAGTAAGGTAGGAACACCGCAAGGAGCAGTGGTCTCTCCACTTCTTGCCAACGTGTACCTACATTACGTATTCGATCTGTGGATCGAGGCATGGCGCCAGAAAGTGGCCACGGGTGATGTGATCGTCGTCCGTTATGCCGATGACCTGGTGGTGGGCTTTGAAAACCGAACGGAAGCCGAGCGATTTCTGGGAGCATTTCGGGATCGACTGGCCAAGTTCGGACTGGAACTACATCCGGAGAAAACACGACTGATCGAGTTTGGGCGATTCGCCGCCCAAAATCGGGAGAAGCGTGGAGAAGGGAAGCCGGAGACCTTTACGTTCCTGGGCTTCACGCACTACTGCGGGAAGCGCCGGAGCAATGGAGCGTTCACCGTCTGGCGGAAAACGGCAAAGAAGCGCATGGTGGCCAATCTGCAAGCAATCAAAGCAGAACTGCGCCGCCGAATGCATGAGCCGATTGCCGACGTCGGTGCATGGCTCCGAAAGGTTGTGACTGGCTATTACCGCTACCATGCGATCCCGGGAAACATCGACCGGTTGAGTGTCTTCGGGCAGCGCTTGCGGCGATTGTGGTGGCTCATTCTACGCCGGCGCAGTCAACGACGCGCGTCGTGGGATCGGGTCGCCCGTGTCTTCCCGCAGTGGATTCCAGCTCCCCGCGTTCTGCATCCTTATCCTACAGTCCGCTTCCTCGCTACTCATCCAAGGTGGGAGCCGTATGCGTAGAAGCGCTCGTACGGATCTGTGCGGGGGGCGATCAGCGATGGTCGTCCCTACCGCGTCAGCTTGGGCTGTGGGACTCGACTTTTCAAACCTATTCCAGTCGTGGCCATTCCAGGTCACTTTTCCTCTTTGTACAGGTGAGCTTGAAAGAAATGGCACACCACCACCTAAGTTGAGGCAGACGATGAAATTCCGCGATTTGGGCGCGTAAATCGAGAACCCGCCCACACCAGGGCTGTACGCCCACGTAGTGCCCAATTTCAACATCGCATCGCCATTCACGACATAGAAATAATCTGTTTTTTCCACTCCTTGGTATATGGCTCCCTGCACAGTCTTCTTATCCACTTGCAACGGGAGGGATGTCCTTACAAAGTGGACAACCGACCCGCTATATTTCAACCTCTCCACTAGAGACGCACTCCATTCGTTATCTTGTTCGGACATCCCATATGTCGTAAATGAGCGAGAAAGGTCGGTACTGTAGTGAATCGGACCGCTGGCATCATCTCCGGCCATAGCGAGACTCGCGGTTATGCTCAGGCAAAGAATGACGACGCTCATGAATTTGGGCTTCGGCACAGTGCGCGACTCCTCTGAAAGAGGGAGTGTACTACTGGAACGTTCACTCGCCCAACTCCCGATCACTCGCGCAACAGGACATCTTCCCGGCGAGGCCGAAGGAACCTTCCGGTGAGGGCGCTATCGGCCCCTGTGCGACTGTTCCGCTTGTTCACCCACACAGTTAACGCTAGAATCATCACTCACCTCGGGATTGCCGCGCATGGAGTTAGTCAAATGCTTCGAGCAATTCGCCTTTTTTCACTTCTGCTATTGGGAACAGGGACCGTTTTGTATAGCCCTCAAGCAGCCGCACAAGCACTGAACCCCACTGGGTTGGAGGAATGGGACTCCACCAACCAAGTTTTGTTTTTCGTCAATGGTCACCCAGGTTCTCCCATTCGGGCTTATACCGACTACAATCAACGTGGTTCGGACATTGATGTATTGAAGGATTTTCCAGGCGCTCAAGCAGCGTATGTGGATAGTGTGACTGCCGGGCCGGACGGCTCCACCTTGATTGCCGTCACATTGGACTTCGGGAACCGGAATATACGAGACCTGATTCTCACCTATGATTCGTCAGCCCAGTTGCTAAAAACTTGGGACCCCGCGCCACAATATATTGAGGCGATAGTCTACAGCAAAGACGATGACGCTGTATTTGTGCTCGGCGGACTTGATCTCCCACCCGGTCCGTATGCCCCTAACTACCCTCTACTGATCGAGTACAGCCGCGATGGCCGCGCGTTGAAAGCGATGGCTCCGGCAAGCCTACTGAGGGACCGCGAGTATTCCTTCAATTTGAGGAGCCAAAACGGCCAGCCCCTGCTGAGGGTCACTAAAGAACGAATCTATTTTTACGCTCCCACGAATCACGAGGTCGTGATGTGCGACCGCGATGGAATCGTCCTTGCATATCGGAGTTTCAGCGAATCTATCGAAAGAATCTCAACGGAAGATGGCTATCACCTGGTTCAAACTCATCAAACGGATTTCGCAGAAAATGGTGATCTGGTATCCGAACTCCTGCTTTGGAACGATGAGAACAACACCTCTATGGCGGAGGTCATCCGCCTGAGCATGAGCACTGGTGAGGCCGTCTCAGTTCACAAGAATTCAAATAGTCGACTCCGGTTTGTCGGAATGAAAGACGATCAGTACCTCTATCTCGCGGGTAGCAAGAATTTGTACATTCAATCATCCGCCGCTCAAGAACGCGTGCCTCTTGACACCAAGTAGATTGATTTGAGCGAAGAAGTTGGGGAACGCAGCGCAAGCCGTCGGCCAGTGCCCGATCACTCGCGCAATCGGACATCTTCCCTGCGAGGCCGAAGATAGCTTCGGGATACGTTTCCCAGGCATTAAATGGTAGGGTCCTAACTTCGTGGCGGAGCATCGGGCAGGTCTAGTGTGAACGATGATATTTCGGCGGCTTTACAAGCGAAGCGTAACTCGGGTGTTCGGTCGATTCATTCCTGAACAGAGGATCAATGAAATCACAGATAGTTTATCTGAATGGGAGAGTTTCAAGTTGTTGCTGCCCCGTCCGATCTCCCGGCTATTCTTCACTCCCGTTATGTCAGAGATCGACGCCTTGCGAGCGGTTCAAAACATGCTTCGCGATGTGCTCCGTGATGAACCAGAAGCCGCGGGGGATAAGCGCGACGGCCCCCGAACTCACGGATGAAGCCAAATTAGAACACTACCCATTGAATCGAGCGCTTGTGATAAAACCCTTCTCGACTGCACCGACGGACAAAGAGGATGGCGAGGTCTGAACAATTTCGGATAGATTTCTCAATGAATCAAAGAAACATATTGATCGAAAAACTCGTAAAGACTGGCCACTTGAATGTGCCGGAACGATTGGCCCTTAGAACCGAGAGCGTGTTGTCGTCAGAAGTTGCTGAGGTTATAACAAGAGTCTTGGAAATCACTGGGTTCTTCCCCGAAGCCGCGAGGCTATGGACTCAGGGTGAGCAGGTTCACGAACGAGCGTTACTTCAACGATCCTCCGAGTCAGAAGTACGTCTGATTCAGCAACGAGCCGATCCCGTAAACCCGACAGTTTTGCGTGAGCAGAAGATCACCGATTTTGTGGATGCGAAATCCGCTATCGACGGATTCATAAAGGCGGAGTGGCCTACGAATATCGACGGCATTAAAATTGTGTGGAGTTCCTAAATTCGAGGATCAGATTACTAGATTCCTTTGTAACGACTCGTCGCTTCATAAGCTACTACTGAGTTCTGGAAATTTTTGCGGTAGGCGTACCTCCCGATCACTCGCTCAACCGGACATCTTCGCGGATAGCAAGATCGAATCACCACCACACTCCTGGCCGCGCCCACCATCGCTTCGTAAACTGGATGTGTAACCAAATGAGAGGAGGGGCAATTAAAAAATTAGGCCAGGACCTATGGGTGAATCCAAGCACAACAATGTTTATCAATGAGGTAACTGCCCAACTTTGGGACACAAAAACCCAACCCCACCACGGGTCATGGCGCGATGCATCTTGATGGTAGCTCAACATTCCAACCGTCCACAATGCGAGACAGGCCACGATTGGGTACTCGCGCCCAATGTGGTCGATTAACGGCCCATGAGTGAACCAAAACACCAAAAGGCCGATCAGAGATGCGCCAGCGAGAATTTTCCACAAGAATGACCACGGGGCGTCGTGCTCCGCATCTTGATCGTAGGTCAACCTTTCAATCGCCCACGCAGTGTATATACCATGAAAAGTCAGCAAGTCTGCCAGGTTGTGCTCCATCACTCGCGCAACCGGACGAAAAGCAGCCATGCCAACACACAGCATATCGCCAGGGTCGATATCGTCAGCCACCAGTGGCTAAACGGGAGTCGAATCCAAATAACGAAGATGACCAACAACAACAACCACCACGTCGGACGCTTCTGCGAGGGAGGTGGATCATCACCGTTTGTCTTTGCTGGAATCTGCATTACCGAGGTTGCCGCTGCCTTGAAGAAAGATGCCGAATCGCAGTCTATCACCATTTGAATCTTGAATCGTTGGCCGTGCCACCGAACATCTTTGCGGCTAGCACTTCACTTCTGCTGTAAGGGCTTGTGGATTATGAATGGAGAATACTCGGCTTCGTATGGCAAAAATTGCCTTACTTTCGGGGTTCTGAGCCTTCGGCGCGGAGGCGATCTTTGAATGCATTGAATCCCGGCGTCGAGACGATGGCGTCTGGCTGAGGGGGCAAAATTGTAGAGATTTCCTTCTGCAGAGCCGCGAGTCGTTCGTCCACAGGAGGGAATGAACGGAGCGGTTCAAAGACTTCTTGGTCGGTCGCGGAACTGGTATTACCGATCCGCTGGACCAACTTCATTAAGCACTTCGGATCGTAGCCCGCTTTGTACATATACTGCGCTCCGAAATAGTCCGCGTCCAATTCGTCTATCCGTCTCATCAACGCAATCTCCATCCAAACCGCTTGGGAGGCAGCGGTTCCACTCAAATCGCCGGTAGCCACCTTTGCGGCTGGAGTGATAGCCGCATTCGTGAGTTCACCCTTGGTTGCGAGTATCGTGGCAGAACGTAGCGCCGTGTGAGCAACTCCTCGCGCGAGCACGCTTGCCAGTTCTGCTTCGCTGTCCAATTGAAGAAGTAACCCACGACTGACGTACTGGTATCCTCCCGGGAGAGTGAAAGCGTTTACCTCATCGCTATCAATCACCGCGACGGTAATAGGCATTTGGACGTCCGAGTTTTTGGCGAGATTCTGACCCACGCGCTCGATGTACTCCGTCACCGTCGAATCGTTTAAAAACTTGTAGAACCGTTCCATTTCGCCCGCAAGCGTTTTGCCTAGCTCTTTTTCCTTTTCGAAGGAGTAGAAATTGGGGCCGTGCTCGATGCGCCGATGTCCGATTGCATTGATATTGGCGTCCGATTTCGAGCGATGGATGTTCGGAGGGTGCGATGCCAGTGCTCCATACCCAGGCAAGAGAACAGCAATAGCTAGAACCATCAGCGAGTTCGTTAGTCGGACGCTCATGTAGGTCCCGGCCCCAATCTTAACGACCGTTTTAGTTTCTAAATGTAGCACCCAAATCGCAAGTCATCGCCACAATTTACGCCTTACACATAGGAACTGACGCATCTCGCGTTACGCAGTCTGATGCCCAAAAGTGCTTGAATAGTTGCGCGTCACCGGACATCTTCGCGGCTAGGACTTCACTTCCACGGTAACGGCGTCAATCAGGTCAGGCGCTACTGAGAAAGCCAGACTGAGCAACAGCCTGCACCGCGTCGTCCGCTACGAGTTTGTGGGTTGCTGGCGATGGCTTGGGAATTTCCAGAGAATTTGTGAGAAGAGCACTAGTTCAGCTGAGTTAGCCACGACGTAAATTACTAACGGAAAATGTCCAATTCGGGGGAGAACAAAGATATAGACCGCAGAATGGCAAACGAGCAGCACCGCAAGCACTGTCCAATACTGTGCGTTCTTCCACGCATGTCTGAACCAAGAAATCAAGAACCCGAAAACAATTGCTGTATTGAGAACGAGAGGTATCCACATTCCGTTTGGCCTGTTCTCGGTGGGAACCATGAAGAGGTAAGTGACGAATGCGGTGATGAGTATTACAGCGATTAGCGTCTCGACGGCTAGGTCCCGAATGCGTTTGAGGAAACTCATGCGTTAGAGAAATTCTTGCTTGAAAGGATGGTCGCTTGCAAGTCGAAACTTGGAGCAGTGACTTTGGGAACCAAATGTTGGCTGACTCCCGATCACTCGCGTCACAGGACATCTTCCGAAGTGAATCTCGGGACGATTTCACTTTGCGGGAAGGGCATTAAGCAGACCTGAGGGAGAAGTGTCCGAATGTATGAATCCAAAGGAGTGAATCACAACATTAATTTCAGGCTGAGTGATCTTCACACCGCGAAGTTCGTCACCCTGGATATTGACTACGAACCAGTGGTTTGCCGTATCGAACAAATTCACCGTCACGTCCTGCCAGTCATGCGATAAACCGCTAAGTTCAAAGCCTCGGTAGTCATTGGTCTCAAACGAGAAGATGTCCGGCGGTGCCGTATTGTGCTCGAACCACAAACCTTTAATCTCTAGGAGAATCCAAACACGGGCGAATTCAGTATGCCATCGAAACGGCGACAACTGGCTCGGCGTAGTCGATAGGACAGCCCTAAGTTGGTCATATTTCGATTCGCTGATGCCTCTCCCGAAAGCCATTTTGAAGCTGTCGCGGTCGTCTTTGGCGAAGTCGCTATTTATCGGGTTATTTTGCGAATATTCAGGGTTGTTAAACGTAACAGTCTCTCCGGTTTTGAATCGGACCCTTACCGTACGTCCGTCGTTCCATTCCTTGTCGATTTCTTTCCAAGGGACCTCAAACCGATAGCCGTAGAAGGAAAGGATACTGACCTCAGCAGTCGAAACTTTCGTGTCGGCAAGCGGTCTTGGAACAGAACTCCAACCCCGTGGCGGGTAATCTGTCGAGGTTAGTAGCAGTGGACGCAATCTGAAATAAGTCACCGTTTGTGGCCCGAAGTAAATGCCCCCGGCAAGAAGAACGATCCCGAATGCACACCAAACGAAGGCAAGTGGGCTGCGCCAGCGCATTCGTCAACCTTCTCGGTGTTTAGGACTCACATCCACATTCCTATTAGACACCCCGGCTATTAATGGTGTGCCAACTTTTATCGGTTTTAGTATCGTCAGGCTAACCCATCTGATTGGTTCTCTTCACTTGATCGGGCTAACCCGCTCCTCGCTCTGAGTTCATCTCAGAAATTTCTGATTTTCAAAATCCTGTCCGGGAACACCCATGTTCAATATCTTTTTTGCTTAGGACGAAGCCTATACTCGGACAAAATTGGCGATTTTTTCTGAAATTGGGCGCAGTTTATCGCGCTACTGCGAACAACGAGGAAAAATCATGCCAACCGTACCGGAGATCATCACCGAAAACGTAATCAAGCAACTGGAACAGGGCGTTGCACCTTGGAGAAAACCGTGGTCTACGTCGGTTCCGCGAAACCTCATCTCGAAGAGACCCTATCGCGGCCTGAATGTGTTCATGCTGGCGACTCAGGGGTATGGCTCACCATTTTGGCTCACGTTCAACCAAGCGAAGCAACTAGGCGCTCACGTCCGGCAAGGCGAGAAAAGCACACTGGTTTCGTTTTGGAAATTCAACGAGTATGCGAGAGAGAACGGCAAGACCGGAGAACTTGAGAACAAGACTTCCGTTCTGCTTCGCTACTATCGCGTTTTCAACGTCGAGCAATGCAACGGTTTGAAAGCACTCTACGGCGACGACCGCAAACCAGTGAATCCGATTGCGGAATGCGAGTCCATCTTTGCCGCAATGCCAAATCCGCCGCGAATCGAGCAACATTCGCAAGCCTTTTATCGGCCTTCGGCGGATATGGTCGGGATGCCGTCGCGGAATTGCTTTGAATCGCCGGAAGCGTATTACAGCACGCTGTTTCACGAACTCACGCACTCTACCGGACACAAATCGCGTCTGAATCGTTTCGAGGAAAAGGCCACTGATCACCAATTCGGTTCTGAGTCGTACAGCAAAGAGGAACTCGTTGCGGAGATGGGCGCGGCGATGCTAGCCGGAATCGCTGGCAGTTCGCACGCGACTCTCTCGAATTCCGCAAGCTATCTGCAAACGTGGATCACTCGACTCAAGTCTGATTCGCGGTTGATTATCTCCGCCGCATCTCATGCGCAAAAAGCAGCCGATCACATTCTCGGCAAGACTCAGGACGAAGGGAGGGACAGCCAATGAGCGCGACTCTTCCGTTTCCGATGCCGCTTGCAGAGAAATACCGTCCGCTCGCGATTGCTGATTTTGTTGGCTTGGACAAACCGAAGCGCATTCTCGGCAAATTCGCGGCGAATCCGTACTCGTCCGCGTGGCTGTTCGTTGGTCCGCCGGGAACGGGAAAAACCACGATGGCTCTCGCACTCGCGGAGACGCTTCGGGCGGAACTGCACCACGTCCCGTCGCAGCAATGCAACGTCGCATCCGTGGAAGATGCCATTCGGCATTGTTGGTATGTTCCCGCGTCGGGCGGATTCCATCTTGTGCTGGTGGATGAAGCGGACAGGATGTCGAACGCGGCACAACTGCATTTTCTCTCTAAGCTAGACGCCACTGCCTTTCCGCCTCAGACGGTTTTTGTGTTTACCTGCAACACGACCGATGGCCTAGAGATGCGATTTCTGTCCCGGACACGGCAGATCGAGTTTTCCAGCTACGGGCTTGCAAGTGAGGCCACACGATTGCTTGAAGGAATCTGGCAGCGAGAAGCAAACGGCGCATCCGCACCAAACTTCGCCAGGATCGTGAAAGAGTCGTCGAACAACGTGCGCGATGCGCTTATGACTCTTGAGACTGAATTGCTTGCGAGTTGAACAGGACCCATTACGGGTGGAATCAACTCCACCTCACAGAGGGTCCAAGACGAACACTCGAACGCTTGGATCACCCAAACCGGAGGCACCAAAGATGCGAGTCGCTATTTATGCGCGAGTCTCAACGAACAACGGGCAGGACCCAGGAATGCAGACACGAGAATTGCGGGAATACTGCCAGCGTCGGGCATGGGAGATCGAAGGCGAGTACGTGGACGCGGGTGTCTCCGGTGCTAAAGAGCGTCGGCCACAGTTGGATGCGCTTCTCGCTGCGTGTCGCAAGAGGCGGGTGGATGCGGTCGTGGTCTACCGTTACGACCGTTTCGCCCGGAGTCTGCGGCAACTTGTGAATGCGCTCGAAGAATTCCGATCGCTCGGGATCGAGTTCATCTCGCTCCATGAGGGTGTTGATACGAGCACGCCAAACGGTCGGCTGGTGTTCGGCATCTTTGCGAGTATTGCCGAGTTTGAGCGGGAGTTGATTCGAGATCGAGTCAAATCCGGCATTGCCGCTGCAAGATCAAAGGGGAAAAAGCTCGGACGGCCAATGGTGAGCGTGGATGCCGCGAGAATTGCCGCTCTGCGCGATTCCGGCGCTTCGTGGAGCGCGATTACTCGACAACTCGGCCTGAGTGCTGGAACAGCAAAACGAGCCTATTACAACCTGTCCAAAAACCTCTCTTCGGAAGGCGCTGCAAGTGTCTGATTCGACGTGGCTGATTTCCTCAAGTCTGCCTGTCCACAAACAGATGTTTCTGTACCAAGTGATTCGCCTGACCGCATAAGCATTTGGTTCGGCGCTTTCAGCGGCTTCTTACTAGATCGTCGCCGCCGATATCGGTAAAATTCTTCGGTCATACCTGAGTAACCTGGCTGATGCCTTGACCTCAGCACCTACCAATAAGCCGAATGTAGGCACTAAATTGCCCCAATGTCCAAATTGCGGTTGGAAGTTCGACTATTCGCGTGTTGATCTAGTTAAAGCATTCAAGTGTCCGAGTTGTGGGAGCAAGCTAGCGGTTTCCGAAGCGTACATGAAAAATCTCAGAAGAACGACCGAACTTGTGACCCTACTTGTCTCCGTGATGTTAGGACTGCGAAATGCTTTCCTCCTTCTTCTCGCGCCAGTAGTGCTCTTCTTAGTTAGCATGGTCGGAGGCATCATCAGCAAGCGACTCTTCCCCCCGCATATTGAGGATGTCGTCGCCCGGTCTAAAGAAGCTAGGTACACACCCCTCTGAGTTGGGAATGTTGGGTCCACGTTTGGGTCCAACTTGGCTTCCAAAAGAGCCAACAAAATTGAGTCAAGCGACACCGAATCCGGGCGCTGTCCGAATTTGAGTTTTCCTGCTAGGGAGGAAGATAAATTCAATGCTGTAGGCCATCGTCTGTCGGCTATTCAAATATAAGCTACGGTGCGTTTATGATAAGGCTACCACCGTGGCCGCAGTATATCCGAGGCCACATTGAGGCTCTCAAAAAGGCGAAACCATGACAATTGGAATAGGAGTGCTCTGTTCTTCTAAGCCGCGTCCTTTCGTTCCTAGACCAGATGCTGTTATTTTGATGGCCGATACGATGGGTTCAACGGAAACTGATTCCACGCCAGAACTTCATAAACTTTATGTCGAAGGGAAAGAGAATTTGTTTGTGGTTTGCGCTGGTCGGGTCGAATTGGCGTCGGAAGTGGTTTCAATGTTTCAGCGGAAAATGTCCAATCTCCCCGAGAGGTCGCACGGAAATATCTGGAATGCTCTCAATGAAGCTGTGCATGACCACAGGATGGAACATTTTAGATGGGACGTTGTTGCGGCCAGGCACTCGTTTTCGCCGGGAGCCGTTCTTCAAAGTCAACACGACAAACTAATCGAGGACTGGCAATCTTACGACCCTGGTCTGCAAATGATTGTAGGGACGTTTGACGACAGCAGCATGGCACTTCTCTATTATGTAGGGCAGCTCTATGATGTGCCGGGGTGGGTTCATTCCTGTGAATTTCCAGGGTTCGCGACAATTGGAAGTGGGGCTACCAATGCTAATTTTTGGCTCAACTTTCGTCACCAACAATTAGGATTAAATCCAAGGCAATCCGCTTATCACGCCTACGAAGCAAAAGTCATGGCGTCGAAAGCTCCGACTGTTAATAGGAACTTGGAACTAGTAATTGGCTTCGCCGATAGGCATTACTTGTTGACTGAAGAAAACGCGGCGATGGATGGTTGTCCAATTTCAATGCCTGAGATGAAGTCAATGTTCAAGAAATACGGGCCACAGGAAACGAACGAACTCGGCCATATTAAGCCGTCAGTTTCTGGAACGCGAAAAGGTGGCAAGTAGCATGAATCCACAATTCTGGCTTTCCTGGATTTGAGTAATCACCGTTGGATACATCATCCTGCTGCCGGGAGAACCCCTCCCCAGGTAATGGGCGCCGTGATTCGATGTCAGGTTTCGGGACGGACTTGAATTGATCCCAAAAATCCTCCGAATTATCTTAGCGATTAACCTAGCGGCATTTCTTGCCCTGTTTGTCAGGCAGGTTTCGCCGCTTCCGCACTTCCGCAATTCTGCGCTGGCGAATTTCATTGCAGATTGGTGGATCGTATCGACGGCGGTGGTGCTAATTCTGTTCATCGTACGTATAGCGCAACGGGTACGCAGCAAGCAGTCCGGCGGATTCTGGCTGGATGCGACCCTAACGGCGACCTGGATCGTCGCAGTGGGAATCATAATTCTGGTGGCCGGAACGGCATTTGGCGGATTCTAAGCGACACCGAAGCGGTGAGACGAATTCATTGCGATGGAGGTGGTTCGTGGGTCGCTTACCCCGACACTGAACTCACTAGCGTGATCTCTGCACCTCAAGTAGGCCAATTTAGGGGCAGACTTCTGGAAGCGCCTAAAATGGTACTATCACGCGGGAAGGAAGATGACGATGAGTGACAAGATTCCTATGTTCCCGACGGCGCACCCTCCAAGGGCCGATGAAGACACGGCGACAATTGAGCAGGTCATGGAAGAGGTTCCTGGGGAAATCGAATTAGACAGGATCGTCAAGGCTCAAACGTCTGGACCTCAGATCGTAAGGCGAATGGTAGAGTTGGAGAATTCTATTTGGTCGCTTGTTCGTATACTTCTTCTTTTGCCAGAGGCCACCCGAGACAAGATTGGCGCGACGGAAGCAATCGACCAGGCACGATTACTTCTTCATCGAAGCATGGTGCTGGACCATAACTTGGAGTTACCACCAGGAAAAAAAACAGAGTGACGCGCACGTCTCGTCACCAGAGCCTCGCAACTCCCACGGCTTATTGGGTCCACCTTTGGGTCCAACTTGACCTTCAAAACAGCCAACAAAATTGTGTTGAGCGAATCGTCGGCACGAATACTGATCGGAATAGGACCCTTTTGAGGTGGGATATTGAACTGGTTGCATAATCGGTTGCATAGAAACTATTCCGTCAATAGCCAGCATCGCTCCGTGCGGAAATCATGAACCTGGATTAAAATCCGCACCTAGTAGAGGTGTGCGCGGTGCCGGTGCCTTCATTTCCGCAGTTGCCCGACGACGATCCTATCGCATCGCTTAGGTTGGTCCGGGACTATCTACGAGACCTCGAAGCTTACTTTTCACCGATTAAGATCGCCATATCCCTCGTCGCTCTTACAATGGTCGCCTGCGCTGTGGCTTATTGGGCTTTGGGTTTCGACTCGACATTGTCTTGGGCATCCGACTTTGTGCCCCTCTTGTTTGCGGTGGTTGGGATAGTAGTTTCTGTG
>Ga0210386_10001077_pt1 | contig 24539 bp, 22 predicted proteins | sample IncBWH32OmetaG_FD_160091 | JGI IMG/M metagenome (GOLD analysis project Ga0210386, IMG submission 160091) | Forest soil microbial communities from Barre Woods Harvard Forest LTER site, Petersham, Massachusetts, United States - Inc-BW-H-32-O ...
GGGCTCGGCTCGGCCGGCGTGTTGCCGATCGGCCCGTACCAGCTCGTCAACCTGCTCGGCCTCGACACGGTGCTGCACGTCGCCGAGCACCTGCTCGAGTCATACGGCGAAGAACGCTTCTACGTGCCGAAGGGCATGCAGAAGCTCGTCGCGAACGGCAAGCTCGGCGCGAAGACCGGCGGCGACGGCTTCTACGACCCACAGGGCGAGCCGAACCTGCCGGGCGAGAACGAGCCGAACATCGAGGAGCTCGTAGAGCTGCTCTCGCTGAAGACGTTCCTCGAGGCCTGCCTCGTGCTCGAGGAGGGCGTCGCGACCCACCGCGACATCGACTTCGGGATGATGGCCGGCGCCGGCCTCGACCCGCGTCGCGGCCTGTTGCCGCCGTTCATGCGCGCCGACTCGGAGGGCCTCGACACGGTGCTCGAGCGGATGGAGAACGCGCAGGAGCGCTACGGCGAGCGCTTCACGCCGCCGACGATCCTGCGCCGCCTCGTCGCGCAGGGGCGCCTCGGGCAGAAGACCGGCCAGGGCTTCTATGCCTACCCGCAGCCCGACGCCGAGCAGCCGGCCGCGTCGTCATCGAACGTGGAGGTGATCAAGCTCGAGACGCGCGAGGACGGCGTCGCGATCGCGTGGCTCGCGAACGGGCAGATGAACTCGATCTCGCCGCAGGTTGCCGGCGACCTGGCGAAGGTGTGGGAGCAGGTCAAGTCGGCCGGTGTGCGTGCGCTCGTGATCGCCTCCTCGAACCCGTTCCTGTACTCGGCCGGCGCCGACATCAAGGCGTTCACGACGATGGACGCGGCCGCGGGCGAGAAGCTGGTCCACGCGACGCACGCGCTGTTCAAAGAGCTCGGCGAGGGCCGGATCGCGACGATCGCGGCCGTCAACGGGCTCGCGTTCGGCGGCGGCTGCGAGCTCGCGATGTCCTGCGACGTGCGCATCGCCGCGCGCTCGGCGCTGTTCGGGCAGCCCGAGATCAAGCTCGGCATCATCCCCGGCTTCGGCGGCACGCAGCGGCTGCCGCGGCTCGTCGGCCAGAACAAGGCGCTCGAGATGAACCTCGTCGGCGATCCGGTGCTCGCCGACGAGGCGTTCGAGTTCGGGCTCGTCAACCGCGTCGTCGACGACCACGAACTGCTCGACACGGCGCTCGCGTGGGCGCGCAAGCTCGCGCAGGCGGCGCCGCTCGCGCTCGAGCAGATCAAGCGCGTGTCGGCCGCCGGCGAGCTCGACGCGGGAATCGAGGCGGAGAAGCGCGCGTTCGCCGAGGTGTTCGCGAGCGCCGACGCGAAGGAGGGCATCGCCGCGTTCCTCGCCAAACGCGCTCCGCGGTTCGAGGGCAAGTGAGCCCGAGCGAGACGGCGCTCGGCGAACGCTGACGTGTCGGAGGGCGGCTGCGATCGCCGCTCAGCTCGGAAGCTGGGCGACCGTGATCAGATACTCCGCCGGCGCCCGGAAGCCGCCGTCATCGACCTCGTTGAACTCCTCGTATAGATCGATGACGTCCCGGCGCAGCTCGTCGTAGCGGCCCTGCTGCTCGAGCGCCGCCTTGGCCATCAACGATGGGCCCAGGATCCGCTCGTCCTGCTCGACCCACGCCTCCACCGAGTCGCCCTCGAAGGCGATCGTCCGCCGCTCGAACTCCAGCTCGACGCCGCTGTTCTCGAACAGCCCGCGGACATGCCGCTCCTCGCCCCACATCACAGGTGGCACGAAGCCGTCGGGCGGCGTCGGCAGATACGAGGCCGAGGCGCGGAACATCCGCCCGACCATCCCGTTCGGCGTCCATGCCGCCACCACGATCCGTCCGCCCGGACGGGCGACCCGGACGAGCTCGGCGGCGGCGACCGCCTGGCGCGGGGCGAACATCACGCCGAAGCAAGAGGTCACGCGGTCGAACGACGCGTCGGCGAACGGCAGCTCCTCGGCGTCGCCCTCGACGAGCTCGACGTCGACACCGGCGGCCGCGGCGCGCGCGCGTTGCTCCTCCAGCAGCTTCGGCGTCAGATCCAGACCCGTGACCTTGGCGCCCGCCCGCGCGGCCGGCACCGACACGTTGCCCGTGCCCGTCGCTACGTCCAGCAGCTCGACGCCTGCTCCGGCGCCGGCGCGTTCCGCGACATATTCCCCGACCGGCACGATCCGCTGTGCGACCTCGCCGTAGTCGCCGGCCGTCCACATCGCCTTCTGCCCTTCCTTGATCCCGCGCACGTCGATGCTCATCGCGTCTCCTCCTCTGGCCGCCCGGCGCGGCCGATCGTCTAGTGATTGACGGGCGCCGGGCCACCGGCCGCCGCTCGCTGCTCGTGATCGTGCTTGACGAGATCGCGCCCCGGCTCGATCCGCCAGCGCTGCGCCAGCGCGGCGAGCTCGTCGTCGAGCTCCCAGCGGTCGGCCACGGGCGCGCCCTCGTATTCGGGGTTCGCGCCCTTCAGCGCCATGCAGCCGCCGTTATCGCCGATCGCGCGGATCGCGCCGACCTCCTCGACGCTCAGCGGCGACGGCGCGTGCACGCCGGCGAGCTCCGCGCGCTTGTCCTCGATCGGCCGCGCGTCGGGTCCGCTCTCCTGGATCAGCGTCGGCGCGACGCAACGGACGCGCTCTTGCGCGAGGTTCCACGCGCACGCGAGCTGCAGCATCGTCAGCCCGTGGCGCTCGGCGAACGGTCGCAGCTGCTCGATCCGGCGCCGGCCCTGCTCGACCCAGTCGCCGGGACGGAACTTGCGATGGTCGTGCTCGGCGAACGCATGTCCGGGGAGCACGTCGTCGTGGAACAGGCCGCCGTAGTCGACGACGCGCGCGATCACGTTGACGTCGTTGGCGACCGCCGCGCCGAGCGCGAGCTCGCCGGGCCACGGCTCGAGCGGGTTGAGGATGATCATCGCCCAGTCGATCAGCGCGGCGAAGCGCTCGATGCAGTCGATCAGGTCGAGCGTGAAGCCGTTCGCCGGGCCGGGCGCGACGCCGAGCAGGCGTGTGAGGCCGGCGTCGCGGACGGACGCCATCCCGTCCCAGACGGCCGTGCTCGTGTAGCCGGTGCGGTCGGGGTTGTGCAGCAGCAGCAGGTCGAAGCGCTCGACGCCGAGCCGTCGCAGGCTGCGCTCCGTCGCCGTCCGGATGTAGTCCGCGTACTCTCGCTCGTCGCGCAGGCGCGCATCGGTGAAGCGCGGATAGCCCTTCGCGCCGTCGCGCTCGCCCGCGTAGACGTCGTGGCCGATCGCGCCGACGAGGCAGTAGTCCTCGCGCGGGACGCCGGCGAGCGCGCGGCCGAGCATCGCGTCGGCTTCGCCCTGGCCGTAGGCGTCGGCGGTGATCACCGTGTCGATCCCCTCGCCCGGCCGCAGCAGCGCGAGCAGCCGCTCGTCGGCGAGCGGCTCGCCGAAGTGCATGAAGCGCCCGCCGCTCCACGTGCCGATCGCGCTCGTCGTCGGGTCCATGCTCACTTCAGCCTAAACCCCGTCGCCGTGCGAGCTCGCAACGTCGCTTCGAGCCGACCGAGCGCGTGACGGACGATCTCCTCCTCGACGCCGCGCCTCGCCTCCGGCTCGGACCTCGAGCGGTCGTCGCCGTCCTCGGCGGCGCCGCCGGCGAGCGCCGCGCGCGCCTGCTCGGCGACGCCGGCGCGCAGCTTGCGCAGCTCGTCGATCCGAATCGCGAGATCCTCGCGGCGCTCGCCCGACAGCTCGGCGAGCGCCGCTGCGTACGCGCTCTGCAGCTCGATCGCGGCGTGCGCGAGGCGCCGCTGGTCGAGATCGACGCGCGCACGTAGTACGAACTCCTCGCACAGCAGCGCCGTGCCGCGGCCGCCGAGCAGCACGGCGAGTCGCTCCAGCGGGCGCAGCGCCGCCGCGCGGTCGCCGATCCGTTTGCGGCGCACGCCGCGCGGCCCGCGCCACCGCAGCTCGACGGCGTGCGTCCAGACGCCGTCGGCGACCTGCTCGCCCTCGCCCCAGCCAGCCCGGATCACGAGCGCCTGCTCGGGCGCGACCTCGTGCAGGTACGCGTCGGCGGCGGCGATCCGATGCATGTGCAGGACGTTGTTGAGCACGCCGACGGCGTCGGTGACCGCGCGCTCGCCGTCGAGGTCCGACAGCCATGCCTGCGCCTGGCGCTCGGCCGCGACCGAGACCGGGTCGACGATCGTCGCGCGCGTGGTCGCGACCGGCGCCGGCTCGGGCTCGGGCTCGATCGGCGCCGGTCGCCGGCGCGTCGACGAGCGCGCCGCGGCGCTCCACAGCGCGCCGCGCGCGGGCGCTCGTCGGGCCGCTCCGAGCGTGCCGAGCACGACGACGTGCGCGGGGTCCGCTTTGTCGTTCGCACGCAGCAGATAGCGCCCGTCGGGCGGTCCGAGCTCCCACGGAAACTCCAGCTGCACGAACAGGAACCAACGCTCGGTCATCGCTGCACCGTATCCTTCCGCGGTGGCGGTGACCGAAGCCGCCGCGGGCCTGTGGTCCGCCGAACCCGACACCAGGAGCGCAAGGATGTCCGATGCGAGCAACGTCGCCAAGAGCCTGCGCGAGCGGTTGAGCGAGAACACGGAGGAGCGGCTCGGGAAGGCGCTTTCCGACCTGCTTGAAAACCCCCTAATCACAGGAGCCGTCGGGCGGGCATTCGGCGCACGCGAGAAGGCTTCTCAAGCACAGGAGGTTGCAATGGGTGCACTGAACATCCCGTCGGCTGCCGACATCGAGCGGCTGACCCGACGGCTGCGGGCGGTGTCGCATCGGCTTGAGGGCATCGAGGACGGCGTTCACCGCCTCGACCGCGCGCTCTCGCCGGGTGCGGTCGAGACACGGCTGTCGGCGATCGAGGAGCAGCTCGGGCGGTTGACGAGCAGGCTCGCGAACGAAGCCGCCCGTCCGATGCGTGCGGCGGCCGCGGCGAAATCGACACGCAGCAGATCGACGAAAGCGAAACCGGTGAAAAAAGCGACGAAAGCCAAAGCCGCGACGAAAGCAAAATCGGCGAGCAAAGCGAAAGCCGCGAGCAAAGCGAAACCGGCGAAAGCGAAAGCGGCCGGCAAAGCGAAAGCGGCGAAAGCAAAAGCCGCGAGCAAAGCGAAAACCGCGGGCAAAGCGGGCAAAGCGAAAGTAGCCGGCAAAGCGAAAACCGCGCGCAAAGCCGCGACGAAAGCGGCGGGCAAAGCGAAAGCCGCCGGCAAAGCGCGGGTCAAAGCGGCGAGCAGAGCGAAAGCGGCCGCAAGCCGCAGCAAAGCGGGGAGCAAAGCGGGCAGAGCGAAAACCGCCCGCAAAGCGAAATAGGGAGCGGGGGTGCGACGCTAGGCGGCGGCCGGCCGAGAGCCGAGCGCCGCCAGCGCGACCCTGCCGAGCCGCTCGGCGGCATCGTGCAGCGCGCGCGGGTCGATCCGCGTACGTGCGCCGTCGGCGGCGAACACGTCGGTCACGGCGAGCACGCAAGCGACCGGCACGCGTGCGCGAGCGCCGATCGCGAACAGCGTCGCCGCCTCCATCTCGACCGCGAGCGCGTCGGCGTGCGCGTCGCCGCGTGAGCCGTCGCGCTCGTAGAACAGGTCGACGCTGACGACGGCGCCGACGCGCGCCGCGGCGCAGCTGCGCGCGAGCGCGTCGCTCAACCGCGGGTCGGCCGCGACGCGCTCGGCGCCGCTCAGCGCGCGCGAGGCGCCGTCAGCGCAGATCGCTTCGCGCGCGATCACGAGCTCGCCGAGCGCGAGCGCCGGGTCGAGCGCGCCGCACGTGCCGACGCGGATCGCGCTGCGCGCGCCGAGCGCGATCAGCTCTTCGAGCACGATCGCCGCCGACGGGCCGCCCATGCCGGTCGCCTGGATCGTCAGCTCCAGGCCGTCGACGGCCGCGCCGGTGTATCCCCACAGCCCGCGGTTGTGGTTGAACATCTTCGGCTGCTCGAGCAGCAGTTGCGCGAGCGCGAGCGCGCGCCCGGGGTCGCCCGGCAGCAGCACGCGCTCGGCGAGCGGCGCGGTCGGATGCAGGTGGATCGCCGGCGGCGGCGTGGTCTCGCTGTCGGGCACAGCGAGGCGACTTTAGACTGCGACGCATGGGAAGCCCGTCGCGCAGCGTCCGCGTGGCCGAGCCGGCGGAGGATCTTCCGACCGACGTCGTCGAGCCGACGCTCGCGCAGGTCGCGGCGCGCGCGGGCGTCTCGCCGGCGACGGTCAGGCGCTGGATCGCGATGGGGCTCGTGCCGGGGTACGAAGGGCGCTGGACGCCGGCGGCCGTCGCGTACGTGCGCGTCGTCGCGCGCCTGCGCGCGCGCGGGCACACGTTGGCGGAGATCAGGCACGCGAGCGAGGCCGGCCAGCTCGCGGTCGGCCCGATCGAGGACCTGCTCGGCGGCCCGGAGGGCCGCTACACGATTCGCGAAGCCGCGCGCGCGTCCGGCCTGGAAGCGGCGCTGATCAAGCGGATCCTCGCGGCGATCGGGCTCGGCTCGCCGCCGCCGGAGCTGCTTTCGGATGAGGACCTGGAAATGCTGCGTTACGTCGCGACCGTGCTCGAGGCCGGCCTTCCATCGGACGCGTTCCTGCAGCTCGCGCGCGTATATGGACAAGCGATCGCGCAGATCGCCGAAGCCGAGGTGCGCCTGATCCACCTCTACGTGCACGAGCCGTTGATGCGCGCGGGGATGCCGAACGTCGAGATCGCCGAGGAGATGGAGGGCCTCGCGCGCGAGCTGATCCCGTTCGTCGTGCCGTTGCTGCGCTACACGCACGACCGGTTGCTCGGGCACTTCGTCGAGCAGGACGTGATCGGCCACATGGAGAGCGCGCTCGCCGAGAGCTCCTCCGAGGCCGGGCGCGTGCGCGTCGCGATCGTGTTCGCCGATCTCGCCGGCTACGCGCGGCTGACGATCGAGCGCGGCGACGAGGAGGCGCTGGCCGCGGTCGAGCGCTTCGTCGAGCAGGTCGAGCAGACGCTGCCGACCGACGCGCGCGTGATCAAGATGCTCGGTGACGAGGTGATGGTCGTCGGGCCCGACGCCGGCGGGCTCGTGCGCTGGGCGGTCGGGCTCGGCGCGGCGCGCGCCGGCGACCCGCCGGCGCGGATCGGGATGCACTACGGCGACGCGCTGTATCGCGACGGCGACTACTACGGGCGCGAGATCAACCAGGCCGCGCGCGTCGTCGCGCGCGCGGGCGGCGGCGAGGTGCTCGTCACGCGGCCGGTCGTCGACGTCGCGGCCGGGCTCGACGGCGTGCGCTTCGAGCGGATCGGCGAGGTTGGGCTGAAGGGCTTCTCCGAGCCGACCGAGCTGTTCATCGCCTCGGCGCCGAGCGACTAGGACGGTCGCGCGTGACCGTCGAGCAGATCCGCGAGGCGGTGCGCGACGGCGGCCTGCTGGACGACGGACCGCGCGGCGGCGGCCGTGAGGTCGTCGCGATGCTCTCGGGCGGGCGCGACTCGGTCTGCCTGCTCGACGTGCTCGTCGCGCTGCGCGACGCGTCGGCGGTCGTGGCGCTGCACGTCAACTATGGGCTGCGTGCGGACGCCGACGCCGACGAGCGTCACTGCGTCGCGCTGTGCGAGCGGCTCGGCGTCGAGCTGTCGATCGTGCACGCCGCGCGGCGCGATCACTCGGAGGCGGACAGCGAGCGGGCGGGCGCCGCGCCGGAGCGCGCCGGCGGGAACGTGCAGGCGTGGGCGCGCGATCTGCGCTACGCGGCGGCGCGCGCGCTGGCTAGGAGCTTGCCGCGCGCCGAGCGCGGAGCGTCGATCGCGACGGGCCACACGGCGAGCGACCAGGTCGAGACGATCCTCTACCGGCTGGCGGCCTCGCCCGGCCGGCGCGCGCTGCTCGGGATGGCGCCGTCGGAGGGCGGGATCGTGCGCCCGCTGCTCGACTTCACGCGTGAGCAGACGGCGGCGTACTGCCGCGAGCGCGGGCTGCGCTGGCGCGAGGATGCGAGCAACGAGGACGAGCGCTACGCACGCGCGCGCGTGCGCGCGACGCTCGTGCCGGCGCTGCGCTCGGTGCATCCGGCGGCCGAGCGCAGCGTGCTACGCACGGCGCGCCTGCTGCGCGAGGAGACCGAGCTGCTCGACGCGCTCGTCGAGCAGGAGCTCGGCGGGCGCGCGAGCATCGCGCTGGCGCGCCTCGGCGAGCTGCCGCCGGCGCTTGCGCGCCTGGTCGTCGTGCGCCTCGCCGAGGAGGCGGCCGGTGAGCACGCGCCGCAGTCTGGCGAGCGCGTCGATCAGCTGCTCGCGCTCGGACGCCGCGGCGGGCGTGCGGAGTTGCATGTCGGCGGCTGGGCCGGCGCGGTGATCGAGGACGGCGTGCTCAGCTTCCGCCGGCTGGCGCCGCGCGAGACGTCGATGCGCCACGAGGCGTCGACGCGGCCGCCGAAGCGGCCGCCGGGCGGCGACTAAACTCCGTGCGGTGGCGAGTCCGGCGCGAGCCGCAGAGCAGTCGAGGACGGTGGGCGAGGTGCTCGTCAGCGCCGAGGATCTGCAGCGGCGCGTCGCCGAGCTCGGCGAGCAGATCTCACGCGACTACGCGGATCGCTCGCTGCTGCTGATCGGCGTGTTGAAGGGCGCCGTCTTCTTCCTCAGCGACCTGATGCGCTTCATCGACGTCCCGGTCGAGGTCGACTTCATGGCGGTTGCGTCATACGGCTCGGCGACGGACTCCTCGGGCGTCGTGCGGATCCTCAAGGACCTCGACGCGGCCATCGAAGGTCGCGACGTGCTGATCGTCGAGGACATCGTCGACTCCGGTCTCACTCTGCAGTACCTGATGCGCAACCTCGGCTCGCGCAACCCGGCGTCGCTGGAGGTGTGCGCGCTGCTGACGAAGCCCGAGCGCCGCAAGGTCGACCTGCCGACGCGCTACGTCGGCTTCGAGATCCCCAACCGCTTCGTCGTCGGCTACGGCCTCGACTTCGACGAGCGGCATCGCAACCTGCCGTACGTGGCGGCGCTGGAGCGATCGCGCCGCACTTAGATACCGCGCTCTGACACGTACGTGCGGAGCGCCTGCAATCGCCGAGATTGCAATCCCCTCATGGTAGGCTAGGGGCCTGGTGACCACGATCTCAGACGGCGCCAGACAGCGCAGGATCTACCTATGAGCCGTTTCTTCAAGAGCGCCGCGTTCCCGATCCTCATCGTGGTCGTGCTGGCGTTCCTCGCGGTCAAACTGGTCAATCCGGGCTCCAGCCTGCACCGCAATCACAGCTACCAGACGCTTGTCTCGAAAGAGCTTCCGCAGGGCGAAGTCCAGGAAGTCAAGTTCAAGAACAAAGGCAAGGCGCTCGAAGTCAAGCTGAAGAACAAAGAAGACTATGAAGTCGGCTATATCGAGCAGGCCGCGCCGGAACTGATCAAGGAACTGCGCACCGACGGCGTCTCCTACAACGTCGAATCGGAAAAGAGCAGCGCGCTGCTCGGGCTGCTCGCGTACGTCCTGCCGGTGCTGCTGTTCTTCGGCTTCTGGCTGTTCCTGATGAACCAGGTGCAGGGTGGCGGCTCGAAAGTGATGTCGTTCGGCAAGTCGCGCGCCAAGCGGCTGTCGGCGGACTCGCCGAAGATCACGTTCCGCGACGTCGCGGGCGTCGACGAGGCGGTCGAGGAGCTGCACGAGATCAAGGAATTCCTCGAGAACCCGAAGAAGTTCCAGGCGCTCGGCGCGCGCATCCCGACGGGCGTGCTGCTGTACGGGCCGCCGGGCACGGGTAAGACGCTGCTGGCGCGCGCGGTCGCGGGCGAGGCGGGCGTGCCGTTCTTCTCGATCTCCGGCTCGGACTTCGTCGAGATGTTCGTCGGCGTCGGCGCCTCGCGCGTGCGCGACCTGTTCGAGCAGGCCAAGCAGAACAGCCCGTGCATCATCTTCATGGACGAGATCGACGCCGTCGGGCGACACCGCGGCGCCGGCCTCGGCGGCGGCCATGACGAGCGCGAGCAGACGCTCAACCAGCTGCTCGTCGAGATGGACGGCTTCGAGGCGAAGGACAACATCATCATGATCGCCGCGACCAACCGGCCGGACATCCTCGACCCGGCGCTGCTGCGCCCGGGCCGCTTCGACCGCCAGATCGCCGTCGACCGCCCCGACCGCAAGGGCCGCGCGAAGATCCTCGAGGTGCACACGCGCGGCAAGCCGCTGGCGAAGGTGATCGACATCGACGCGCTCGCCGGCCAAACCCCCGGTTTCACGGGAGCCGATCTATCGAACCTGATCAACGAGGCGGCGCTGCTGTCGGCGCGGACGGGCAAGCGCGAGATCGGCCAGGACGAGCTCGAGGAGGGGATCATGCGCGTGATCGCCGGCCCCGAGAAGAAGACGCGCGTGATGAGCGAGAAGGAGCGGCTGATCACGGCCTACCACGAGATGGGGCACGCGATCGTCGGCCACTTCCTCGAGTTCTCCGACCCGGTCCACAAGATCTCGGTGATCTCGCGCGGCCAGGCGCTCGGCTACACGATCTCGATGCCGCAGGAGGACCGCTTCCTGACGACGCGCGCCGAGCTGAAGGACACGATGTCGATGACGCTCGGCGGTCGCGCCGCCGAGGAGCTCGTGTTCGGCGAGATCACGACCGGCGCGTCGAACGACCTCGAGAAGGTGACGGCGACGGCGAAGCAGATGGTGATGCGCTTCGGCATGAGCGAGAAGCTCGGGCCGCGCGTGTTCGGCCACGATCACGGCCAGCCGTTCCTCGGACGCGAGTTCTCGACCGAGCCCGACTACTCCGACGAGATCGCGCGCGAGATCGACGACGAGGTCCGCCGGATCATCGAGAACGCGCACCAGCGCGCGCGCGACATCCTCACCGAGCACCAGCACGACCTGACGAAGATCTCCGAGATCCTCGTCAAGCGCGAGACGATCGAGAAGGAGGAGTTCAACGCGCTGCTCGCCGGCAAGAGCGAGCAGGAGGTGTTCGGCGCCGAGGAGGACTCCGGGCCGGAGCTGCCGGCGCCGCCGATGCCGGCCGACCGCGGAGCGCCGGAGCGCGAAGCGCCGCGCACGATCCCCCGCCCGGGACTCGCCGGCGGCACCGCCGAGTCGCGCGGACACGACCCGGAGCCGCCGAAGCTGGTTTAGGCATTGGTCAATGCCCCAAAGTTGCTAGCGGGCCGTCGACCAAGCGGAGCAAGGACGCAGGGAGCGTGGCGTGCGGGAGTAGCACGCGAGTGACTGAGGACGCCGCTCCGCGCCGCGTCGACGGTTCGCTAGCGGGCTTCCGCCTGATGGGGATCGTCAACGCGACGCCGGACTCGTTCTCCGACGGCGGACGCTTCCTGCAGCCGGACGCCGCGATCGCGCACGGCCTGCGGCTGATCGACGACGGCGCGGCGATCGTCGACGTCGGCGGCGAATCGACGCGCCCCGGCGCCGAGCCGGTGCCGGCTGCGGAGGAGCTCGAACGGGTGCGTCCGGTGCTCGAGGGCCTCGCGAGCGCGGCGACTGGCGCGCAGATCTCGATCGACACGAGCAAGGCGCTCGTCGCGCATGCCGCGTTGGCTGCAGGGGCGACGCTCGTCAACGACGTCAGCGCGCTGCGCGCCGATCAGGAGATGGCGGGCGTGGTCGCCGAGGCCGGCGCCGACTGCTGCCTCGTGCACATGCTCGGCTCCTCGCGCACGATGCAGCGTACGCCGCGCTACGACGACGTCGTCGACGACGTCAAGGCGTTCCTTCACGAGCGGCTGCAATACGCCGTCGGCGCCGGGATCGACGAGCGGCGCGTGCTGCTCGACCCGGGCGTCGGCTTCGGCAAGACGGTCGAGCACAACCTGCAACTGCTCGCGCGTCTGGACGAGCTCGTCGAGCTCGGCTGCCCGCTTGTGATCGGCACCTCGCGCAAGAGCTTCATCGGCCGCCTCGCGGGGACGCCCGCCGGCTCCGATCGGCTGGCCGGAACGCTCGCGACGAACGTGCTCGCGCTCGAGCGCGGGGCAAGCGTGTTCCGCGTGCACGACGTCGCGCCGGCGCGCGAGGCGCTGCTCGTGGCGGCTGCTACGTTGGGCGAGCGATGGACGGCGAGCAGCAGGGTGACGACTCCGACGAGCTAGACGACGACGAGCGCCACGGCGAGGAGCGCGACGAGGACGAAGCGGCCGAGGCGGTGACGGTCGAGATCAGCGGCCTCTCGCTGTACACGCATCACGGCGTCAGCGAGGCCGAGCGCGAGGTCGGCCAGCGGCTCGTGCTGGACCTGCGCCTCGACGTCGGCGAGACCGACGCGACGGTGACCGACTCGATCGAGGACACGGTCGACTACGCCGAGGTCTGCCAGCTCGTGGCGCTGATCGCACAGCAGCGCTCGCACCAGACGCTCGAGCGCCTGTGCAGCACGATCGCCAACCGGCTGCTCGCCGACTACGAGCTGGAAGGCGTGTGGGTGAAGGCGACGAAGCCCGAGCCGCCGATCGCGCTGCCCGTCGACGAGGTCTCGGTCGAGGTCTGGCGCGAGGGCGACGCATGAGCACGACGCGCGCCTGAGCGCGGAAAAGAGCGCCGCGCTCGTGCCAACGCGCATCGGACTGCTCGGACTCGGCTCGAACGTCGGCGATCGGCGCGCGCAGCTGCAGGCGGCGCTCGACGGCCTGCGCGCGATCGGCGTGGCGCCGCTGGCGAGCTCGTCGACATACGACACGGACCCGGTCGGCGAGGTGCTCGATCAGCCGAGCTTCCTCAACGCGTGCGTGCGCGTCGAGACCGCGCTGGAGCCGCTCGTCCTGCTCGATGCGGTCAAGGGGCTCGAGCGCGAGCTCGGGCGAGCCGGCGGTGGCGTGCGCCACGGCCCGCGCGCGATCGACATCGACATCCTCACGCTCGGCGAGCTCGAGCTGCGTGAGCAGCGGATGACGCTTCCGCACGAGCAGCTGCTCGTGCGGCGCTTCGTGCTGATCCCGGCGCTCGAGCTCGACTTCGATCAGACGGCGCCCGATGGGCGGCGCCTGGCGGATGCGCTCGCGGCGCTGCCGCTCGGAGAGGGCGTTCGCTGGGCTGGGCCGCCGCTCGACGTATCCGTTTGAGCGCCGCGCGGGCGGCGCAGCGCCGCGCCTACGCGCGCGTGGCGCGGCCGCGGCTGTGCCTGCGTCAGGACGTCTGGGCGCCGTGCTCGGACCAGCTGGCGAGGCGCAGCAGCGTCGCGCCGTCGACGCCGCGGCCGGAGATGACGCACAGGTGGCCTGCGCGTATCCATGCGACGACGGGCGTGCCGTCGACGGTCAGCAGCCGGTAGGCCGTGCCGTCGCGGCGCGCGACGACGCCGCCGGTGATCTGCGATGGGGCGCTGCGGGCGACGATCGCATAGCCGACGCGGTGTCCGAGCGAGTTCTCGTAGAACACGGTCGTGACCGTGTGTCCGTCGACGGCGTCGGTGCGCGTGCCGGTCTGGCGCCAGCCGAAGTGCGCTCCCCAGTAGGGGAACGCGACGCCGTCGACCGACGCGACGAGCTCGGTGTGGTTCGAGGAGCTCTCGGCGGGCGCGCCAAAGGTAGCCGCGCGCAGCGTCAGCGCCGAGGCGTCGCGCACGCTGAGCGTCGGCGAGCTGCCGCTATTGCCGATCACGACCGCGAGCGCGACGACGGCCGCGGCGAGCGCGCCGAGCGTGGCGAGTCGCGGTTGAAGGCTGTACTCGCGCTCGCGGCGAGCTGGGCGCTCGGCGATCATCTGCTCGACGGCGTCGTGCAGCGACTCCGGCGCGCGCACGTCGATCGAGCGGATCAGCTCGATGGCCTCGGACTCACTTGTCGGACGTTGCTCGCTCATGGCGCATCTCCACTCTGGACGACTCCGCCGGCGCGCATTTCTTCCCTCCGTTTCCTGGCGGTGTCGCCGCGCGCCGGGGTGGGGGCGGTCCGCTCGCCGTCCGGCGCGCGCCGCTCGCGCCCGCCGGGCCCGGGCTCGTCGGCGAGCAGGCGCGCGACTTGCTTGCGCGCGCGGAACAGGCGCGTCGTGATCGTCGCCTCGCGAACGTGCAGCGCGCGCGCCGCTTCACGGTAGGAGAGGCCAAGCACGTCGATTGCGACGAGCGCGAGGCGGAAGTCCTCCGGCAGCTGCGCAATCGTCGCGTAGATCTCTTGCACCTCGATCGCCTGCTCGGGACGGCTGATCGCCTTCGGGTCGGCCGTGACGACGTCCTCGAGCGTCGCGACGGTGACGGGGCGCCGGCTCGCGGTCCGGCGGCTCGTCAGGAACGTGTTGCGCAGCACGCGCATCAGGTAGTACAGCTCGTCGCCGCCCTGCAGCATGCGCGGCCGCGAGAGCACGCGCGCGAACGTCTCCTGCACGAGATCCTCGGCGTCCTCGCGCGAGCCGCACAGACCCCAGGCCGCGCGATACAGGCGGTCGACGTGCTGCCCGAGTGACTGTGGGTCGAGGAGGCGCATGGCGTCCAGTGGAATCGCACCCGGCGCGACCCCACACGGCGACTGTAGCGCTGAGTCAGGCGCTCGTGGGTAGCGGAATCCAGGCGGCGGGAAGCGTGCCGGCCGGGACTTCGCCTGAGATTGGCGGGAAGTAGCGTGTCAGCGCGGCCGCCGCGCGGCCGTCGATCAGCGGGCGCAGGTCGGCGACCGTGCCAAGCAGGCGGATCGTGCTGCCGATCTGCAAATCGGCGGCGTTCGCGCGCTCGCCGCCGAGCAGCCGATCGGCGATCCATCCGTCGATCCGGTCTAGCTGCGCCGGAAGCGCGGCGAGGTCGGCGCGCACGGTGTCCTCGCGCGCCTTGTTCTTGATCGCCATCAGCCGCGCGGTCAGCGGTGTGGCGGGACGCTGCAAAGCCTTCGGCAGCGGGAGCTTGGCGTCGCTGGCGTAGCTCAGCATCGCCTCGGGCCGGTACAGGAATGCGACGTCGAGGATGCGCCGCGGCACGCTCTGCAGCACCTCGTCGCCCCAGCGCTCGGCCTCGAGCACCGGCGCGTATGACGGCGTGCCGGCGGGCGGCAGCAGCGCGGGGTCGGGTACGAGCTCATCGAGCCGGCGCATGATCGTGCGCGAGCCGACCAACCGCTCGCCGTCGATACGCAGGCCGGGGACGGTCGTGCCGCCGTAACGCAGCGGGCCGATCAAGACCTGGCTCAGCGGCAACAGGTCGACGCGCTTGAAGTCGATCGACTTGCTCCACAGCGCGACTTCGACGGCGGCGCAGGGATGCGAGCCGGGCAGCACGTACAGCTTGGCGGTAGGAGTCGACATGGCAGGCCGAGCATAATGGTTCGCCGATGCTGCTCGTCGTCGACGTCGGGAACACGCAGACGCACTTCGGTGCGTTCCGCGGAGACGAACTCGTCGAGCACTGGCGGTTCGCGACGGTCCGCCAGTCGACGGCCGACCAGCTCGGCGCGGCGTTGCGCAACCTGCTGGAGCTACGCGGCTACGGCTTCGGCGACCTCGAGGCGTCGGTCGTCTCATCGACCGTGCCGCAGCTCGAGCCGGAGTGGACGGCGATGGCCGAGCGCTACCTGCGCCACGAGATGCTCGTCGTCGGGCCCGGCACTAAGACGGGCATGGCGATCCGCTATGACAACCCGCGCGAGATCGGCGCCGACCGGCTCGTCAACGCGGTCGCGATCCGCGATCGCTTCAACGGCTCGGCGGTGTGCGTCGACTTCGGCACGGCGACGACGTTCGACGTCGTCTCACGCGACGGCGAGTACTTGGGCGGCGCGCTGATGACCGGCATCGAGATCTCGCTGGAGGCGCTCTCCGAGCGTGGCGCGCGCCTGCCGAAGGTCGACCTCGCGCCGCCGAAGAGCGTGATCGGCAAGAACACGATCGACGCGATCCGCTCGGGCGTCGTGTTCGGCTACGCCGGCGCGATCGACGCGATCCTCAGGCGCCTGTACGACGAGCTCGGCGAACGCACCGCGGCGATCGCGACGGGCGGGCTCGCCGGTCTCGTCGTGCCGTACACGGAGGAGCTCGACGAGGTCGACGACCTGCTGACGCTGACAGGTCTTCGCCTGCTGCACGAGAAGAACAGCTGAACGATTTTGATTGGCGGCCAGAGGGTGTGCGTCGTCAGGCGCCGGACGAGGTGGGCGGGCTTTCGATTTTCGTAGGCGATAGCAGGTGTGCATACGGCGTATATACAGTTGCTATCGCGGCACAGAAAATGGACATCGCATCCCGCTCCAACCCGCCGATCGCCGGCGCATCGGGGGTGGCTTTCGGGCGGGCCATAATCCAGCTGTGTCAACGAAGCGCCTGACCGACCCGTGGATGCTCGGCCCGCTGTTCGTGCCCAACCGCGTGCTGCTCGCGCCGCTGGCGGGGATCGGCAACTGGTTCGTGCGGCTGCAGGCGAAGCGCTATGGCGCTGGGATGGCGGTGTCGGAGATGATCTCGACGCACGCGATTCAGCACGGCAACGAGAAGACGTGCGGCGAGATGCTGCGGATCGATCAGCGCGAGCGCGCCGGCGGTCCGGTCTCGATCCAGCTGTTCGGCGAGGAGCCGGCGATCATGCGCGAGGCGGCGGCGCATGTCGCGAGCATCGGCGCCGACGCGATCGACATCAACATGGGCTGCCCGGTGCCGAAGGTGTGCAAGACGGGCGCCGGCGCGGCGATGCTCGACGATCCCGACCGGGCGGTCGCGCTCGCGTGCGCGGCGGTCGAGGGCGCGGCCGAGGCGGCCGACGCAAACGGGCCGGCGCCGCCGGTCACGGTCAAGTTGCGCTCGGGCGTGCGCCGCGGGGAGACGAGCGGCTTCGAGCTGGCTCGACGGCTCGTCGAGGAGGCGGGCGTCGCGGCGATCGCGTTCCATCCGCGCTCGGCCTCGGTGCAGCACAAGGGCGCGCCCGACTACGAGCTGGCGGCGCGCCTGGTCGCGTCGCTCGGCGCGCCGGTGATCCTGACGGGCGGTCTGAACGACGCGCCAAGCGCACGCGAGGCGTTCGAGCGGACCGGCGCCGACGCGGTGATGCTCGCGCGCGGCGCGCTCGGCAACCCGTGGCTGTTCGCCGAGCTCGTGCAGGGGCGCGAACGCGCTCCGACACGCGCGGAGGTCGTGCGCGAGCTCGATTGGACGATCGCACGCGCCGTCGAGCACCTCGGCGAGCCGCGCGCGACGCGCTATCTGCGCAAGTTCTACCCGTGGTACGTAGCGCGCCTCGGACTCGACGCGCAGGCGGCCAAGCGGCTGCAGTCCGCACTGCTGCAAGCGCCGTCGCTGGCGCTGGTGCGAGACGCGCTGCAGCCCTCGCGCACGGCGCTCGCGCTCGCGCTCTGAGCCGTTCGCGAGGGGCGTCTGCGCCTCGCTATACTGCTGCGCTCGCTGGGGCCGTCTGCCGCCGATTTCCCGCTCGGGAAGCGCGGTCAGGGGTGCTCGTCGGCCCCACCCACAACCCGCGATCGAGGGCCAGATGCCGAAGGACGTAATCCTCACTCCCGAAGGACTGAAGAAGCTCAAGGACGAACTCGAGCTGCTCTCGACCGAGAGGCGCCGCGAGGTCGCCGAGCGGATCAAGGAGGCGAGAGAGTTTGGAGATATCTCGGAGAACTCCGAGTACGACGACGCGAAGAACGAGCAGGCGATGCTCGAGAGCCGCATCGCGCAGCTGCAGGAGAAGCTGCGGATGGCGAGCGTGATCGAGACGAAGGACCTGTCGACCGACGTCGTCCAGATCGGTTCGGTCGTGCACGTCAAAGACGAAAAGACCGGCAAGTCGGTCAAGTACACGATCGTCGGGTCGGCCGAGGCCAAGCCGGAGGAGCAGAAGCTCTCCAACGAGTCGCCCGTCGGCCGCGCGCTGATCGGCCGCAAGCGCAACGAGACGGTCGCCGTCAAGGTCCCGCGCGGCCCCGCGCGCAAGCTGAAGATCACGAAGATCGATGTCGGCTTGAAGTAGCGGCCGAGCGCCCTGGAGGGCGTGGGCCGGGGCGAGGCATCGGTCCCGGATGGGCGTCCCCGGGGTGCCTTGCACCACGCGTTGGCCATACAGTTAGCCGGCCCGGATGGCCGGCCCGGAAACTGCCGTGGCGGCCGGAGCGTTCACCCAGTTGTAACGAGGAGCGGAGGCCGGCTCGGCCTGAAGGCTGGATGCCGGTCACACACGCGCGATGACAGACCCAACGAAAGATCCCGAGCCCAGCGCGAAACACGGCCTCCCCGAGCTGATCGCAGAGCGCCGCGCGAAGGGCGAGCGCCTGCGCGAGGCCGACCCGGCGTCGTTCCCATACTCATACGAGAACGTCGAGTCGATCGTCGACGTTCTCGGAGCCTACGAGCGCCTCGCGCCCGGCGAGGAGACCGAGGCCAAACACCGCGTCGCCGGCCGTCTCGCCGCGCGACGCGGGTCAGGCGGCGCGGCGTTCCTCGACGTCGTCGATCGTACCGGCAAGATCCAGCTGCACGCGCGCCGCGACGTGCTCGGAGAGGAGGCGTTCACGCGGCTGACGTCGCTCGACGTCGGCGACCTGCTCGGCGTCGACGGCGCCGCGCTGCGCTCCAAGCGCGGCGAGATCTCGCTGCGTGTCGACTCGTTCGCGCTGCTCGCCAAGGCGCTGCGCCCGCCGCCGGACAAACACGCGGGCTTGAGCGACGTGGAGACGCGCCACCGCCGCCGCGAGCTGGACCTGATGTCCAGCGAGGAGACGCGCCGCGTGTTCATCGAGCGCGCCAAGATCATCTCGGCGGTGCGCGGCTATCTCGACGGCGAGGGCTTTGTCGAGGTCGAGACACCGGTGCTGCAGCCGCTGTACGGCGGCGCGCTCGCGCGCCCGTTCACGACGCACCACAACGAGCTCGACCGTACGCTGTACCTGCGGATCGCGACCGAGCTGTACCTCAAGCGCCTGCTCGTCGGCGGCCTCGAGCGCGTCTACGAGCTCGGCAAGGACTTTCGCAACGAGGGCGTCTCGACGAAGCACAACCCGGAGTTCACGATGGTCGAGCTCTACGAGGCGTACGCCGACTACGACGACGCGGCCGTGCGCCTGGAAGGGGTCGTGCGGGCGGCGGTCGCGGCGATCGGCTACGACGGCGAGCTCGACTTCGCAGGCGAGTGGCGGCGCGTGAGCTTCGTCGAGGCGATCGCCGAGGCGACGGGCATCGACGTCTCACGTGCGCGCGACGCCGGCGAGCTGGCGGGAGAGATCGCGCGGCGCGCGCTGACGATCCGCACCGAGGGGGCGACGTGGGCGCAGATGGCGGACGACCTGCTGTCGAAGTTCGTCGAGCCGAAGCTGGTGCAGCCGACGTTCGTACGCGACTACCCGGTCGAGCTCTCGCCGTTCGCGCGCGAGCACCGCTCGCTGCCGGGCCTCGTCGAGCGCTGGGAGGCGTTCGCGGGCGGCATCGAGATCGCCAACGCCTTCTCGGAGATCAACGACGCCGACGTGCAGCGCGAGCGTTTCGAGGCGCAGCTGCGCGCCGCCGAGGGCGGCGACGAGGAGGCGCATCCGTACGACGAGCTGTTCGTGCAGGCGCTCGAGCAGGGGATGCCGCCGGCGGGTGGCGTCGGCGTCGGGATCGACCGGCTCGTGATGCTGTTGACGGGGCGCGATTCGATCCGCGAGGTCGTGCTGTTCCCGGCGATGCGCGACTGATCGGAGGGCGCTCCGGGCGGCTCGCGGCGCGCGTGCGGACCTCAAGCTGGAGAGCCGCGCTGACGATTTGAACCCCAACGGCGCCGTTGGGCCGGTTGGTAGACTGCCGGTGAGGCGTCGACCCCCAAGGACCAGACCACATAGCTCTCTAGAGGCACCGTCCTCGCAGGAAGGAAAAGCATGTTCGAGCGATTTACAGAACGGGCCCGGCAGGTGGTCGTTCTCGCGCAGGAGGAGGCGCGGACGCTCAAGCACAACTACATCGGCACCGAGCACATCCTGCTCGGGCTGCTGCGCGAGGAGGAGGGCCTCGCCGCGCGCGTCCTCGAGAGCCTCGACATCACCGTCGAGCGCGTCCGCGCGCAGGTCGTCCGGATCGTCGGCTCCGGCGAGGAGGTCACGTCCGGCCAGATCCCGTTCACGCCGCGCGCCAAGAAGGTGCTCGAGCTGGCGCTGCGCGAGGCGCTGAGCCTCGGCCACAACTACATCGGCACCGAGCACATCCTGCTCGGCCTCGTGCGCGAGAACGAGGGCGTCGCCGCTCGCATCCTGCTCGATTTCGACGCCGACTCCGAGAAGATCCGCAACGAGGTGATCCGCATGCTGTCCGGCCCGGGCGGGCGCCGCCAGGGGCAGTCGGGCGGCTCGGGCGGCTCCGGCTCCGGCGCGGCTCCGGGCGAGGGCAAGAAGTCCTCGAAGCTGCTCGACCAGTTCGGGCGCAACCTGACGAAGCTCGCCGCCGAAGGCAAGCTCGACCCGTGCGTCGGGCGCGAGACGGAGATCGAGCGGATCATGCAGATCCTCTCGCGGCGCACGAAGAACAACCCCGTGCTCGTCGGCGAGCCGGGCGTGGGCAAGACGGCCGTCGTCGAGGGCCTCGCGCAGCGGATCACGAGCTCGGATGTGCCCGAGCTGCTGCGCAACAAGCAGATCTACACGCTCGACCTGGCGGCGCTCGTCGCCGGATCGAAGTACCGGGGCGAGTTCGAGGAGCGTCTGAAGAAGGTGATGAAGGAGATCACGCAGCGCGGCGACATCATCCTGTTCATCGACGAGCTCCACAACCTCGTCGGCGCCGGCGCGGCCGAGGGCGCGATCGACGCGGCGTCGATCCTCAAGCCGGCGCTCGCCAGGGGCGAGCTGCAGACGATCGGCGCGACGACGCTCGAGGAGTACCGCAAGTACCTCGAGCGCGACTCGGCGCTCGAGCGGCGCTTCCAGCAGATCCGTGTCGAGGAGCCGACGATCGACCAGACGGTCGAAATCCTCAAGGGCCTGCGCGACCGCTACGAGCAGCACCACAAGGTGCAGATCACCGACGAGGCGCTGCGCGCCGCGGGCGAACTGGCGAGCCGCTACATCTCCGACCGCTTCCTGCCCGACAAGGCGATCGATCTGATCGACGAGGCCGCCTCGCGGATGCGGATCAAGTCGATGACCTCGCCGCCGGCCAACCGTGAGCTCGAGGGCGAGGTCGAGACGACGCGCCGCGAGAAGGAGGCGGCGATCGAGGCGCAGGAGTTCGAGAAGGCGGCCGCGCTGCGCGACACCGAGCGCAAGCTGACGAACAAGAAACGCGAGCTCGAGCAGGAGTGGGAATCGGGCGAGTCCGGCGAGCGCCCGTCGATCGGCGAAGAGGAGATCGCCGACATCGTCTCGATGTGGACCGGCATCCCCGTGTTCAAGCTGACCGAGGCCGAGACGCAGAAGCTGATGCGGATGGAGGACGAACTGCACAAGCGCGTGATCGGCCAGCACCCGGCGATCGAGGTGATCTCGAAGGCGATCCGTCGCTCGCGTGCCGGCCTGAAGGACCCGAAGCGGCCGACCGGCTCGTTCATCTTCCTCGGGCCGTCGGGCGTCGGCAAGACCGAGCTCGCGCGCACGCTCGCCGAGTTCCTGTTCGGCGACGACGACGCGATGATCAGAATCGACATGTCCGAGTACATGGAGAAGCACGCCGTCTCGCGGCTCGTCGGCTCGCCTCCCGGCTACATCGGCTACGACGAGGGCGGACAGCTCACAGAGGCCGTGCGCCGCAAGCCATACAGCGTGCTGCTGCTCGACGAGATCGAGAAGGCGCACCCGGACGTGTTCAACATCCTGCTGCAGATCCTCGAGGACGGGCGGCTGACCGACGCGCAGGGGCGCACGGTCGACTTCCGCCACGCGATCGTGATCATGACCTCGAACATCGGCGCCGCCGAGATCGCACGCAACACGCCGCTCGGCTTCGCGGTCTCCGAGGACGAGACGGGGATCACCTACGACGACATGAAGGGCCGCATCATGGGCGAGCTGAAGAAGGTCTTCCGCCCGGAGTTCCTCAACCGGATCGATGACGTGATCGTCTTCCACAAGCTGCAGAAGGACGAGATCAAGCAGATCGTCGAGCTGCTGTTGCTGCGGATCCGCGAGTCGATGGCCGAGCGTGAGCTGCAGCTCGAGCTGACCGGCGAGGCGAAGGACTTGCTCGTCGAGAAGGGTTGGGACCCGTCGATGGGAGCGCGCCCGCTGCGTCGCGCGATCCAGCGCTACATCGAGGACCCGCTCGCCGACTTCGTGCTGCGCGAGCAGCTGACGCCCGGTGCGACCGTCGTGATCGACCCGACGCCCGAGGGCGAGGACGGCGAGGTGCGCCTGACGATCGTCAAGCCGAAGAAGCAGAAGACGCCGGTCGGCGTCGGCGCCGACGGCGGCTCCGATCCGGAGCTCGTCGACGGCGAGGGCACGACCGACGACGACAGCCCGGCGCTGAGCGACGGCGACGGCGAGTAGGGCGGGCAGCCCGCCGGTTGACCCGGCCGGCGCCTCGGCGTAGTGTCGATCGGAGCGATCCCGATCGACAGGAGGCCCGATGAACACCTACGTGATCCTCCGGCGCAACGGCTGGCGCTCTCCCGAGGAGCTGCAGGCCGCCGCCGAGCGCTCGAGCAAGGTCGGCAACGAGGAGATGTCCGACGAGATTCGTTGGATCCGCAGCTACGTCCTCGAGGAGGGCGGCGGCTCGGTCGGCACGGTCTGCGTCTATCAGGCGAGCAGCCCGGAGGCGATCCGCGAGCACGCCTCCAGGGCCGATCTGCCGGTGGACGAGATCATCGCGGTGGCGGACACCGTGCTCGTGCGGCCGGACCCCGAGCCGGCGTCGGCGTAGCGACCACGGCGTCTTCACCGGCCCGTAATCTGGGTTGGTGACGCGCGAAACGGTCTATACGTGCACCGACTGCGGCCTGCAGTCGGCGAAGTGGCACGGTCGCTGCCCCGGCTGCGAGGCCTGGAACACGCTGATCGAGGAGCGTGTTGCGCCCTCCGCGCGCGCCGAGCGTCGTGGTCGCGCGGGCGCCGGTGGCGCGAGCGGAACAGGCGCTGGCGCGCGCCGACCGACGCCCGCGGCACGGCCGCTGGCGGAAGTCGGCGCGGCGCCGATCGAGCGCATGTCGACGGGGATCGGCGAGCTCGATCGCGTGCTCGGCGGCGGTCTCGTGCCGGGCTCGCTCGTGCTGCTCGGCGGCTCGCCGGGGATCGGCAAGTCGACGCTCACGAACATGGTGCTCGGCCACGTGCAGGAGTCCGGCGGCCGCACGTTGTACGTCAGCGGCGAGGAGTCCGCCGAGCAGGTGCGCCTGCGCGCCGAGCGGCTCGGGCCGGGCGCGCTGCGCGTGCCGATCCTCGCCGAGACCGATCTCGACACGGTGCTCGACGCGATCGCCGCCGAACGCCCGGCGGCGTGCGTGATCGACTCGGTGCAGACGCTGAACAGCGGCGAGCTGAGCGGCGCGCCGGGGTCGGTCGGTCAGGTGCGCGAGGTCGCCGGGCGGATCATGGAGCTCGCGAAGGCTCGCGGCATCGCGGTGATCCTCGTCGGGCACGTGACGAAGGACGGCGCGCTCGCGGGCCCGCGCGTGCTCGAGCATCTCGTCGACTGCGTGCTGCAGTTCGAGGGCGAGCGCGAGCGCCCGTACCGGGAGCTGCGCGCGCTGAAGAACCGGTTCGGCTCGACCAACGAGGCGGGGTTGTTCGAGATGCGCCAGGGCGGCCTCGTCGAGGTGCTCGACGCGTCCGCGCGGTTCGTCGCCGAGGCGACGCGCGCGCCGGGCAGCGTCGTGCTGGCGGCGATGGAGGGCTCGCGCCCGCTGCTCGTCGAGGTGCAGGCGCTCGTCGCGCCGTCGGAGCTCGAGCAGCCGCGCCGCGTCGTCTCGGGGCTCGACCGCAATCGGCTGGCGCTCGTGCTCGCGATCCTCGGCCGCCACGGGCGCGTCGGGACGGCCGGCAGCGACGTGTTCGTCAACGTCGTCGGCGGCGTGCGCGTCGACGAGCCCGGCTGCGACCTCGCCGTCGCGCTTGCGGTCGCGAGCGCGAGCCGCGGCGTGCCGACCACCAGCTTCGCCGGCGGCGCCTCCGGCACGCCGCGCGCGTGCTTCGGCGAGCTCGGGCTGACGGGCGAGCTGCGTTGGGTAGGGCACCCCGAGCGGCGGCTGGAAGAGGCCGCCAAGCACGGCTGCGCCGAGGTGATCGCGCCGCCCGACAGCGGCGCCGGCGCGTGCGAGGTCGCGACGCTGCGCGAGGCGCTCGCGCTGGCCCTGCCGCCAGGCTCGGCACGGCTCGCGGAGGCGGTTGCGTAAGCGCCTGGACAACCGTGTACGAGGCGCTAAAGGAATGCTAAATGCCCTAGAATGAAGGATCGTGGCTCTGCGATCCGGCGAAGATTTGCATACGGAAATAAGGCCGGAGCCGGGGTTGATGAAGGCACTGGAGATGATCGCTCCAGGCACGGCGTTGCGTGAGGGGATCGAGAACATCCTGCACGCGCGCACCGGCGGGCTGATCGTGATCGGCGAGCCGGAGGATCTCAGCTTCCTCAACTCGGGCGGAATCAAGCTCGAGATCGACTACACGCCCGCGTTCCTCTACCAGGTGGCGAAGATGGACGGCGCGATCATCCTCAACGCCAGCGCGACGAAGATCACGATGGCGAACGTCCAGCTGATGCCCGACCCGACGATCCTCTCGCACGAGACCGGCACCCGGCAT
>Ga0210386_10001079_pt1 | contig 24518 bp, 25 predicted proteins | sample IncBWH32OmetaG_FD_160091 | JGI IMG/M metagenome (GOLD analysis project Ga0210386, IMG submission 160091) | Forest soil microbial communities from Barre Woods Harvard Forest LTER site, Petersham, Massachusetts, United States - Inc-BW-H-32-O ...
ATCCAGCTGGCGCCGGGCGAGTTGCGGTGGGGCGGGCGGTCCCTGCGGACGCCGCTGGAAATGCCGGTCCGGCTCAATCCGTGAGCGGAGGAGCGCACCCGTCATGTCCGTTACCGGAAAGGTCGTGATCATCACCGGTGCCGCTTCTGGTATCGGGCTGGCCGCCGGCCGCGCGTTCGCCGCGGCGGGGGCGCGAGTGGTGCTCGTCGACGTGTCCGACCAGGTCGTCGCGGCGGCGGAGCAGGTCCTCGCGGCCGGCGGCGAGGTGCTGGCCCAGCGGACCGATATCACCGATCCGGCGGCGGTCGAGGCGATGGTGGCGCACGCCGTGCAGAGTTTCGGCCGGGTGGATGCCCTCTACAACAACGCGGGCGGCCCGTCCTCCGCCGACGGAGATATCACCGAGATCGACGCCGACGCCTTCCAGGCCGCGTTCCGGGTCGACCTGTTCGGGACGATCTTCTGCTCGCGGGCGGTCATCGGCCCGATGCGCGCGTCCGGCGGCGGCGCGATCATCAACACGTCGTCGATGGTCGCGCTGCGCGGCGTGGCCGGCCGGGACGCCTACGTCGCGGCCAAGGGCGCGATCATCTCGCTGACCCAGTCGATGGCGGCGGAATTCGGTCCCGACGGCATCACGGTCAACGCCATCGCACCGGGTATCACCCGCTCCGAGCGGGTGATCCGGCTGCTGGAGACCGACGGCCGTACGCGCGCGCTGGTCGACCGGCACGTCCTGGGCCTCGTCGAACCGTCCGACATCGCGGCCGCCGCGGTCTTCCTGGCCGGGAGCGGAGCGCGGCGGATCACCGGGCAGATCCTCTCGGTCGACAGCGGATCGACCGCAGTGGTGGCCACCCGGCGGTAAACCGCTCTTGGCTGGGCGGCGGATGCCTCGGTCAGGCGGTGGCGCGGCGTTCTTGCAGGACGCGCAGCAGGTCGGCAATCGGTAGCTCCGGGTCGACGCCGGGAGGGTACACGTAGTCGAAGCCGTAGGACTTGAACAGCGCCTCGGTCGCGGCCCAGTCCCGGCGGCCGACCACGAGGTTGCCGCCGAGGAAGAGCGGGATGTCGGGGAGGCCGCGCTCGGTGCAATTCTCGCGCATGCCGCGGCAGTCGATCTCACCGTGCCCGTAGATCGAGGAGACCAGGATGGCGTCGGCCGCCGACTCCACCGCGGCGTCGATGAATTCCTCCTGCGTCACCTGGATGCCGAGGTTCACCACGTCGATGCCGTGCTCGCGCAGGGCGAACTCGAGCACGCGGGCCCCCACGATGTGTACGTCGGCCCCGATGACGCCCAGGACGACCGAGAACCGGCGGTTCTCACCAGGGCTGGTGTCAGTCATGGTGCGGCTCCCTCCGCCCGGCGGCTGGCGCGGCGCCGGCTTAGAAACTGCTGGATCCGGTGCTTAGTGTCGGCGTCGGCGAAGACCGCGGAGTTCAGCCGGGCCACCGCGTCGGGGGTGGCCGCGACGCCGTTCTGGATGGCCTTGGTGATCGAGTTGGCCAGCGGCGAGCGCTCGGCCACCACCTGGGCGAGGGCCAGGGCGGTGTCGAGCAGCCGGTCGTCCGGGCACACCTGGTTCACCAGGCCGAGCCGAGCCGCCTCCTCGGCGGCCAGGATGCGGCCGGTGAGCGCGAGCTCCTTGGCCAGCGGCCGGGGCACCAGCGCGGGCAGGGTCATCGCCGCGAACGGCGCCACCATGCCGATCCCGGTCTCCGGGAAGCCGAAGCTGGCCCGCTCGGCCGCGACGGCCAGGTCGCAGGCCAGGACCAGCTCGGCGCCCCCGCCCATGGCCAGCCCGTTGACCGCCGCGATGGTGGGCACCGGGCAGTCCCGGACGGCCGCGAAGAAGGCCAGAATCTCGGTGATGAAGGCCAGGCCGACGTCGGCATCGGCGGGCATCGCCTTCAGGTCGCCGCCCGCGCAGAACGCGCTGCCCTGCCCGGTGATCACCACCGCCGCCGCGCCGTCGCGCTCGAGCTGGGCCAGCGCGCCGAGCAGCCCGGCGCGGACCGCGGCCGACAGCGCGTTGCGCGATTCCGGCTCGGCCAGCTCGACCAGCCCGACCTCGCCACGGAGTTCGGTACGGACTCCGGTCAAGCGGCTTCCTCTCGTCGCAGCAGCCGAGGCAGGCAGCTCGTCACCGGCCCGACGACGCTAATTGATGAGGATAATACTACTTTTAATGCGGCCGGCGGCTAGACCCGTTCCTGCCAGTAGAACTTCGATACGGCCGGCACGTCGAGCCGTCCCTGCTGCTCGACCTCCTTGAAGAAGGCGTCGAGGTGACGCAGCATGGCCGCCGAGGCCTCGGCGGCCTTCCCGGCGCTGATCAGCTTGGCGATGCGGACGTGCGACTTGGTGGTGCCGTGCACCGTGGAGGACGTCAGAGCGGTCGGCCCGACCGGCGCCTCGAGCGCGCTCTCGACGGCCGACAGCACGGCGGCGATGACCCGGTTGTTCGAGCAGACGGCGACCGCCTCATGAAACTGCACCGACGCGCCCACCCCGGTGTAGGTCTGGTCCTCACTGCGCGCGAGGGTGACCAGCCACTGGCGTTGCTCGTCGGTGGCCTGCTCGGCGGCCAGCGCCGCGATCGCGGGCTCGATCGTACGCCGGAACTGGAGGAACTCGCGGTGCGTGACGGCCTGGCTGGTGAACAAGATGGCCATCGACCGGCTGATCTGGTTCATGTCGGGACTGCTGACCCTGATGCCGCCACCCGGACCGCGCTTGGTGACGATCAGCCCGTCCGCCTCAAGCAGGCGCAGGGCCTCGCGCACCGTCGAGCGGCTGAATCCCTCGCCCTGGATCAGTTCGGCTTCGGACGGCAGCTCGGTGCCGACCTCAAGCCGGTCACCCAGGATCTGCGCCCGCAGCCGGGCGGCGATGACGTCGGACGCCTTGGGCACGCGCGACTTGGGACGCTCGGGCCCGGTGACCGAAGCCGACGGGGTGAAAGGTCTCATAAACGGGATCATATCGATGATCCGGAGCTGTCCTCGGGGCTGGCGGCCGCGCCCTGGCGGTCCGTTCGCGCAGGTGAGGGCAGGGCGGGTGGCTGCTGCCAGACCGGCCATCCGGGCGCGCCGGCCGCCACGGCGCGGACCGCACCGAGGGCGTCGCGGCCGGCCCGGGCGGCGGCGGACAGCCCGAGCAGCCGGCCGTCGGCCATGGCCCGGGTGATGTCACGGTCGCCCAGCGAGGCCAGCGAGGCCAGCGAGGCCGGCGAGGCCGGCGAGCCCAGCGAGGCGAACGCGGCGCGGACCTCGGCTTCGATGGCCGAGCACTCGGCGGTGAGCTGGGGTGAGGGCTCCAGGCGCTGGTCGGCCAGCATGTCGAGCATCTGGCGGGTGAACTCCACCCCGGCCACCAGCCCGGTGTCCGGGGCCTGCGGGTCGTCGGCGATGGGCGGTACCACCACGACCTGCGTGGCGTCGGCCAGGCCGGCCGCCATGGTGGCGGCCGCGGCGGCGGCCCAGCCGCTGGTGGGCACCTGCTGCGGGGTGCCGCTCCACTGGGTCACCGACAGGTTCAGCGTGCCGCCGTCGGAAAGCTCCGGCGCGACCTGGGGCGCCAGTGCGCGCAGCGCGTGCAGCGCGGCCACGTCCTGGACCAGATGACCCAGGGCCGGGTAGCCCAGGACCACGTGCCGGACCCCGTGGCGCACGGCGAGCACCAGGTCGACGAGCAGGTGGGTGACCAGCAGCGACGGCGGGGCGGCGACAGCCGGCGCGCTCACCTCGCGGATGATTCCCGGCCGGGCGCACTGATGGTCAATCGCGGCGTAGGCGGCGAGCGCCTCAGCGACCGCGGCGGTGTCGTTCCTCCTGCGCGCCGCGAGCAATTGCAGCGGGCTGCCGGCGACGTAGGTGGCCCCGGCGTCCAGGCCGCGAGCGACGAACCGGGAGCCGACCAGCCCATCGATCCGCAGGCCGGTGCTGAGCTCGGCGACCTGCGCGGTCAGGTCCGCCACCAGGGTCAGGGCCGCGGCTGCCTGGCCGCAGCCCTGATCACTGACCCGGACCGTGATCAGGTCCGAGCCCGCCTGGTGCACCCGGCGCACGGCCTGGGCCGCGGTGCCGGCCGGCACGACGGCGTGCACGATGCGGCGGCGACCGGTGGTGGCGGCCGCCAGCACCGCGGCCGCCTGATGACTGCGCGGCGGACCGGCCGGAGCCTCGGAGCGGTCAGCCACTGCTGGCCACCTCCAGATCGAGTGGCGGGGCCTCGAAGGCCTTCGCCGAGAAGTCGTGCAGCACCAGTTTGTAGCTGGCTTCGGCGTGCCAGGCGGTGGCACGAGCGCGGACCCGTTCGGCGTTGAACCGCTTTACCTCGTCGCTGAACGGGATGTTGCCGCAGTCCAGGTAGCGCACGGCCCCGTCGGAGTCCCGCACCGAGATCGCCCGGCCGGCGTTGCACTTGGCGGGGGCCAGCGGGATGTCGATGTAGCCGATGGCGAAGGCCTCCTCGATGGCCGGGCCGATGGCGCCGTCCCCGAGCCGGAGGGTGGCCTCCAGGATCTGGCGCGCCTCGACCTCGATCTGGTCCATTTCCGCCGCCAGAGCGGCGGAGTCGGGATAGTGCTGGCCGGCCGCCACCTCGACGCAGGCGCGGGTGAGGCGGGTCGCCGCGACGTTCGCTTCGGTGGACGGGCAGCCGATTGCCTCGTCCGCGGTCTTGACGATCACCCCGGCCGCGCCGGCGTAGGCCGCGGTGAAGGCGCCCAGCGTGATCAGCGAGTAGGCCTTGGCCGGCTCCGGGGGGAACGGTCCCATCCACATGTGCAGCACCGGAGTCGCCTCGACCTCGGTGAAGCCGTACCGGTCGAGGTACTCTCGCACGAGCCGGTCGAGCACCTTGATCGCGGCGACGTCCTGCCTCAGGTGCAGGTTGTTGTTCAGGCCCAGCGACAGGTGCCGCACCCCCTGCTGGGCAGCGAGCAGGGCGTCCAGAACCAGGCAGGTGCACATGAGACTGGGCGGCATCACCATGCCCATCAGCGCGCCGTAGTACTCGCGGTGCAGCGACACGCCCCGGCTCTCGTACTCACCGACCAGCCGGTCGACGTACTGCCAGTTGCGGATGCACTCGCCGATCGGCATGTCACGCATGTGCGGCACGCTGCCCAAGATGCCGCCGAGCATCGAGCGGTACCCGGCGGCGTAGACCGTCTCGGAGGCCAGCCGGCCCTCTGGGGTGCCCTGCCGGAACTGGTTGGCGATCGGCGTGACGGCGGCCACCTCGCGCATCTTGCGGGCGCCGTAGTTCACCACGGGCACCCCGTTGAGTAGGGAGACATCGCGCCGCAGGCTCTCCTCCAGCGCCCGCTGGCCCTCCTCGAAACGCCGTGTGCGGGTGTAGCTGTCCGCGTGTGTGCACAGCAGTTCCGCGCCGGCCTGGTAGAGCTGCTGCACGTCGTCGAGGTGCCGGGCCAGCGAGGCCACGCCGGTGCGGGGATAGACGAGCGGGCGGGCCAGCTGGCGAGCCCGGCGGAACAGCGGCGGCGCGGCCTTGGCCTCGGGCAGCGCCCGGTGCCACGCCACGGCCTCGTCGAGATCGGCCTCCTGCCCGGTAGGCCAGGAGGCAAGCACGCCGGCCCGTTCGGTAAAAAATTCCTCCTCGGTCAACCGGTCGCGGGCGGCCGGACGGAGCGCAGGCTTTGGCACCGCATAACCCTCTTTCCCAAAAGGTATTATAATCATACTCTAATGGGCGTGAACATCGACTTGTCCGGACGCACCGCCATCGTTACCGGAGCCGCGCAGGGCCTCGGCGTCTCCTCGGCGCAGTGCCTGGCCCAGGCCGGCGCCACCGTGTACATCGCCGATATCCAGGCCGAGCTGGCGGCCAAGACCGCCGGCGAGCTGGCGGGCGCGGGCCTGGACGTGCGTCACATCGTGATGGACGTGACCGACCGGCCCGGCGTGCGAGCGCACTGCGAGGCGGTGCACGAGGCCGACGGCAGGCTCGACATCTTGGTCAACAACGCCGCGTTCCTGGCCCGCGAGTTCCTGGCGGACGTGACCGACGAGTCCTACCGCAAGCCGATGGAGGTCGACCTGCACGGCAGCCTGATCTGCTCGCAAGAGGCGGCCCGGCTGATGCGGGCCGACGGCGGCGGCGCCATCGTCAACATGGCCTCGACCGCCGGCGTGGTGGTGCTGGCCGAGCGCGGCGTGTACTCCCTGGCGAAGTCGGCCGTGATTCAACTGACCCGCCTCGCGGCCTTCGAGTGGGGCCAGTACGGCATCCGGGTCAACTCCGTCTCCCCCGGCGTCATGGTCTCACCGGTGACCGAGGGGCTGCTGGGCACCGAGGAGGCGCGCACCAGGTACCTGTCGCGGATCCCGCTGGGCCGGTTCGGCACGGCGCAGGATGTCGGTCCGCTGGTGACGTTCCTGGCTTCGGACTATTCGTCGTACGTGACCGGGCACAACTTCGTGGTGGACGGCGGGTACACGCTGGGCACGCACTGAGCCGCCCGGCGTCACGCCGAACTCGGGGCCCGGCCGGTCAGGCCCAGTCCGGCGATCAGTTCCTCGGCGCTCTGACCGCCGGCGATGGCGCGCCGTCCGCGCAGCATGCTCTTGGGCGCGTCGATGGTGAGCACCCCGCGCACCTGGCCCTGATCCTGGTAAACCGCCACGTGCCGGCCTGACTCGGCATCCTCGATGATGGTGGCCGCGTGCGAGGCGTGCGGGCGCCCGACGATCTGGATGCGCCGGCCGTACTGGTCGGACCAGACGTAGGGAACGGCGTCGGCGGGCCGGACGTCGCCCACGATGGCCGCCGCGACCAGCGCCGCATGCTCCTGGGCGTTGGTCCAGTGCTCGACCCGCAGGCGGCCGAACAGCGGGTGCGGCCAGTTCGCGACGTCGCCGGCGGCGTAGACGTCGCCAGGCCCGATGGCGCGCAGGTGCTCGTCGCAGCGCACTCCGTCGGTGACGTCCAGCCCCGAGTCGGCCAGCCACCCGGTGGCCGGGACGGCGCCGATCCCGACCACCACCAGGTCGGCGTGCAGGACAGTGCCGTCGGCCAGGACGAGCTGCTCCACCCGGCCCGCGCCGCGGACCTGCGTAACGGTCGTGCCGCAGCGCAGGTCGACGCCGTGCTCGGCGTGCAGCCGGCCCAGCAGGTGGCCGGCCTGCGGGCCGAGGCTGGCCGACATCGGCGCCGGGAGCATCTCGATGATGGTGACGTCGAGGCCCCGCTCGCGAGCGGCCGCGGCGACCTCGGACCCGATGAACCCGCCGCCGAGCACCGCGACCCGCGGGCGTTCCTCCAGCGCGGCGCGGAGCAGGTCAGCGTCGGCCACGGTGCGCAGCATCAAGATGCCGCTGCGCCCGGCCGCCAGCGGCCACGTCCGCGGGCGCGACCCGGTGGCCAGGACGACGCGGTCGTAACGCAACCGCTCACCGGTGCCGGTCTGCACCTCCCGGGCCCGGGTATCGAGCCGGACCGCGGTCGTGCCCAGCCGCAGGTCCACGTCCAGGGCCTGGTCCAGGAGCGGCGTGGGCGAGGCGGGCGGGCCCGCCCGCAGGTGTTCCTTGGACAGTGGCGGCCGGTCGTAGGGGGGCCGGTCCTCGTCGCTGATCAACGTGATCGTGCCGTCGAACCCCTTCATGCGCAGCGCCTGGGCCGTTCGGGTACCGGCCAGCGACGCGCCGACGATCACGACCCGCATGCCGCCCAGCCTTCCCCGCCGATCAGCCGCGCGGCGTTCTGGCCGAGGATCTGCTGGCGCTCCGGTTCGGGCAGCTCCCGCAGGACGGCGCCGCGCAGGTCGTCCTGCGCGGGCAACGGGAAGTCCGTGCCGAACAGCACCCGTTCCGCGCCGAGCGCGCTGACCAGGTAGCCGATGTTGCGCGGGTCGTAGACCACGCTGTCGACGACGATGTTCGCGGTGAGCGCGGCGGTACGGTCCGCGGCCGGGCGGGGCGGCTGGTCCCACAGGCGCGCGGCGCGCGGCAGTACCCAGAAGAAGGTTCCCCCGCCGTGGGCCAGGCAGACCCGCAACTGGGGGCAGGCGCGGGTCACGCCGCCGAACACCAGGCGGCCGGCCGCGATCGCGGTGTCGGTGCCCATGCCCAGGCCGAAGGTGAGCTCGCGACCGCGGATCCGCTGGGTGAACGACGTCGAATCGCCCAGGATGAGCGGATGGACGAACAGCAGCAGGCCGAGCCGTTCGGCCTGCTCGAAGAAGGGCAGCAGCACCGGGTCGTCGAACTCGCGGCCACCCGCGTCGGTGCCGATCTCGACGCCGCACAAGCCGAGCTGGCGCACATGGTCGAGCTCATCGAGCGCGGCGTCCGGGTGGTGCAGGCTAACCGTGCCCAGGCCGGAGAACCGGTCGGGACGGGCGCGCACCAGGGCGGCGATCGACTCGTTGAGGTGACGCGCCCACGAGGCCGCGTCCGCGACGGTGCCCCAGTCACAGACCAGCGGGGGGATGGGAGACAGCACGTGCCGGTCCACCCCGGCCCGGTCCATCTCACCGATCCGGGCCGTCATGTCCCACGCGGCCGGCCCCACGATACGGACCACGACGCCGTTGCGGCTGAGCCGCCCCACCTCGCCGTCCACGCTGAACGACGGCCACCGGTCGTCGGCCAGGCGCGTCGGGTGGTCGGGCAGGTCGGGGATGACGTGGGTGTGGATGTCGACTGTGGTCATGGGCGGTCAGCCCGCGGCGCCGGCCGCGGCGCGCGACGCGGCCAGGTCCAGCGCGACGTCGGCCACCATGTCCTCCTGGCCGCCGACCATCTTCCGCCGGCCGACCTCCAGCAAGATGGCGCGGGTATCGAGCCCGTGCACCTGCGCGGCGTGTTCGGCGTGGCGCAGGAAGCTGGAGTACGCGCCGGCGTAGCCGAGGGTGAGCGTCTCGCGGTCCACTCGCACGGGGCGGTCCTGCAGCGGGCGCACGATGTCGTCGGCCGCGTCCATCAGGCCCAGCACGTCGCAGCCGGTCGGCCAGCCCATCAGGTCGGCCACGGCCACGAACGCCTCCAGCGGCGTGTTGCCGGCGCCCGCGCCCATGCCGGCCAGGGACGCGTCGACCCGGGTGGCCCCGTGCTGGACGGCGACGACGCTGTTCGCCACGCTGAGGCTGAGGTTTTGATGCGCGTGGATACCCAGCTCGGTCGAGGGCTCCAGGACCTGACGGTAGGCGTCGAAACGCTCGGCCACGCCGGTCATGGTCAGCCGGCCGCCCGAGTCCACCACGTACACGCAGTGCGCGCCGTAGCTCTCCATGAGCTTGGCCTGGCGGGCGAGCTCGGCCGGCTCGGCCATGTGGCTCATCATCAAGAAGCCAGCCACGTCCAGGCCCAGTTCGCGCGCGCGCCCGATGTGCTGGGCGGCGATGTCGGCCTCGGTGCAGTGCGTCGCGATCCGGACGGTGTGCACCCCCAGGCCCGCCGCGCGCTCCAGATCCTGGATCGTGCCGATGCCCGGGATGAGCAGCGTGGCCAGCTTGGCGTGGCTGAGGGTCTCCGCCGCGGTCTTGATCCACTCGGCGTCGGTGTGCGCGCCGAATCCGTAGTTGAAGCTCGAGCCGGCCAGCCCGTCACCGTGGGCGACCTCGACCGAGTCGACCTTGGCCGCGTCGAGGGCGAGGCAGATCTGGCGGACCTGGCCGGTGGTGTAGCGATGCTTCACGGCGTGAGAGCCGTCGCGCAGGGTGACGTCCTGGATGAACAGCTTCCCGGTCACGCGGGCACCACCTTACGGGCGGCGATGCGCTCGGCGGTACGCAACGCGGCGGAGGTCATGATGTCGAGGTTCCCGGCGTAGGCCGGCAGGTAATGGGCGGCCCCCTCGACCTCGAGGAAGACCGACACCTTGAGGCCGGCCCCGGCGAATCCGATCTCCGGTGCCCGCAGGGGCTGCTGCGGGCTGAACCGCTCGAACTGAACCGCCTGCTTGAGCCGGTAGCCGGGCACGTACTCCTGGACTTTCGCCACCATCTGCGTGACCGAGGCGGCGATGTCGGCCTCGGCGGCGTCGGCGGAGACGAGGCAGTAAACGGTGTCGCGCATGATCAACGGCGGCTCGGCCGGGTTGAGCACGATGATGGCCTTGCCGTGCCGGGCGCCCCCGACCACCTCGATGCCGCGCGAGGTCGTCTCGGTGAACTCGTCAATGTTGGCCCGCGTGCCCGGCCCGGCGGACCTGGACGCGATCGAGGCGACGATCTCGGCGTAGTGCACCCCGGTCACCGCGGCGACTGCCGCGACGATAGGAATGGTGGCCTGTCCGCCGCAGGTGACCATGTTGACGTTCGGTGCGTCCAGGTGCTCATCCATGTTGACGACCGGCACGACGTACGGTCCGACCGCGGCCGGGGTCAGATCGATCACCCGCCTGCCCAGGGGCTCGAGGACCCCCCAGTTCCGCAGGTGCGCGCCGGCCGAGGTGGCGTCGAAGATGATCTCGATGTCGTCGAACTCCGGCAAGTCGACCAGGCCTGGCACGCCGTTGCTGGTGACCGCGACGCCGAGGCGGGCCGCCCGGGCCAAGCCGTCCGAGGACGCGTCGATACCCGCCATCGCGCCCATCTCGAGTGACTTACTCGTCCGGATGACCTTGATCATCAGATCGGTGCCGATGTTGCCCGATCCGATGATGGCGACTTTGGTGGCCATTCATTCTCCTTGCTGTGCGGACTTCGGAGTCAAGGTCCGACCCGGACGCTGACCGATCCCGCGCGCGCGTACCTCGCGGTGTATTCGTGCCCAGGTTCGAGCGGCACCGCCGCGTGGACCGACCCGGCCAGGACGAGCACGCCGGCCGGGATCGCCTGGCCCAGCGGACCCAGCCGGTTCGCCAGCCAGGCCAGGGCGCGGAGCGGATCGCCGAGCAGGGCCTGGCCGGAACCGCCGGTCATCGGCCGACCGTCCACGAGCAGTTCGACGGTCTCGTCTTTGAGCGTGTCGGCGGCGATGCCGGGCACCGGCTCGCCCGCCACCGCCAGCGCGCTCGACGCATTGTCGGCCACTGTGTCCGCCAGCGCGATCTTCCAGTCCGCGACGCGGCTGTCGATGATCTCCAGCGCCGGGACGACCGCCGACACCCGCTTGCCCACGTCGTCGGGGCCAAGGCCGGGGCCGGCCACGTCGGAGTCGAATATCACCGCGATCTCCGCTTCGATCCGGGGCGCGATCAGGCCGGCCCGGGACACCACGGCCCCGTCGCGCAGGAGCATGTCGTCGAGCAGCACGCCCGAATCCGGCGCGTCGACGCCGAGTTGGGCCTGCATGGCCGCCGAGGTCAGCCCGATCTTCCAGCCGACCAGGCGACGGCCTTCGGCGATGCGCCGGTCGGTGTTGATCTGCTGGATCGCGTAGGCGTCGTCGACTGACAGCTCAAAGCCGCGAGCGGTCAGCGGAGCGACGGCCAAGCCGGAGGACCGGGAGTCGAACAACTCGCCCGCGAGCGAATCCAGCGAGGGTGGTGTCATCGGCTCGATTCCAGTTCCGTCGGCTCAGTGTCGGACTCAGGCTGGTAGGCGCGGTCACCCTCCATCACCTGCCGTCCCCGGCAGTGGACGAGCACGGTACTGGGGCCGCTCACCTCCCAGACGCGGCCTTCGCCGTCGGGCAGCCGGGGCTCCACTTCGACCGCGACGAACGGGATTCCGTGCTGGTCGTGCAGGTCGATCACGATATTGACGGCGCAGCCGTCCGTCTCCACCCGGAGCAGCTTGTGCGGCCCTCCGGAGTAATGCTCGACGATTCGCACGGTGGTCCCCGATCCGCTAGGGGTGGTCAGACCGCGGCGGGCGCGGTGGCCGACTGCTCCACGAGGTTGGGCAGTTCCGGGCGCCGCTTCGAAACCCCGGCCAGATCGGCGGTCTCGCGGCTCACCCGCCCGTCGCGGAAGAACTCCAGGAACACCCGGTTGAAGATCTCGGGCTGGTCGGTCTGCCCCTGGTGCCCGCAGTCCTCGACGTAGAAGAACTGGACCTTCGGCAGCACGTCTTCCTGCTCGTATCCGATCGGGTCGTGGGGCAGGATAACGTCGTTCTTGCCGTACATGTAGATGCCGGGCACGTCGAGCTTGTCGATGCGATCCTTGGTCGACAGCGCGCGGGCGACGTCGCCGGTGATCCGGCCGAAGTTGTTCGCCTGGTGCCACTTCTCCCACGCCTCGGCGTTGCGTTCCGCGGCGGCGGTGCGCATCGCGATCAGGTCGGGAGTGATCGCGGCCTGGTTGCGGATGATCCCGTTCATCATGTCGCTCATCTGCGTACTGTCGGTGGTCTGCTTGACCGGTACCCGCAGCTCCTGCTCGATCTCGGTGATGTAGTGGTCGCCGATGAAACCGGCGATCAGCGCGAAGTAGTCGACCCGGTGCGGGTAGCGCACCACGTAGTGAGCGGTGCTGATGCAGCCCATCGAGTTGCCGGCCAGGCTGAACTTGTCCACGCAGATGGCGTCGGCGAAGCGGTTGATGAAGTCCACGTGATCGAGCACGCCGTTGACCGGGTGGTACTGCTCGCGATTGTCTGACAGGCCGAAGCCGGGCTGGTCGGGGCAGTACACCCGGAATCCGTTGGCCCCGAGGAACGGCGCCATGAAGCGCCACCCGGCGGTGCCCGACGATCCGGGAATCCCGCCGTGCAGCAGGATGACCGCGGGCCCGGTTTCACCAGACGTCATGTAGTGCGCCATCTCGCCGTTGCCCAGCCGGACCCACCGGCTGAGCATGCCCGGCACGTGAATGATGCCCTCTTCGGTCAGTGCCACTGCTTCGTCCTCTCCGCTACGCGTTACCTCGATACCGGCCGTGCCAGTCAGTTCATCAGCCTGACGGAACGACCGGCGGCGGCCAAGTGTGCCATCTCGCCTGGCGGAACCGGGCGTCGAGCACGGGAGCGGTCCCGTGGCGCCAGGATTCGATGTCCGCGTGCCGGTCGGCAAAGCGCCACCTGCCGTCCGGGCAGCTAACGAGCACGTCGGTATAGCGCCCGAAGGCGCAGATGCCCGGGCCCGCCTGGTAACTGTCCAGCCGGGCGAACATGCTCTGCACCTGGGCGCGGCCACCGGTGACGTTCATCAGCGGCTCGGCCAGGAAGTGCTTGTGGTAGGCCGCGGGGGCGTGAGTATGGTCGCGGAACGCCGCCATGATCTGCTCCAGGCCGCGCATGAGCTCCTGGCCGGGCCAGTACAGGGTGGCATCGGCGGTGAAGCAGTCGGCGTACTGGTCTTCCCAGCCGTAGTCGACGGCGTGCCCGTAGCTGTAGAGCGTGCGGCGGATCTCCCGGTCAGCCTCCAGGGCCGCGAGTCGCTCCTCGACCGTCGGCGTCATCGTGAAACCGGGCCCGCGAACCGGTCCAGGCGCAGGCGGCGCAGCTCGAAGCGGCTGATCAGCCAGCCCCGTTCGGGATCCTTGAGGTAGCTCTCGTGGTAGTGCCCATACCCGTGGAAGCCGACGCTGCCGTCGTCCGCCTCGACGTAGTCGTACATGGCCCAGATTCCGGTCGCGGTGTCCCAGGAGGTCAAGGTGATCTCGGGCATATGCCCGTGATGCACGCTGATCCCGGGAGTGATCATCGCCGCGACCTTTTCGAAGAACTCCCCGGGGCGCTTGACCTCGGGAAACAAGGTGGAGCGCAGATCGCAGTCGGGGGTGAACAGTGCGGTCACGCCGTCCCAGTCGCGGGTATCGACATAGCGGAAGTAGCGCGCCTTGAGCAGCTTGATCTGCTCGATCTCCCACAGGGTGCGTATTGCCGCGGCCGCGTCGAGGTCCGCGGCGGCGGTCACGCCGGTGAGCGGACCGGTCATCGGATACCGCCTTCGGTCAGCTCCGGGACACCGACCCGGTAGTCATCGGGATAGCTCGGCAGGGATCGGATGTGCGGCAGGACCTTGGCCTCGATCAGCTCCAGGCACTGCCACGACAGCTCGGGATCCATCCCGCCGACCAGCGGCGCGATGGTCAGCCGGCCGTCGTCGCCGAGGTTCTCACATAGGCTGACGCATTCCTGCGGGGTCAGCACGGGGTACTGGCGGGACCGGCGCAGCGCCTCGACGTCGTCGTAGGGGACGAACCCCGTGTCCAGCCCGGCGGCCCTGGCCAGCGCCCCGTACTCGTTGCTCTCGTGCAGGCAGTAACGGCCGATCTGGTGCCACGTGCGGTCCGGGTCGTCGGCCACCCAGACGAAGAACGGACCGGGCTTGCCGAGCGGACCAGGGTCGGGGCGGCCGCGTTCGACCAGCGCGTCCCGGTAGTCCTGATAGCCGCGGTCACGCACCGGCAGGTACCCGTCGGCGATAGCCGCGGCCCGCCGGGCCGCGGCGCGGGAGGCTCCGCCCAACAGCAGCGGCGGCCCACCCGGCTGGAACGGCAGCGGCGTCACCCGGACCGGCCGCCCGTCGAACTCGAAGGGCTCGCCGGTCCAGGCCTGCCGCAGCACCCAGATCGCCTGCTCCATCTGCCGCGGCCGCTGGGAGAAGTCGCGGCCGAACATGGCGTGCTCACGCCGGTCGTAACCCGCGCCCGCCATCACCACCAAGCGGCCCGCGCTCATCAGGTCCAGCACGGCCAGGTCCTCGGCGACGCGGACCGGATCGTGCAGGGTCACGACCAGGGCCTGAAGCAGGATCGTGACTGACACGGTGGTCGCGGCCACTCCGGCGGCCAGCACGACCGGCGACGGCAGGTATCCATCGGGTGAGGCGTGGTGCTCGCGGAAGGAGATCCGTCCTACCCCGACCCGGTCGGCCCAGGCGGCCTGCTCCAGGCAGGCGCGGTACTGGTCCGCGCGCTGGCGAGCAGGCATATCCGGCATCCGCAGGTCATAGACCAGGCCCAGCTTCGGCACGTGCGCCTCCTCGTCGGTCAGGCGCCACGCGCGCCCGCCAGGTAACTGGTATCCCAGCGCGGACCCTCGCGCTCGAACGGGACTCCGCTCATCAGCTCATTCCACGCCCGCCAGAAGGCCCGCTGGGGCAGTTCGCTGGGCTCCGACGGGTCCGCGATCGCGCGGGACAGATCCGACCAGCCGACCTCCCGTTCGGCCTCGAAGCCCCGCTGGCACTGCTCCAGTGCTTCTACATCGTCGGGCGTGGCCAACCCGGCCGGACCCCAGAACGTGCGCGAGTTCTCCATCCGGTACCGGCGGACGGCGTCGGTGGAGTCCGCCGGGGTCAGTTGCCAGCCGGTGATCTGCGTGTGCCCCGGCGCCAGCGGCCACACCGTCCGGATCTGGATCCCGAACTGGATATCGATGAGCACCAGGTTGGGGAAGATGTTGACGTTGCGGCTGGTGTCCAGCATCATCGCGGCGTAGTCCTCGCCGAACCGGGCGACGTGCGCGGCCCGGCGGGCGGCCAGGTCACGCTCCACCTCGTCGCTGGAGAACGCCGAGCCAAGGCGCGCGGTGAGCGTCATCGCGTGGCCGCGGCCCAGGTCGATGCCGGTGGTGGCGGTGCGGTGCCCGACGACGGTGGGCGAGGAGACACCGAGGTTGCCCATCATCTCGAAGTAGGTCTGGTGCACGGTGATGCCGTGCTGGCCGTCGACGCCGTTCTCCATCAGCAGCTTCCAGTTGGCCTGCATCGAGTAGTTGTGTTGCCCGGTGGCCACCTGCATGCCGTCCTCGGCCTGGTCGGCGAGCAGGTCGATCTGATGCCGGGCGTCGCCCAGGTACTCGGGCAGCGGCAGCGCCGCGGCCCCGAAGCAGACGAAGACGAACCCGCGATAGGACTCCACCCGGGGCTGGTACAGGCCGAGTTCGGCGCGGTCGAATGCGGCCGAGTAGGAGCCGCCGTCCGGTACGCTCACCAGCCGTCCGGTGCCGTCGTAGGCCCAGCCGTGGTAGAAGCAGGTGAAGACCCTGGCGTTCCCGCGGGGCAGCCGGCACACCTCGGCGCCGCGGTGCCGGCACGAGTTGAGCATGACGCGGACCTGCCCGGCCCGGTCCCGGCTGAAGATGACGGGGCGGCCGGCCACCCGCCGGGTCACGAAGTCGTTCGGGGCCGGCACCTCCGACTCGTGCCCGACGTAAATCCAGGCCGAGCGGAAGATGTGTTCAAGCTCGAGGCGCAGGATCTCCTCGGAGGTGAACACCGAGCGATGCAGCCGGAACAGCCCGGCCTGCCGGTCGTCGTGGACTACCGGCTCCGGCCACCCGTCAACCGCCATGGACAGCTCCTCGCGTCGTGACCCCGCCCCGCGCCTACGCTTACGGGCCGGCCGGGCGCGCGCATAGCGCCACGTTCTGCTGCCCGGAACTGCACCGCCATCGATCAACGGAGTTGTTGACTGAGGACCGGCTCGCTACTGTGGCGGAATGACCGGTGACGCCAGGCAATACGAGCGCGCCGGGACCGGCGCGTGGACCGAATCGGGCGCCTATCAGATCGTGCCCGGCGTGTTCCGCATCCCGCTGCCCATGCCGGGCGACGCGCTGCGCGGGGTGAACGTGTACCTGCTGGCGCAGCCGGACGGGTTCACGCTGATCGACGGAGGCTGGGCCATCGCCGAGGCCCGTCGGGCGCTCGAAGCTGGCATGGATCTCATCGGTGCCCATCCGGCCCAGATCCGCCGCGTCCTGGTCACCCACGCCCATCGCGACCATTACACCCTGGCGGTCGTGCTGCGCCGCGAGTTCGGCGCGTCGGTCGGCCTGGGCTGGGGCGAGCGGCACGCCATCCAGATCCTGACCGCCCGGGCCAGGCACGTGGAGTACGCGCCGCTCATCGAGCTCCTGGTGCCGGCGGGAGCGGTGGACTTGCTGCGTCGCATCGAGCGCAAGACCAGCCAGGTGGACGCGCGCACCGACGGGTGGGAGACGCCGGATGTCTGGCTGCAGCCCGGCTGCGTCGTGGTCGGGGAGGCCGAGCTGCGGATCATCCCGACGCCCGGGCACACGCAGGGTCACGTGGTCTTCGCCGACACCGGGCGCGGGCTGCTGTTCGCGGGCGATCACGTGCTGCCGCACATCACGCCGTCGGTCGGCGTGGAGGGGGTGGCCGCGCCGTCCCCGCTGAAGAGCTACCTCGACTCCCTGCGCGTGGTCCGGACGCTGCCTGACCTGATGCTGCTTCCGGCGCACGGCCCGGTCGCGCCGAGCTCGCACGCCCGGGTGGACGAACTGCTGGCGCACCACGACACGCGGCTGGCCGCCGTCCGCCGCATCGCGTCGGCCCGGCCGTGCACGGCGGCGGAGGTGGCCGGGCAGCTCACCTGGACGCGGCGGGACCGCAGCTTCGCCGAACTGGACGACTTCAACCAGCTGCTCGCCATCGGCGAGACCGTCGCGCACCTGCGGGTCCTGGTCAGCGGCCAACTACTGAGCACCACGCAGCAGGGGCTGGTCACGCTCTACGCGGCCGGGCCGGCTAGCCGGTGAACACGTCCTTGTAGCGCTCGACCGCGCGCTCGCGTTGCCGGGGCCCGTAGTAGGCCGGGAAGGACTCGTCATCGGCTTGGTAGTCGCGCAGCACCTGCCGGGCCACGGTCACCTTGTGCACTTCGGTCGGGCCGTCGGACAGCCCGGTGCGGTAGGCCTGCATGATCCACGCGGCGAACGGCATGTCATCGGACAGCCCGAGCGAGCCGTGGATCTGCAACGCGGCCGACGCGACGTCGTGCAGGACGCCCGGCATGACGGCCTTCACCGCGGCGATGTTCTTGCGGACCGCGCGGTAGTCCTGTCCCTCGTCGAGCAGCCAGGCCGTCTCCAGGACGAGGAGGCGGAACTGCCGCAGCTTGATCCAGCAGTCGGCGATCTTCTCCTGGACCATCTGCTTGTCGGCCAGCCGCTCGCCCTTGGTGACCCGGGACAGGGCGCGGGAGCACATCATGTCGAAGGCCGCCTTGGCCTGGGCCGTGGTGCGCATGGCGTGGTGCAGGCGGCCGCCGCCCAGCCGGTTCTGCGCGATGACGAACGCGGCGCCCCGGTCCCCCAGGATGTTCTGGGCGGGAACGGCCACGTCGGTAAACCGCAGATGCCCGTGCGTGGGCTCGGCCTCGGAGTAGAAGCGCGAGTTGTGCAGGATCTCCACGCCGGGCGTCCCGCTCGGCACGATCAGGATGGACATCCGGCGGTGTGGTTCGGCGTCGGGCTCGGTCACCGCCACGACCAGGAAGAACGCGGCGAACCTGGCGCTGGTGGCGAACCACTTCTCCCCGTTCAGGCGCCAGCCGTCACCGTCGCGCGCGGCGGTCGTGCGGATGCCCAGCGGGTCGGCCCCGCCGTGCGGCTCGGTCATGGCGAACGTGGAGACGGTGCGGTTGTCCAGCAGCGGCTCCAGCCAGCGCTGCTTCTGCTCCGGGGTGCCGTACATGGCCAGGATCTCGGAGTTGCCGGTGTCGGGCGCCTGGCAGCCGAACACGGTCGGCCCGAAGCGCGAACGCCCCATCACCTCCGCCATCAGCGCCAGCTTGACCTGTCCGTAACCGCGGCCGCCCTTGCCCGGGTCCAGATGGCAGGCCCACAGGCCGCGCTCCTTGACGATCTGCTGCAGCGGGCGGACCAGTTCGGCGAATCCCGGCTGCCCGATGTCGTGCGGGTCGGCCAGCAGGTAGTCGAGGGGCTCGACGTCATCGGTCATGAAGCGGTCGATCCAGTCCAGTTCCGCCTGGAAATCAGGGTCGGTCCGGAATTCCCATCCCACGCGCGCCTCGCTTCCTGTGCCCAGGGCGGTCCTGCCTTCGGCGCCCCCCGCCCTTAGGCTGACGCTAGTCTACACATGTGTTGACAACGTCTCCGGAAGGCTGGAGCGACCTGCGTGACGATCGATGAGGTCCGCGAGCGGCTGGGCCGCTTCGTGCAAGCGCACATCGGGGCCGAGGCCCGCATCACCGGGCTCGAGCCCGGCCCCGGCCACGCCGGATTCTCCTACCTATTCGACGTGGAGAGTAGCGCGGGGCGGTCGCGGTACTACCTGCGCCTGCCGCCGAGCGGGGTGAAATGGGAAGGCCCGGCCGACATGAAGCGGCACGTGACCGCGCTGCAGGCACTGGAGGGCACCGCCGTCCCGCACGCGCCGCTGATCTGGCACGGCGACGACCTGTCCTGGTTCGACGCACCGTATTACGTCGTGGGCCGGGTCGACGGGGTAACGCTGGCCGACCCGGATACGATCGCCTCGTTCTCACCCGATGCGCTGCGCACGGCGGCGCGGCAGGCCATGACGGCCCTGGCGGACGTGCACAAGATCGACCACACCCAGCGGTGCTCGTATCTGGGAACCTTCCGCGGCCTGCGGGAGGATGTCGTGCACTGGGAACGTTTCGAGGCTCGCGCCGCGGACCGGGACAAGCTCCTCCCGCTGTTTCCGAGGGTCCGGGACCTGCTGTTGTCGAGTCTGCCCGCGGACTTCGCCGTCGGGCTCTATCACGGCGACTACCAGTTCCAGAACCTGATGTACACGCCGGACGGCACGCTGCTGGCCGTCATCGACTGGGAACTGTGCGGCATCGGGCCGACCCTGAACGACCTGGGCTGGATGGTCGCGTTCCACGACCGGCCGGCCTGGGGGCCGGTCCCCCGGCCGTCGACCGCCTTCGGGGACGCCGCGGACCTGAAGGCGTGCTACATCGAGGCCCTTGGTCACGAGCCCGCGCACGTCGACTGGTTCGAGGCGCTGTCGCTCTACAAGTACGCCGCCATCAGCGGCTTCAACCTCATGCTGCACCGCCGCGGCAAGCGGGTGGACCCGGTCTGGGAGGAGCGCGCCCCCGGGGTGCCCTACAACCTGGAGCGCTGCCTTCACCTGCTGGGCGGTTAGCCCTCAGTCGCTGGAGGGCAGCGGTTTGGCGGTCTTGGGTTGCAGGGGACGACCGGCCAGGGCGAGGGCGCCGTCCCCGGCGTTGGTGACTAGGACTTCCATCTCGGTCTCCTGGTCGGCGTAACGCTTGCCGATCGCGGTCGGGTTACGGTGTTCGTCGGCCAGCTTGAGGTCGTCCCCGGGCGGCTCGGTGACGGCGATCATCGGGTGGCCGCCGCAGGTCAGCTCCCCGGGCGCGGCCCGGATCACGATGACCTGCGTGCCGTCTACCTGGCTGCGCAGCCGCGCTCCGACCTTGAGGTGCGTCACTTGGGGAGGCCTCCGTTTTCGTCCAGATACTCGGTCCGCAGTTGCCGGCGCAGGAGCTTGCCGGTGGCGTTGTAGGGCAGTTCGCGGCGAAGGATGATCTCGCTCGGCATCCGGGAGGCGCGCAGCTCGGAACCGGCGTAGGCCCGCAGCCGATCAAGATCTAGCACAGCGCCATCCCGGGGCACCACGAACGCGACGATCCGTTCACCCCATTCGAGATCGGCGGCGCCGATCACGGCCGCGTCGCGGACATCGGGATGCGCGGTGAGCACGTCCTCGACCTCGGCGGGCGCGACGTTCTCGCCACCGCGGATGATCGTGTCGTCACCGCGGCCGAGGATGAAGATATACCCGGCCGCGTCGGCGTAGGCCCGGTCTCCGGTGCCGAACCACCCGCCGACATCGAGCACCGACCCGGTCCCGGCGTAGCGGCCGGAGACCTGCGGGCCGCGTACCCACAGCCCGCCCGCCTGACCGGCGGGCAGCGGCTGACCGTGCTCGGACCGGATCTGGATCTCGATGCCCGGCACCGGACGTCCGACCGAGCCGAGCCTGGCCCGCTCGAGCGGATCGGCCGAGGCCGCCGAACGCCGGTGGTCTTCGGGTCCGAGCAGCGCGATCGTCGAGCTCGTCTCGGTCAGGCCGTACGCGTTCACGAACGCCACGTCGGGCAGCAGGCGCAGGGCCGCCGCCACCACGCTGGGCGCGATCCGCGCGCCGCCGTAGGCCAGAGCGCGCAAGCTGGGCAGACCAACCTGGTGCGCCGCCAATTCCTCGACGACGCGCACGAGCATGGTCGGCACGAGCATGGCGAACGTGATGTCCTCGTCCCGGACGGCGCGGATCCAGTCGGCGGCGGTGAAGTTCGCCATGTACACCACCCGGCGCCCGGCGTACAGATTGGTCAGCATGCTGCCGATTCCGGCGATGTGATAGGGCGGCACGGCGACCAGCGCCGCGTCGTCCGGCGCGGCGCTGCCCGGATCAGTGGTCTGCAGCACGTAGGACAGCAGGTTGGCGTGGCTGAGCTGCGCCGCCTTGGGCTGCGCAGTGGTCCCGCTGGTGAACAGCACAACCGCGGGCGGCCCGTCCTCGCCGGGTTCGGGTAGCGCCGGGGTACTGGCCGGCGACGCGGCGAGGCAGCGACTCAGCCACTGCGAGGTGGTGATGCTCGCCATCCCGGCGGGCAGCAGCGCCGTGCTGGCTTCGTCGCAGATGACCAGCGGATCCTCCAGCGCGGTCAGCAGCCTGGCGATCTGCGCGGCGGGCAGCCGGTAGTTCACCGGCACGAACGGGACGCCCGCTGCCGCCGCAGCGAACAGCCCGACCGGAAGCGCCGGGCCGTTGACCGCGAGGTAGGCCAGCGCGCGGGCACCCGAAGCGGCCACGATCGCGGCGCCGGCCCGGGAGCCCTGGCCGATCTGGGTCACCGTAAGCGAGCCACCGGGCGGGCCGTAGACGATCCGGTCCGGGAACATCGCCTCGGCCACATCCAGCACGGCGGACAGGCTCACCGCGACGACTCGGCTGCGTTAACGCCGGAACTGGGCATGGCCTTATCGTGGTCAGCCCGGGCGCGGGCGGGCAACGGCCTTGTGCCGGGGACCAGAACGGTGATCTTTCCGCCACCTGGAACTCCCCGATGCCGCCGGGCGGATAGGCCACCTAAGTTGACCGGAGCGGAACACGGCACGGGGCCTGGACGCCACGGGGCCAGAGGACACGGAGGCACGGACATGGGTTTCCTCGAGGGCAAGGTGGCGTTGATCACCGGCGCCGCGCGCGGCCAGGGCCGCAGTCACGCGATCGTGCTGGCCGAGGAGGGGGCGGATGTCATCCTGGTCGACATCTGCGGCGCTGTTTCGGAGGAGGTCGAGTACCCGCCGGCCACCAAGGCCGAGCTCGACGAAGTTGTGCGCGAGGTCACGGACCGGGGCCGCCGCGCCATCGGGCAGGTGATCGACACCCGCGATTTCGAGGCGCTGAACCGCGCGGTGCGCAGCTCGGCCGCCGAGCTCGGCGGCCTCGACATCGTGATCGCCAACGCGGGTTACGTGAGCTGGCAGCGGTTCTGGGAAATGCCGGCCTCGGTCTGGCAGAACATGATCGACGTCACCCTGACCGGGACGTTCAACACCCTCAAGGCGGCCGCGCCCATCATGATCGAGCAGGGCCGGGGCGGCTCGATCATCATCACCAGCTCGACGGCGGGCCTCAAGGCCCTACCGGGGCAGATCCACTACACCACGGCCAAGCATGGGTTGGTAGGCATGACCAAGGCCGCAGCGCTGGAACTAGGGCCGTTCGGCATAAATGTCAATTCATTGCACCCGTTTGTCGTGGACACCTACATGGGCCAGCGTACGGACGGGATGATGCGCCTGCTGGAAGAGAACCCCAGCTACGTCAACAGCCTGGGCAAGGTGCTGACCGATCCGCCGAACCTGACCTGCGACGATGTCTCGCGGACCGTGTTGTACCTGCTTTCGCCGGCGGCCCGCCTCATGACCGGTCATCAGCTCCGGCTCGACGCGGGGCAGACCATCGTCTGACCTTACTGGGGCAGGGCCTTACTGGGGCAGGGCGGCCGCCGTGAGGCCCTCGGCGTCGTAGCGCGTGGAGGGAATCGCGATCTCGGGCCGGGCGATGCCCTCCAGTTCGGCCTTGATGAGCAGGGCCAGGAACCGCGAGTAGAGCCGGCAGTCCAGCAGCGAACCACCGGTGAGCCAGAGGTTCTGCTGCGCCGTGCGCTGCCACATGTTGCGCATGATGTAGTTCTCGTCGAATCCCCAGACCCGTCCGACCCGGTCCGCGATCTCGTCGCCGAGGGCCTGGCGGATCCCTTCCTGCTGGTCCTGGTAGCCGGTGGCGAGGACGACCAGGTCGAAGTCGCGCGTTACGCCGTCCTTCAGCCGCAGCCCGGACGGCGTGAACGTCTCGGACTCCTCGGCGTGAACGAGCTTGATGTCACCGCTGGCGATCAGCTCTGAGCATCCGACGTTGATGTAATATCCGCCGCCGCGGCGCAGGAACATCATGTGGAACCCGGTCCGGTCCGGACCGAAGTCCAGGCGGAAGCCCTGCCTGGCCAGGCCGTCAAGCAGTTCGCGGTCGGTCTCGCAGGTCTTGCGGGTGAGCCACTGGTAGGCGTTCTGCAGCACCGGGAACGGGATGGCCGCGGTCACCAGGTCGATGTCGTCCGGCGAGGGTCCTTCCTTGTAGACCGCGTAGACCATGACGCCGCTGGGGACCAGGCTCACCACGCAGGTCGGACTGCGTTGCATCATGGTCACCTGGGCGCCGCTGCAGTGCAGTTCCTGCGCGACGTCGTGCCCGCTCGTGCCGGTCCCGACGACGAGCGCCTTCCGTCCGGCGTAGTCCGCGCCGCCGGCGAACTCGCTGGAGTGCAACACCGTTCCGGTGAAGCTGTCCAGTCCGGTCAGCGACGGCCGGTTCGGGATCGCGCTCGTGCCGCCGGAGGCCAGGACCAGGTGCGTGGCCCGGACGGTGCGAATGGTGCCGTCGCCGCGGCGCAGGCGGGCGGTCCACTCCTGCGCCGGCACGTCGTAGGCGGCGTCCAGGAACTCGGTCTTGGTCCATACGTTGAGCTCCATGAACTCGGCGTAGGCCTCGAGCCAGCCGGCCAGCTTGTCCTTCGGCACGAAGGCGGGCCAGGTCGCCGGGAACGGCAGGTAGGGGAGGTCGTTCGCGTCAACCTCGTTGTGCAGGGTGAGGGAGTGGTACCGGTTTCGCCAGTTGTCGCCGACCCGGTCGTTCTTTTCCACCAGCAGCGTCTTCACGCTGAGCTGGCCGAGCCGGGCGCCGAGCGACAGGCCGGCCTGCCCCGCGCCGACCACCAGCGCGTCGGCGCGGCCGTCGGCGAACTCTTGCGCCGCGCGGCGCTCGTCGGTCCAGTTGTCGCCGGCGAAACTGAACGAGTACTGCTCCCCGGTCGGGCGCAGGTCGCCGAGGCGCTCGGAAAACCCGCGCAGTTCCTGGAGCGTGGTCAGCAGGATCCAGATCCGCGGCTCCGACGGGTGGTCCGGATCCAGGAGCAGCCGGACGAATCCGGTGCCGCTGCCGATGGCCGTGTCGAAGTCGAAGTAGCCCTCAATGACCGACCGGGCGGAACGGCGGGCCTGGCGGGGTGCGACACGGCCGACGGCGGGACGGATGCGGGTCGGCTTGGTCTCGGCGATGGTGGCGCGCAGCGCCCGGGCGATGTCGGGCTTGCGGCCGAACGTCCGGTACCCCCAGGTGAAGGCCAGGATGTCCTTCCAGTAGCCGTCGTCTTCGAAAGCGCCGATGAGCTCGTCGACGGCCTGGCGCTCCAGCGCGGACCCGAATCGCGACAGCCAGCTCGCGAAGATCTCCCCGATGTCCGCCCCATCGTCGCCGCCCGCCGTCATGCGCACGTCCCTCCGTAAGCCCGCCTGGTCACCTTCCGATAGCCGTAA
>Ga0210386_10001080_pt1 | contig 24511 bp, 27 predicted proteins | sample IncBWH32OmetaG_FD_160091 | JGI IMG/M metagenome (GOLD analysis project Ga0210386, IMG submission 160091) | Forest soil microbial communities from Barre Woods Harvard Forest LTER site, Petersham, Massachusetts, United States - Inc-BW-H-32-O ...
CCCGCAGCTCTTGCATGTGTAGGCGCGGCTTTACGCCGCCTTCTTGGGTTCCTCCTCGCCCTTGTAGCGGCCGCCTCTGAGGTCCGGTTTTTGGACCCCGAATGCCTCTACGGGGCGGGCGCCTTTTCTTCCCAAGCTAGACCCGCCCTTCCAAACCCAACACCAACTCTTTCACCAGCCAGTCTGATTCCAAGAAATTTTCCTATTTCGATCCTCGCGCCAGCGTCTCCCCCGCAAAAATCGCCAGCCGCGGAAAAATCCCCTCCGCCCCCGCTTCCCTCTCCTCTGCTGGCAATCGCAGGTGCATCTCCACTTCCGCTTCCATCTCCTCAACCTCTCTCGAAAGCGCGCGTTCCTTCTGTGTGCTTTCTCAGTGTCCTCTGTGTTAAAGCCTTTTTTCTTCTCTTGGCTCGTCCGCACAAAAAAATAAGGGCGACTCGGTTTAACCCGCGTCGCCCTCTTTTGATTGATTCGCGAAGCTGCTGCTTCTCGTCTCTACCCACTCGAAGCCGGTTCGGTTTTACCCGCTCCGCCTCCGGTGAATTTCCCCGGGAAGCTCCTCTTTTTGGCTCCTTTCGCGATCTCGGCTCGGTTTTATCCAGGCCGCATCTCTGAAAGTTCCGCAAAGCCTTCCGCTTCCGCTCTCGTTCTTGGCAACCCGGTTTGACCCGTGTCGCCAGGAACCCCGCTGCGAAGCGTTTTCCACTACCCGCCGCGCCGGAACTCGTTCGGTTTTACCCTCCCGCGTCCCTGCACGTCGAATCGTGGCGCTTTTCCTCTGAATCCAATCCGCTCGGGGTGGACTCGGTTTTACCCGCGCCTCCCTGTCGTCTTGAATCCCGAAGTTCGCACTTCTAATTCAACTCGATAATGGCTTGCTCGGTTTTACCCTTGCCGCCTTCTCTGAATTGACTCGTGAAGTTTTTCTTCCCGATCAATCTGTGCGCATAGTAGGAGCAGCCCGAAAACTTGGCAAGCGTTTTCTCTCCGCAACTCTGAGGAAATATGTGCAAGACTGTGCAAAAGTCCCTGCAAAACCAGCCACCCAACGATCCCATCTTTATTTCGCCTTTCGTTTTTTCCTCTTGCTCCCGCTCCAGAAGTAGTAACCCGCCGCCGCAACCGCAATCACCAGCAGGATAATTCCCACCACCACGGGGTGGCCGTGCTTTGCGATAAACGCGATGATTCGGTGTCCGTACCGCGCCGCTAAATATCCAAGAATCATGTAGCGCGAAATTCGCCCAAGCGTCAGCGCCACCAGAAATTTCCTGGCGGGATATTGCATCGCCCCTGCCGCCAGCAGGAACGGCACCATCGGCACCGGCGGCGGCAGTAACGCTGGAATGGCGATCGCGCTGAATCCCCATCGCTCGAACATCTCGCAAACTCTGTCCACTTTCCGTCGCGTGAACCGCCGCTCCAGCGCCTCTTTTCCACCCTTTCGCGCCAACCGGTACGTCGCAAATCCTCCCAGCACAGAACCGGCTGTCGCCATCACCGCGTAGTAAAGCCACAACTTTTGTTCCCGCGCGGCCAGGAGGATCGTCGCCACATCCATGATCCCCGGAAGTGGAATCGGCGAATTGTCCAGCAGCCCCAGCGGAATCAGCCCCAGCCCGCCCAGGTGAAACATCCAGTGCCGCACGCTTCGCAGCGCGCTCGGCGCCGCTGCCGCGATCACCGTGCCGATGTTCATCGGTTACGCCACATGCCGTATATCTTTCTGGGAATTGGGGCCTGTAAATTCAAATCTTCCTAGCGCAAGCCCGCCGCGTGAACAGGGATGCTGCGGGAAAGCAGTAATTCCTTCCCGTCAGACAGGCTCAGATCGCTGGCGACCTCACGAAAATCGGATCGCCGCTCATATTGGTCTTTGTTGATTGTCTTGAATACCGCCAAACGGCCGGTAAAGTGAATGTTGATAAACGCGGTCTTCCACTCTTGAGCACCGACTTCTATTCGTTCAAGTTCCACTGTGCCGCTGTCAATTCGCCCCAGCAACCCGTATCCGAACTCCACTCGATTCACCAGGCTACACGCAATTCTCGTCATGCGTTTGCGCTCCGGATCGATCAGCATCGTCCCCGCCAGGCTATGGATCACGCGCGCTTCGTAGGTTGGCGGAGCGTATTCGGGATTCGGGCGAAATTTCACCCGTACAAGATTTTCTTCGGCTCCGTCATAGTCATAAACGAAAGCATTCGGCATCAGGTTCAGCAGCTTCTGCAGCTTGATCTCATCTTCACTTTCCGCCTGTTTTAGCTTCAGCAAAGGACTTGGATCTTTCATCAGTTGGCCGATGCGCGCATCGTCTTGCTGACGCTGGCGGGGGCTAAGCACCGCGCCATCGATCGCAAGCAGCCGGTAGAGTGGGCCGTCCCGCGTCTCCACTTGCTCCTCGGTGAGGGTTTCCTTTCCCGCCCGTTTTTCAATCACCCAGATCCACTTCAGCAGTTGCTCGCGATCCGTCAGCTCGTTCGCCACGACGGCCCTCACCAGTTCGCTGGCAGTTGGCGCTTCGCTTTGGTCCGCATCCCGATCGGTCGCTGGCGCTCTCCTCGCCGCGTGGCCGCCTCCAATCACTCCTGCCGCAAGCGATTCCCCAGCCGGCTCTCCCCACAACGCGGGAATTGCCAGAAGAAACAGAAAGCCCGCTGCAGTCAACCCGCCCGCCAACACAAGTCTCCCGTTCTTCCTCACTGCCGCATTTGCCAATTCTTGTGGTTGATTATTTTTCATGGTCGACTGGTTTCTCTCACACGGGTGACCGCAATCCCGTCCGCGATTGCAGGCCTCTCTTCTTGACAGTTTCGCCTGCGCAACCTGCTGGAGAAAAATCCAGACAGGCTCGTGCGTTGATGGATCGCCCGGCACCTCCCGAACATGCATGTTATGGCTCCAACAAAGTCGAATTCTGTCTCTATCCGCACACCCTCCGACCTCCCGAGTAGCGGCGACCTTCAGGTCGCCCCGCATGCACATTTGTCCAGCTTGTCTTCCCCGGCTCCGTCCTGTAACTTACGTATTCCTAAATAGATAGCGAGATATCCAAATTCCTCTTCGGAAAGCCAAAAAATCTCTTGCATGTGCACTAGTGTTGTAGTTAAGTATATCACTAGATGAACCGCCCGCCATTTGGAGCCTTTTTTCCCTGGCGGAACGGCAATCCGGGCGCTGCGGTGCTCGTTCAAAACGCCGCTGCCGCCTTGGCTTGAGGCCACCTGGAAAACATCATGGATCGTGAGTGGAACGACAGCCAGCCGATTTACCGCCAACTTCGCGAACGCGTTGTCGCGATGATTCTCGATGGCGTGCTCAAGGAAGGCGATCCACTCCCCTCCGTTCGCAATGTCGCCGCCGAATATCGCGTCAATCCCCTCACCGTTCTCAAAGCCTATCAGCAACTCGTCGACGAGCAGCTTGTCGAGAGCCGGCGAGGCCTCGGAATGTTCATCAACGCCGGCGCTCGCAATCTCCTCCTTCTCGCCGAACGCCAGAAATTTCTTTCCGAGCAATGGCCCAGGGTCTACGCGACCATTCAGCGCCTCGGTCTCGCGCCGGAGGAACTCCTGAGTGGCCGCGCAAACAAGCATTCGTCACCGGATCAGGAATCATCGAGTCCTAAAAATGAGGAGCGCTAACCCATGACATGCATCGAAGCACGCGGGCTCCGCAAGTCCTTCGGCGCAACCGTCGCCGTCGACGGCGTGGATTTGCGCGTCGAAGAGGGCCGCATCCTCGGACTGATCGGTCCGAACGGCGCGGGCAAGACCACCGCCCTCAACGCGATCCTCGGTCTCACTCCCTATCAGGGCGAACTCAAGGTCCTCGGCCGCGACCCTTGGCTCGATCGCGAACATCTGATGCGCGACGTCTCCTTCATCGCCGACGTCGCCGTGCTCCCCCGCTGGCTGCGCGTTTCTCAAGCGCTCGACTACGTTGCCGGTGTCCATCCCCGATTCGATCGCGCAAAGGCCGAACGGTTCCTGGCCAAAACCTCCATCAAGCGCTCCAGCAAGGTCCGCGAATTGTCGAAAGGCATGGTCGCTCAACTTCACCTCGCCCTCGTCATGGCCATTGACGCAAAACTCCTGGTCCTCGACGAGCCCACGCTCGGCCTCGACATCCTCTTTCGCAAGCAGTTCTACGATTCCCTTCTCAACGACTACTTCGATCGCACCCGCACCATCGTCGTAACCACCCACCAGGTCGAGGAAATTCAGGACGTCCTCACCGATCTCATGTTTATCAATCGCGGCCGCATCGTCCTCAGTTGCAGCATGGAAGAGTTCGAATCGCGCTATCTCGAAGTGATGGTCAATCCCGAGCAGGTCCCCGCAGCCCGCGCGCTCAAGCCGATCCACGAACGCCAGGTTTTCGGCCGCAGCATCCTCCTCTTCGACCGCGCGGATCGACAGCAACTCGCCGCGCTTGGAGAAGTTCGCACGCCCAGCATCGCCGATCTCTTCGTCGCCGTGATGGGCATTCAAAACGGCGCATCCCAAGGAGCGGTTGAATGACGACTCCCCAAAACCCATTGCCCGAATCTCCCCTCAGCTCGCAGCCCGTTGCAAACGTGCAAATCCCCGCTGCCCAACTCCTGTTCTGGTCCGTGCGCCGCGAATTGTGGGAGAACCGCTCCCTTTACATCGCCCCGCTCGTCGCCGCAGGCCTTGCCATGCTCGGCTTTTTCGTCGGCCTGACTCACTTTTCACGCACTATGCACATGGGCTCGGCGGACCCGGCGCACCAGTTCCTCATGCTCGTCATGCCCTACGGCCACACCGCCTGGCTCCTCCTGCTGACCGCGTTCCTCGTCGGCGTGTTCTATTCTCTCGACGCTCTCCACGGCGAGCGCCGCGATCGCAGCATCCTTTTCTGGAAGTCGCTCCCCGTTTCCGATCTCACCACCGTCCTCTCGAAAGCCGCAATCCCCCTGGTAGTTCTCCCCGTCATCGTTGTCGTGATCACGGCTGTCACGAATCTCGTCATGATCCTGTTCAACACCGCAATCTTGCTCCTCAGTGGCCTCAATCCCATCGCATTGTGGAAGCAAGTGCCCCTGTTCCAGATGGAGCTTGTCCTTATCTACGGCGTCGCGGTGCTGGCCCTCGGCCAGGCGCCCCTCTACGCTTGGTTGTTGATGGTATCGGCCTGGGCCCGCCGCACGGTTTTTCTTTGGGCCGTGCTGCCCCTGCTCGCGATATCCGTCGCGGAAAAACTCGTTTTCAACACCACGCATTTCCTCGCCATGCTCGGCAACCGCTTGATCGGCGGCTCCACGGACGCGTTCAGTTTCATTACCCCGAGCGGCGCTCCCGTCGATCCGCATTTTATTCCGTTGTCGCAAATCACTCCGGGAAGATTCTTCGGCAACCCGGATCTGTGGATTGGCCTCGCCTTCGCCGCGCTATTCCTCGCCGTCGCGGTCCGCCTGCGCCGCTATCGCGAACCGATTTAACTTGCCCCTGGGTCCGGCCCCATTTCTCGCGTAAGGAGGAACGAACATGAGTACCGCCGTTTGGACCAACCGACTTGAATTGAATTCCGCCGCCGACACCGCCCTGAAAGCCGCCGCCCGTTTTTGGTTCGCAGTCGCCCTCACCGGTCAATTCGCATTCGCCCTCTCGATCGCTCTCTTCTACGGCCTCACTGCTATGCGCGGTAATTTTCAGGCCTGGAACAAAATCCTCGCCAACGGCTACGAAGCCGGCGCAACCATGGGCAACGCCGCCCTCGCCGGCCACATTCTCTTCGCCACCGTCATCAGTATCGCCGGCGCGTTTCAGTTGATTCCTCAAGTGCGCAACCGCTTCCCCGTCTTCCATCGCTGGAACGGCCGCCTCTTCGTGCTCGCCGCATTCACCCAGTCAATGACTGGCATCTATCTCACCGTCTCCGGCCGAAGGCTCGTCGGCGATGTCACCCAACATGTAGTCTCTGTCTTCGGTGCCGTCCTGATCATGTTCTGCGCCGCCGTCGCCCTGCGTTATGCCATCGTTCACGACTTCGCCACTCACCGTCGCTGGGCTCTTCGCTTGTTCCTCGTCGCCAGCGGATCCTGGTTCTTCCGCTTGGGCTTTTTCCTCACGCTGGTTGTTTTCGGCCCCATCGGTTTCGATCAAACCACTTTCACCGGCCCGCTTCTCACCTTCTGGACGTTCGCCCAATACCTTTTGCCCCTCGGCGCTCTCGAACTCTATTTCCTCGCGCAGGACCGCCCTGGCGCGCTCCGCCGCATGGCAACCGCCGCCGTTCTCTTCGTCCTCACACTCGCGATGGGCGCGGGGATCGCTGTCGTCACCATGGCCTCTTGGGTTCCGAACGTCAAAGCCGGCCTCGATTCCCGCAAATCCATCGCGCAAACGCTCTTCGCTACCATCTCTTCCGTGGGCACCGACTCGGCGGTGAAGCAATACCACGACCTGAAATCTTCCGCGCCCGCCGTCTACAACTTCGATGAAAACGAACTCAACAGCTTGGGCTACCGGCTCATCCGCGCCAATAAATTTCAGGAAGCCATTCGCATTTTTCAGCTCAACATCGAAGCCTATCCGCAATCCAGCAACGTCTACGACAGCCTCGCCGAAGCCTTTATGGACGCCGGCAACAATCCGCTGGCCATCGCCAACTATCAGAAATCTCTACAACTGAACCCGAAGAACCACAATGCCGTGGTCATGCTCCAAAAATTGAAGGCCCCCTGAGTCTTCCCTTTTCGCGCGGTCAGTCACCGTTCATCAAGCACAAATCGGCTCCTGACCGTGATATAAACTCTCTCACTCCTCCTGAACCAAAATCTCGGGCTGATCAGGGGGCTCCACGAGCAATGTAGAGCGACCAACTCTCCCGCATCGTGACGCACCTATGTGAACGAGATTGAATACAAATGACCGCATCAATGCCCGGCTCTAACCTCGGCCGTCATGTCTTCGGAGTGGCAACTCTAGCGACTGGTCTCATCACGCTGGCCTGGCACGACTACATCGACTGGCCTCAACTGCGTCTCATCGTCTACGCAGCCGCCGCTGCCCAGGTCTTCAGCGGAGCTGCGATTCAGTTCCGCCGCACCGCGAAAACGGGCGCAGCCGTCCTCGGCGCGGCATATCTTGTCTTTGTCTTGCTCTGCCTCCCAGGAATCTTCTCCGCACCGCGGATCTACAATAGCTGGGGCAACTTCTTCGAGCAGTTCTCTCTCCTCACCGGAGCGGCGCTCGTTTATGCGCGAACGTCATCGGCATGGTCACCGGAAACTCTCAATCGGGTCGCCCGCATTCTTCTGGGCATCTGCACCGCTTCCTTTACCCTCGAACAGGCGTTTTATCTTGGCGCTACTGCCAATTTTGTTCCGAAGTGGGTTCCACCCAGCCAGATGTTTTGGGCGATCGCCACGACTGTTTTATTCGCGCTCGCGGCTGTCGCTCTTCTCGCGAATCGCATCGCGCTTCTCGCAACTCGCCTGCTTACCCTGATGCTCGTAAGCTTTGGCTCGCTCGTCTGGGTTCCGCTGGTTCTTTTGGCTCCCCGTAATCACACCAACTGGAGCGAACTCGCCGAAACCTTCGCGATTGCCGGCGCAACATGGATTCTCGCCGATCTCCTCGGCAATGATCGCCTCAAGAACCTCGGCCCGCAATGACGGGAGCTATGCCGTCTCGCATGAGGTACTCCGCTCACCGGCCTTGAGGTTCTTGATTCTTGTCGGCCTGCTTGGCGTGCTCCCCTGAATAGCGGTTGGATCGGAGAGTTTGTCGAATGTTCCTGCCAGTGGCGATTTGCGGAACCAGTCCTCACGGAGGTTGCGGCTTTTTCCGGATTCCTGTCAGACTGTAGCAGGAGCGTATATGAACGAAGTAACCAGAAGGGTCACGGAAGAGATTCTCCTTCGAGCAAACGAGGCAATAGGGCGAGGTGAAGCCAAGGGCCCAAAACTTGACCAGTGCTGGAAAAGGTTTGAGAAATTGAACGGCGGAATCGTCGGTCCAAAGTCATGGGAACAGATTAAGAGAATTGCGGAGGCCTCTCTCGCCGATGGGAAAGCACCGCAAGCTTTCGATATACCCGCTGACTAGGCACAGTAGCGCGCAATTCCGATTCTCCGGTTAGCGATTCCGGGGCATGCCGTTTCGAGTTCAAGTTATGATTTTATGACTCAGGAAAATAGTGTGGCGAGGGCCGCCCTTTTTCAGGCGGCCACGCGGGCGCCGCACTTGCACCTCGAATCCGCCACCGCGCAACCGCTGCTCGAATTTTCGATCATCTCGGGCCGCCCAAACAGCCAGAACTCCCTCCGTCTTGAGAGCCGCGTGGGCGGCGGCTATTCCACGATTGTCGTAGAGCCCCGCATTGCTCGATGCAGTAAATGCCGCCGGGCCGTTATCCACGTCGAGTAACACCGCATCGAATTGGTCGCGACTTGAACTGAGTGTGGCGAACACATCCTCCGTTACCACCCGCACCCGCTTGTCCTTCAGTGGGTGTCTCGCCAGTGGCCCCAGCGGCCCACGATTCCACTCCACCACTGCCGGCACCAACTCCGCGACGACAACTGCCCCGTCTTCGGGAAGGAGGTCAAGCGTCGCGCGCAGCGTGAAACCCATCCCGAGCCCCCCAATCAGAACGCTCGGCTGCTTCAGCGCACGCGCCCTCTGGCAGGCGAACGCGGCCAACGCCTCCTCAGAGCCGTGCATGCGGCTGGACATGAGGATCGCACCGTCGGCAAGTATGACGTGCTCATCGCCACGACGCATCAGCTTGATGACAGTGCCTTCCGGAGCAAGCGCCTGGCCGAGCAACTCGAAGGGCTTCACACGTGTGATGTTACAGGAGAGAAAAACCTAAGTAAAAACGGTCGCATTTTTCGCGACACAAGTAATCATCACTGACCTTGCGGCTTTTGATTTTTTGCGGCCTGCTTGGCGTGCTCGTTACGCACTTCTTGTTTGTCCTTTTCCGTCGGCGGAAAGCTCTCAAATCCCTTGCTGATTTCCTTGTCGATTTTTTGCGGCAGTTTGTCGACGTTCAGAATCTGTTGCTGCAGGAAAAGTCGCCACGCGAGGTCGCGCCGCTTGGTATCGATCAGATCGATCATCAGCGACCCGTTGCGAGTCGTGGAGGTGTACCAGAGCGTGAAAGCGGTCGACCACCAATCCCCGGTGAACTTATCGTAGCCGCCCCAGTTGTCTCCGCCTGTGTAGTTGAGCTGGGCATCGCTTTCGGCCAAATAGCGCACAACGAGGTCGGGATTCTGGTCGCGGCGCACTTCCCTGAGGCCGCGTTGCGTCAAAGCGCGGGAGACGGAGTCGTGGATGGTATCGCGAAGTTGGTTAGGATTGAGCTGCTGCATGGCCAGATGCTCGACGCCATCAATGCAAGCAAACGTCTTGTACTGCGTGAAGTCGAGATTGGGATTCAGATCGACGTTAGACTTGGCGCGAGCCGGCGCGGGCAGGAATGCAAGCGCCAGAATGAGCAGCGAGGCCTGAATCAAATTGGGGACTTGCATGGACATAATTCCTCCGGTGTGCCGTCATCATATGCGATTTTGCGCGCCATTGCTGCTAGCAAGCTACCCGTGCACCTTGGTCCGGCAACGGCATCAATCAGGACTCCGCAACACCGTATCCTTAGCTGCACACTTTTTCAGTGTATAATCCCGCCAAACTCGGTTTTGGACGGTGAACCTTGGCCACCACGCAAACTCCAAATCTTTGGGTCCCTGTGTGTTGCGAGCGCGTGATGCGCTACAACATGCTCGTTCAGCAAAGTGGCACCGCCTACGGCGTCCTGGTTTGCTCCGTGTGCAGCAAGAATGTGACCTTTGAACTGGAGCACCAAGCCGACCTCACCCTTTATGGAGAAGGCTCACGAGTGCTGAGCATGTTGGGGTCCCCGAAGCCTCCGGATGTGCAGCGGAAAAAACTCGATGCAGACGCCGCGCTAAACGACCAGACATTGTGACGTGGAGCGTCGCTTTCTGAAGCGCGGGTTCAGCCATGATTGACGAGACCATCTCTCACTTTCGCGTCATTGAAAAACTGGGGGCAGGGGGGATGGGCGTGGTCTATAAGGCCATCGATATCCGCCTGGACCGCCCGGTTGCGCTGAAATTCCTGCCCGATAAATTGGCCCAGGACTCGCTTGCGCTGGAGCGGTTTCGCCGCGAGGCGCGCGCCGCATCCGCTCTAAACCATCCGGGCATTTGCACGATCTATGACATCGGCGAGCAGGGCGGCCGAACTTTCATCGCCATGGAATTCCTTGACGGCGAAACGTTGCGCGATCATATCCGCGGCAAGGCGCTTCCTCTCGATGAACTGCTGAGACTCGGGATCCAGATCGCGGAAGCTTTGGATGCGGCGCACTCTGAAGGAATTATCCACCGCGACATCAAACCCGCCAATATTTTCGTAACCAGGCGTGGCCACGCCAAGGTGCTCGATTTTGGCCTTGCAAAACTTGTTCCCAAAGGCGTTGCGAACGCGGACGCGGATTTGCTCGGCGAAGTGCCGGACTCTTCTTCGCTCGTGGGCATCATCAGCGGCACTCCTTCCTACATGTCACCCGAGCAGGTCCGCGGAGACACTCTGGACCCGCGGACGGATATCTTCTCGCTCGGTCTGTTGTTGTACGAAATGGCCACCGGGCGCCAGGCGTTCAGCGGCGGCACCGGCGGCTCGATTATCGAGGCCGTTCTGACTCGGCCCCCTGCTCCCGCGCGAAGCATTATTCCGGATACCCCGCCGGACCTTGAAGAAATCATCAACAAGGCGCTCCACAAGAACAGGGACCGACGCTATCAGCATGCGGCTGAACTCCTCGCTGATCTGCAACGGTTGGACCGGGGCACAGATTCCGGCCGGCGAATTGCCCGAGAAGAAGCGGACTCCGCCCGACTATCGACCGCGAGTCTTTTGCGTTCGCCCGGAGAGCAGACCGCACGAGGTTCGACGACGCAAACAGGCGCTCTCCGCCAGGTGAGGCTCTCGAAGATCATTGACTCCCTTGCAGTTTTGCCTTTCGAAAACGCGACTCGCGACCCTGAGCACGAATACCTCAGTGACGGAATCGCTTCCAGTCTTATCAATACTCTGGCGACCGTCCCAAAACTGCGCGTAATCGCCCAAAGCACGGTCTTTCGCTATAAGGGCCGGCCGATCGATCCTCAAGCCGTCGGCCGCGAGCTTAACGTGCGCTCCGTTCTCACCGGAAGAATTATGCAAAGCGGCGGGTCTTTGCGCATTGGCACCGAGTTAGTCGATGTGCCAACCGGCTCTCAATTGTGGGGCGCCCAATACGATCGCAAGCCTGGGGATATCTTCGCGATCCAAGACGAAATTTCCAACGAAATTTCGGAGAAATTGCGGTTGAAGCTCACTCGCGCAGAAAAAAAACGCCTCACCAAACGCCAAACTGACGACGCCGAGGCTTACCGGCTTTACCTGAAAGGCCGTCATCACTGGAACAGGTGGACCGAAGACGGATTCTACAAGGCCATCGAATATTTTCAGCAGGCCGTCGAGAAGGATCCTGCTTACGCTCTCGCCTACACTGGTATTGCCGATTCCTATGTGCTCCTCGGCTGGAATAGCTACCTTCCCCCGAAGGACGCCTTCCCTAAAGCAAGGGTGGCCGCGATGGCGGCCTTGCGCCTCGATCCGGAGCTCGGCGAAGCTCACTCGCCACAGGCAGCCGTCTTATGGCTTTACGATTGGCAGTGGCCAGAGGCTCAGATGGAATTCAAACGCAGCCTCGCGCTAAATCCCGCCCATCCGACTGCCAGCCATTGGTACGCCGAGTGTCTGATGACCATGGGACGCCACTCCGAAGCTATCGCGAGGATGAAAAGCAGCCAGGATCTCGATCCGTTGTCCCTCATCATCAGTGTCGCCATCGGATGGGCCTTCTACATGGCCGGGCAATACGAAGCCGCCATCGAACAACTCCATCGCACCGTGGAAATGGACCCGAATTATCCCGTCACCTACTGGATTCTGGGCCTCACACTCAGGAAAATGGGTCGCCATGAACTGGCCATCGCCGAGGGTGAGAAGGGGGTCAAGCTTTCTGGCGGCAGTGCTCTGATGCGCGCGGCGTTGGCCCAAACTCTCGCCACCGCGGACAGGCGAAAGGACGCGCTCCAGATCCTCGATGATCTGACAACCCTCTCGAAAGAAAAATATGTCTCACCATACTTCTTCGCAGGCATTCACGTCGGCTTGGGCGAGGATGACCGCGCAATTGAATACTTGGAAAAATCCTACGAAGAGCACTCTCACTGGCTCATTTATCTTCACATAGACCCAAGCATGGACCGCATGCGGTCCAACCCGCGTTTCCAGGACCTCTTGCGCCGTATCGGCCTTCCCCTGCCGCACGCAAGCCCCGTCTGACCTCACTCGAAAATCAGCTCGCCTCTTCCACCAGCCGCGCCGCCACATCCTTCTTCGCTTTCGTCGTAGTAATCACCACCACGCTGATCAACACGAACACCGTCCCCAGTATGGTCCGCAATCCCAGCTCTTCTCCGCCCAGAAAATATCCCAGCACCACGGCAACCACCGGGTTCACATACGCGTACGTCCCCACCTTTGTCGGCGATTCATGGTGCAGCAGCCACACGTACGCGGTGAACGCGATAATCGATCCCGCCACAATCAAATACGCCAGCGCGATCCAGGCCCCGCTCGAAACATTCGCCGCATGAAAATTCCTGTACTCCCCGAGCACACCCGAAATCGCCGCCAGGAATACTCCTCCTACCAGCATCTGCGCCCCCGAACTCACCACCTTCGATTCCGGCAGTGGCAACTTCCGCGCCAGCGCCGACGCAATCGACCAGCTCATCGCCGCCACAATCAGCGCCCCCGCTCCCTTCCGGTCAATCGGCGCCCCGCCCAAATCCAGCGAACGGCTCATTAGCACGCCCACTCCACCCAATCCAATCAAAAGTGCCACCACCAGCCGCAACGTAAGCCTCCGCGTCCTCAAAATAAAAATCTCCCCAAGCGCCATGAACGGCGGAATCGTAGCCAACATCACCGCCGTCAGCCCCGAAGCCACTCGCTGCTCCGCCCAGAACACCAGCCCGTAATCCATCACAAAAATCAAAAATGCGACCACACCTACCGAAGCCCATTCCCGCCCGCTCGGCCCGCGCTCTCCCCGCGCCCGCGTCCACCCATATAGCACCGCTCCCGCAATTAAAAATCGCAGCGCCGCCAGCAGGAACGGCGGCACCTCCCGCACTCCAACCCGGATCGCGTAATACGTCGATCCCCAAACAAAATAAATAATCCCAAACGCCAACAGCGTCTTCCACGCCGGTCGATGTGTCGAAGCATCCATGGCAGCTCAGTCGTCAACAACTACCACGCCCATCGCCACCCGGCAAGCTGCTGTCCAACTAACCCACAAGTCGCAAACTATGCTGCAACAAACTTCGCAAACCCAACGACACCTGCAGGCCGCGGACTTCCTTCCTACCCAGCCTGCGCGCTCAAAACCAGGAGGCCCTCGAACTCGCGTTCCGCCTGAAGCCAATCCTCCAACTCACGCCCGGGTTGTTCCCCGCCTTCAAGATAGATTTCATACGCCCGGCGCCTGATCTCCTCTTCACGCACCGAGTTCCCTGCTGAACTCTCCCCCCTCGGCGCTTGCGTGGCTGAGGTCTCCGTACTTGCGTGTACTTTCGGTTTGGACGGCATACTTTTCTCCCTTTTTCTCGTTATGAAGTTGTTCTGCTCGGTGAAGTGAGCTCGTTTCTGCGTCTTGCTCGAGCCACTTTCCCGGAGTCGTTTTACGAACTCGCATGTCAAATTGAGTTTGTTTTTTCGGTTTTTCGGTCATCGACCTGCGAAGCACCTTCTTCGCATGAAACAATCGTCCCTTGGCGGCAGCCATGGAAATACCGATCGCTTCCGCCGTTTCCCGCATTGAGCTTTCTTGCAGCGCTTGCATCTGTACCACCACCCGGAGGGCCGGCCGCAGGCCCCGAATCGCTTTCTTCAGCAGACTCTCCTTTTCGCCCTGTACGTATTGCCTTTCCGGATTCGGCCGCCAGTCCGCCACTTCGTAGCGCAGGCCATCCGCGCCATACTCGGCGTTATAGTCCGTGGCAATTTCACGCGAGCCTCGCTTCTTTCGAAGATTCATCAGTGCGGAGTTGATGGCGATTCGCGTCAGCCAGGTCCCGAAACTCGACCGGCCGTCAAAATTCCTCAGGTGCACAAATGCGCTCAGAAGTGAGTCTTGAACCGCGTCCTCGGCGTCTTCGTTACTTCTGGTGATGCGTCGTGCGGCGCGCAAGAGTTGCTGCCTGTACCGCTCGGAAAGTATTTCGAAGGCCCTGGTCTGCCCGCGCTTGGCGGCTTCCACCAGGTTCTTTTCGCTCTGTCCGTGAGTGATGCCGCCTGACGCTGCGGTAATCTCAACTGATCGTTCCCTGATGGCCCCCATCACTCATGCGACTCCTTGCTTCATGGCCATCACCACCCGAGAACGCGCCTTGCCCGCCGCGGATTCTTCCACGGCTTTGCATATGTTTTTCACTTGTATGTGCCTTTCATCTGCATCTCAATTCCGGCCAGGCGCCAGGCAAGTCACCGCCACCTCAACGCCGCACTCAATCTTTTTCTCTCTCCATCCATTCGCGAATGTAAGGAGCGCAATTCTCAATCCTCATGCCATCCGCTTCGCAGCCCACAAGAAAACACATTGCCTCTCGATCGATTACGATGACGTCCTTCATATCCAGAACCATCTTTCGGTGCTCCGTTTGTCCTTCAAAGAGTCTCCTCAACTCGGCGATCGCCTGTTTTTCGATTCGGCCGCTCAGGATGAATACGGTGAGTCTTCCTCGCGCCGCGGTCTCAATTCTGAAGGTCATCGACTAGGTCCATTTGATCGGCATCGCAGTCATTCCCGCGCCAGACTGCGTACCTCCCAACTGAGCACCGGTCGCATAAGGTGCAACTGGGTGCCCAACCGGATCTCCTTGAAAACAGGGATTAACCTGGAATTTGAAGTGACAGGATTTTAGGAAGTGCCAAGAATCGGGGAGTCATTCGCGGTCCTTACCGGACGACGGTTTTCTTTATCTTTAGTTGCTTGATTTTCAAATCCAGCGTCGAACGCGGAATTCCGAGCTTGGCCGCCGCTCCGCTTGTCCCGGCGACTTTCCCGTCGCTTTCCGCAAGAGCCGCCTCGATCAGTTCCTTCTCATGCCTCTTCAGCGTCTCTTTTAGGCGGCCAAACGATTTCGGACGTGCACCGTCCGGACACGAAAGCCAGGCCTCATCAATCCGGAAGGTATCCCCGGTGGTCAAAATCACGCTTCTCTCGACGATATTCTGCAACTCGCGAATATTGCCGGGCCAGGGATAGGCCTGGCACAGCTTCAACGTATTTCTGTCGATCTTGCTGATTCGCTTTTTGGCTTTCTCCGCATAGCGCATCACGAAGTATTCCAAAAGCATCGGGATGTCTTCCCTTCGGTTCCGAAGAGGCGGCACCTGGATGGGGAATACATTCAGCCGGTAAAAAAGGTCGGCGCGAAACCACCCGGATGCAATGGCTGCCGCCAAATCGCGGTTGGTGGCGGCGATGACTCGAACATCAGCGCAAATGACGCGCGTACCCCCAACCCGTTCGAATTGGCGCTCCTGCAGCACACGCAGCAGTGCAATCTGGGTTTCCGCGGGCAGCTCGCCGATTTCATCCAGGAATATCGTGCCCGATTTTGCCAGTTCAAAGCGCCCTTGCCGGCTCTGCAAGGCCCCGGTAAACGCCCCCTTCTCGTGCCCAAACAATTCCGAGGCAATCAGCGAAGCAGGAATCGCGGCGCAATTCACGCTTATAAAAGGTTGGTCGGCACGCAGCGAACCCTTGTGGATGGCCCGCGCAATCAGTTCCTTCCCGGTGCCTGTTTCGCCGGTAATCAGCACTGTGCAATCGGTGGGGGCCACTTTCACGATGCTGGAAAGCACGGTTTTCAAGGTAGGCGAGGAGCCTATGATCTCCTCAAACATGAACACATGATCGATTTCCTCCCGCAACGCAGAGTTTTCTTGTCGCGTTCTTTCCTCCTCCTGCTTGCGATCTTCGATGTCCGTTGCGGTCGCATACCAGCGGATTACCTCTCCTCGCTCGTCCAGCAGCGGGTTGTAATGGACCAGGAACCAACGATAATGCCCATCCGCGCCCCGTACTCGCCGTTCGTAGTCGAATGGGACCTTGCGGGAGATCGCTGCCTCGCGTTGCTCGCGCAGCCGCTCGGAATCCTCGGAAGGAAAGACCTCTTGAAATTTTCTCGACCTCACTTCTTCCTTGGTCACGCCGGTGTACTCGTGCACCGCCCGATTCGCGTACAGAAAATCTCCCTCTGGCCCAGTCGCGATAATCAGTTGCGGTATCGCATCGAGAGTTGTTCGAAGGTCCGCCTCGGATTTGGCTATTTCGTCGTAAGCCTTCGCCAGCGCCGACTGCGCCCGCTCTCCCTCGATCGCAATCACCGCTATATGCCCTGCGCCTTCGATTAACCGCAAATCCCTCTCGCTCGGGACGCGGGGCTCTGAATAATACATTCCGAAGGTGCCGAGCACTTGCTGATTCTTCGAAAGAAGTGGCTGCGACCACGCCGCGCGTAACCCGTAACTTAACGCAACCTCTCGATACTCAGCCCATAAGGGATCTGTCGCAATGTCGGAGACGATCACCCGCTGCTTCAGAAACGCAGCTGAACCGCACGAACCAATTGCCGGGCCAATTTTCAGCGGCGTTATGGCTTCAATCCATCCCTTGGCAAGTCGCGGACCGGCAGCGGGCCAAAGCAGTACCCCATCCGCATCCGTCAGCATCACTGTCGAAACAGTGTCTCCCGCCTGTTCATCGATTGTGTTGCATAGGTTTTCCAGAATATCGGTGAGGGGAGCGCCGCCAGACAGCATCTCCAGAGTTCTCTTCTCGGCCTCTAAAAGCGCCTCGGCCCGCTTTCGCTCCTCAACGTCGGTGTTCGCGCCATACCACCGGATGATCTCGCCAAATTCGTTCCGCAGCGGTTCGGCACGGAACAGGAACCATCGATATTCTCCGTCGTACCTCCGCAGCCGGGCTTCAATCTCGCCTGGCTCCCCGGAAGCCAACACTTGCTGCCAATAATCCGTTAGCCTCTTACAGTCTTCCGGGTGAACCGCAACCGTCCAGCCCCAATCCGCCGCTTCTTCACTGGACAGCCCCGCGTAATCCAACCACCGCCGGTTGAAGAATTCGGCCGAGCCGTCGGGACGCGCCGACCACGCCAGCGTCGGAATCGTGTCTACCACAAGCCGAACGTCCTGCGCCCGTCGATCCGCTGGGGAACCATTCCCCGTCGATAACATGGCCCGATTATTGTTCGCTTGCCGCATTCCGCGTCGTTAGATGCAGAGACCTCAAAGAGGGGAACACTTCCCCAAAACCGCGCTCTTGACATAAGTCTTCTAGTTCCTTAATCATGGCCATCATGTCCGAGTCAGTCAGCCATCGCCTCGCGGCCCTCTCCCTTCCCGACGCCTTCGGCGACTCCGTCCGCCTCGGCTCGCTCTGGGAAAACAACCCCGTCGTCCTCGTCTTCCTCCGCCACTACGGCTGAATCTTCTGCCGCGAGCACGTCGCGCAGTTGCGCGAACACCAGCAAGCCTTCCGCGAAAAAGGCGCCTCCCTCGCCGCCATCAGCTTGGGCGATCAAAACTACGCCCGTTTCTTCCAGCAGGAAACCGGCATCGACTTCCCCCTCCTCATCGACGAGCACAGCCAGACCTACAAACTCGCCAACCTCGGCAAAGCCAACCTTCTCCACCTACTACGGAGCGACAATTTCCAAAGCCGCGCCCGCGCCAAAGCCGCCGGCCACCACCAGCACAAACTCGGCCGCGATCCCTTCCAGCTTGGCGGCACCTTCATCTTCGGCCCCGGCAACATCGACCGCTTCGTCCACCTCAGCCAGACCTTCGGCGACAACGCCTCCCCCGCAACCCTCCTAGCCGCCCTGTAGCTCACCCCTTCAGGGGTGAGGCGTTCCCGTCCGCCACTGCGGTCGCGCAGACCTGCTGAACCGATCCGTCACCCCCCCAACCATGCCAGTAACCAATTGTATCTACAAGCTTTACACAACATCCATCACCTCCGACCGCAACTCTTTCCCACCCCCCGGGTTTAACCAACTGTAAGCCGCTTCCCCAGGGAAGTTTCCGGGAAGCGCGCCGGCCCCTTCGTTTTACTCCACGAAGCCAGGCCGGGATTGAGGGGACTCTATGCGTTACTTAAAACATGTTGCTCTGTTAGGAGTTTTGCTTTTTGCGGCGGGCAGCGCCCACGCGCAAGTTAGGGTGGGCATCGGAGTAGGTCCCGTGTACGGTACGGTCGGCCCTGCGCCGGCCTGCGCCTACGGTTACTACGGCTACGCTCCTTACGCCTGCGCTCCCTATGGCTACTACGGGCCTGACTACTTCGCCGGTGGCGTCTTCATTGGCGCGGGCCCCTGGTTCCACGGCGGTTATGGCCATGGCTTCTACGGCCGTGGCGGTTACTATGGCCGCGGCGGTTACTACGGACACGGCGGCAATTACGGACGCGGCGGCTACTCTCACGGCTTCGTCGGCGGTGGTGATCGCGGCGGATTCCACGGCAACGCGGGATTCCACGGCGGCGGTGGCGGCGGGTTCCACGGTGGTGGAGGCCATGGTGGCGGCGGCCATCGCTAACTAGCTCCTGAACGCCCCGGAAATCTTCCGGGCCAACGCTCAGAAAAATTTCTAACCCAATAAAAGGGCGGCTCCCAATCGAGCCGCCCTTTTCCTTTTCAAAAATAAACATCCCCGTAGCGTCCACCTTCAGGTGGACCAGCCTGCCCTAATGTAAGAAGGGTGGACCAGCACGAATGTAGTCCCGCATGAAACTAATCCCGACTCCCACCCCACCGCATTGTCATTCTGGGGGCATGCGACAAGCATGCCCGAAGAACCTCAACTCCAACCCTTCCACCCAAATCAAACTCGCGAGCTCCTACTCCCCTCCTCGAACGGCGTTACCCCGACCCGGTCGGACGCCTCAGTCCGCCGCTGCGGCCTTCGCCATCCCCGAATAATGAATCGTAATCAGGAATCCGTTCGTCCCGTCATACGCGAACTTGTGCCCGTCGCCTTCGAACGCCTCATGCTTAGACTTCCACATCCGGAACCCGTCATTCGATTGCGCACTCCAGTATTTCAGGTTGTGCATCACCACTTCCTCGCCCGGTTTGCTGCCGGCCACCCGCTCCAGCACCACTTCGCCCTTCCCGTCCGCCATCTTCGCGTGCGCCACGCCGCTCTTCGTGTCTACTTCCCACGAAAACGCCGTGTGGCTCACCCCTTTTTTCTGAAACGGTATCGCTGAATAAAGCTGCGTCAAAACGTCCAGCAGTGCCGCCTCTTGCTCCTTGCTGACGCTCGGATCGAAATTCGCCACCAGCCAGGAGTCCTTTCCCGTGCTCCAGTCGCTGCCTAGATCGCTTCCCAGCCACACCTTTGCTCCATCCAGCTTCGTTTCTTTGTAGTGCCCCTTGTCCACCTTCAGCACCAGGTTCGCCCTGCAAAACTGCGCGTCCATATGGTGCTCGTCCATGTGCTCTGTCGCATGCATGTTGAAATAGCATGGGCAGAACATGTCGCAGCTGCACGCTTCGATATAACTCGCGGTGATCTCAAAATCGGCCTTCGATGATTTTTCCTGCGCGTTCGTACTGAAATAAATAAGGCCCGCAGCCAGCACCAGCACTGCCGCCAAAAGGACTCGAGGAAAATGACGCATGATCCCTCCAATCAATCTGTCAAATTGTCAAAATGGGGCCCGACGTGGAATGGAAAAACTCTACTCCCCGGCTTTGCCGGTTTCAACTGCTTTCCCGGGAGATTTCTTATGGTCGGGGGAGATCCAGCAGCACCACGTCCGAGCGCTCCTGCACTCGCTCCAGCACAACTTCACGCCCGTCTGGCGAGATGTCGAAGTCGCGTATATCGAAATCTGGCGCGAGGTTGGTCAACTGCCGCTTGGCGCCGGTTTCCAGGTCGAGCCGCCAGAGGTTCTTGTGTTGAATATCCCCTTGCAGAAACAGTAGTGCCCGTCCCCCAGGCAGAAATGTCAGATGCCGTGCCCCCCGAGTCAGCGTCAGGGCTGGAAACGCTCGCGCTCCTGCTTCACTCGTCACAGCCTTCACTGAAAACGTGGTGCCAATATCGGGCCCTGAGTAGAAAACGAAGCGGCCATCGGGAGCCCACGCGGGATCTACCGAATAATCCTGCACAAAAAGCACGGGCGCGCCACCGTCCATCGGTATCCGGAACAGGTGTGGAACGCCACGATCCTCTGCCGCCGAAAGGATCGATTGGCCATCCGGCGCCCAGGCCGGGTTGCCCTGCAGGTCTAGCGATTCGGTCACAATCCGCGCGTTCGTGCCGTCGGCTTGCATCACGTACAACACATTCTTCTCGTGTTGCCGGACCGAGAATGCGATAGATCTTCCATCGGGGGAGATTGCCGGGCCGCCAAACACTTGCGCGCCCACCCCATTCCACAACTCCGTTCCGGTCCCGTTGGCGAGCTTCCAGACACTCTCGCTAGCGCTCGTCGCGGAAACATATAAAAGATACTCTCCCCCCAGGCGTGGAGAAAACCCCGTGCCCGTCGTCAGCGAAATTCGAGCTGGCGTAGGCGCCTCGGCGGGTGAATCTGCTAGCCGCAGGCGCCATAGTGTCCTTTTCGGACTTGCTTGCGTGACAACCAGACGCCGACCATCCGCACTCGCCGCCAGAGACGTGTACCGGTCAAGGCCAGAGCTCAGCTTATGCGGAATGCGCCGCTCAACATCCACGCTATACAGCCACGGCCCCGAACCGTCCGCATCGCCTGCCAGGTACATCAGTGTTCGCCGATCCAACAGGACCGGATGCGTCACGCGCGCAGAGTGCGACGTAATCCGTTCAGGAGTTCCGCCGCCTGGGGCGATCCGCCAAATGTCCAATTTGTCTGGGAGAGAACCTTCGACGAAATAGATGAATGCCGAGTCGGTCGACCACAAGGGGAAGTGGCAGTGCAGCCCGGCAGGCGCTGTGAAGATGGGCCGTCCATCCAATCGCCCGGTGCCGTCTGACACAAACAGCGGATCTCCGGGTCCGGGCGTGTGGTACGCGAGTCGGGAAACGTCGCGCGTCCAGTCGAACTCGGCCACGCCTTCCAGGTATGGCCTCGGCTGGCCCCCCAGCGTCGGCACCGCCCAGATACTGATGTCGCCGCTTGATCCGCCTTGCTTGCGAGCCCAAAACGTAACCAGCGAACCATCAGGTGAGAACCCCATCGTGCGGACTGATGGATTCACGAGTTCCGGCGCGCTCCCGTGGGTCAAGTTGTGAAATTCTCCCGAACCCACTTGCGTAACCCAGACGTCCATCTGTCCATCGCGATCGGACAGGAACGCCACGAAATGCCCGTCGCGCGACACCGCTGCGGCCTGCGCCACTCCATCGATATCGGTGACTGTCTGAAATCGCGCGGCCGCGATTGGGTTCCGCCAGAAGTATTCGATCTTCTGCAACCAGAGAACTACTCCAATTGCCAGCACACCGATCGCTGCCGCCAACGGCAAGACAATCTTCCATTTGCTTTTCCAGTTTGATATCGCTGCGCCTGGTGGCAGCGCATCGGAACTGGCCGACGGCGCATCGTCACCGTTCTCTGCTGCCGCTGCAGGCTTCCGGCCGCGCGCCCACGCATCCAACTCCACGCGAAACGCGTACACTGATCCCAACTTGTCGTGGACATGCCGGTGTACCGGCATTCCCTCTCGCTTCTCCCACCTCTGCACCGTCGTCACGTCGCGGTTCAGGTAGGCGGCAATCTCCTTCCAAGAGTCCAACCGGTCCTCGGGTGGCTTCACCTGCGCCGTTGTGCCGGGAAAACTGTCGCCCATCAACCTCTCCGTCCCTTCCTGCGTTTCGGACCGTTTCGGATTGTGACTCCGCCATTAGGGTAGCGGCATAGTACCGCATTCGACGGCATCCGGCGCTAAGTCCTTCAATCCCTTGCCTTACCGTTTGACCGCACCCGCCTGTCTACCCGATTGTGGCCGCACCACCCTCGGGGTGCACCAATACCAGGAAAGGACCACAATCATGAGATTGAGCAAACTATTGAAGCCCGCAGCCGCCGCCACAGCCTTCGCCGCCATCTTCCTCGCGGCCATGTTGAACACTCCCCCACGCGTCAAAGCCACCGACGATGACGATGACAACAGCAACGACTCCAGGATTCAACGGGGATTCGATATCGCACCTGTCCATCTCAACCTCGAGGGCAAAAACCGCGCTCTCGTCGGACTCGGCAGCTATATTGTCAACGCAACCGTCCCCTGCAATGAGTGCCATGGCGCCGGCCCTGCGATCAACCAATTCTTGCCGGGGGATAATCCATACTTTGGCCAGACGGCGGTAATCGATCCGGCGGCGTACTTGGGTGGCGGCAGAAGTTTTGGTGCACCGGTGCCAGGTTCGGCGGTCATCATCTCCCGCAACCTCACACCCGATAAAACCGGCCTGCCCATAGGCGGCCGCACATTTGGGGAGTTTGTTCAGATCATCAGGACGGGCGTGGACTTGGATCACCTCCATCCGACCTGTGCAACAGGAGTTGTTAACACGAGCTGCATTCCCTCTCCATACGATGGAGACCTTCTCCAGACCATGCCTTGGCCTGGTCTTAGAAACCTGACGAACCATGACCTGCGGGCCATTTACGAATATCTCAGTGCGGTCCCCTGCGTCGCAGGACCGCCGTCGCCTAGCCCGCGGCATAACGATTGCCAATAAAGCTGCCCTCGCAAATTGCCGCTACGAACGCGGCCGCATGGATCGGCGGACGGGTCGCAATACGCCCTTCCGCCTTCCCAAGAGTCTAGGGATGGACTTCGCCCAGGCGTTCCTGTAGCCTCTCTCGCATGAAACGCTCTAAATCACGCAAACGCGGTCCGGCGTCCAAGCCAAAGCCAACCGTCGCTCCTAAAACCATCGACGCCTACCTCGCCGCAGTCCCTGAGCCCGCCCGTTCCACTTTGCAAAACGTCCGCGCCGCCATTCGCTCCGCCCTTCCCCCATCCGCCACCGAAACCATCAGCTACAAAATCCCCGCCTTCCGTCACGTCGAAATCATCCTCTGGTTCGCCGCCTTCGCCAAACACTGCAGCCTCTTCCCAACCGCCCGCGTCATTGAAGAGTTCAGCGTCGACCTGAAGCCCTACACTCTCTCCAAAGGCACCATCCAATTCCCTACGGACAAGCCACTCCCCTCCGCTCTCATCAAGAAACTGGTCAAGGCTCGCCTCGCCCAAATCGCCGCCAAAGAGCGCCGCCGGTGAAACAACCCCCACTTTATGCCGAGAGGAGGCAAGGCAAGCCATGCCATACAGCATAGCGACGTTGCTGATCCGCAATCTTCGTGATGTCTTCGGTGAAAACGATCCCGCTCGCCGGCGCGCCGCCATCGACGAGCTTTACACTCAAGATTGCGTTTTCTACGACCCCAGCAAGGGAGTCTATCGTGGCCGTGACGAAATCGACCGCATCGCGGGCGCGATCAAAGCTACTCACCCTGAATTCCGGTATCAGCCAACTACAGAGCCCGCGGAATCGGGCAACGGCGGGCTGGTCCGCTGGATATCAGGCCGCCCGGGTGAGGCGCCAGCCTACGCCGGGACCGATTTCATCATTGCGCAGGACGGCCGGATCGCCGCCCTTTATCTCTTTTTCGACAAGCTACCTTGAGCTGCCGGTAAAGAAAGCGGGCTAATAATTTTACCGCGGCTGTCGATTTCGCCAGTCGCCGTTCGTCCTATAGGTAGAGCCCGAACAACTGCCTTAAGTTTTCCCGGCTCACAATCCGTCTCAGGAGACCCCAACATGCGCTTCATGATGCTGGTCAAATCCGCCGAAAACTCCGGCGCTCCGCCCAAGGAACTGATGGACGCCATCACCAAGCTCGGCGAAGACGCCGCCAAAAATGGCTCCATGATCGAAGGCGGCGGTCTCGCCCCCTCCGCGATGAGCACTCGCGTACGTTTGGCTCAAGGAAAAATCTCCGCCATCGACGGACCCTTTGCCGAAACCAGGGAACTCGTCGGCGGCTACGCGGTTTTTGAGTTCAAGTCGAAACAGGAGGCGGTCGAAAGCGCGCTGCAGTTCATGGAGCTTCACTGCAAATATTGGCCCGGCTGGGAAGGCGAAACCGAAATCCGGCAGATCTTCTCTCAACAAGATTACACGCTCGAAACCGGTCGCCTCGCCCTAAAGCCGGATGCCGCTCGCGGCGCTTGACCTCTTGAACGCAACCCCTCATTCTTCGCGGCAAGCACGGGACTCGGGTGACGCTCGAAAGTGCCCGCGAATCTAAGAGGCGTGTTTCGGGTGTTGCGCTGACGGGCGCCGCGCTTCCTTTGCCGAGCGAA
>Ga0210386_10001081_pt1 | contig 24503 bp, 21 predicted proteins | sample IncBWH32OmetaG_FD_160091 | JGI IMG/M metagenome (GOLD analysis project Ga0210386, IMG submission 160091) | Forest soil microbial communities from Barre Woods Harvard Forest LTER site, Petersham, Massachusetts, United States - Inc-BW-H-32-O ...
CAACCGGGTCATCAACACGCGCAACCTCGATGTCATTTATATCTGCGGCCCGGGGCATGGCGGCCCCGGCATGGTCGCCAACACCTGGCTCGAGGGCACTTACAGCGAGCTATATTCGAGCGTGCCGCAGACGAAGGACGGCATGCGCCGGCTGTTCCGCCAGTTCAGCTTTCCGGGCGGCATCCCGAGCCATGCTGCACCCGAAACTCCGGGATCGATTAACGAAGGCGGTGAACTCGGCTATTCGCTGTCGCATGCCTATGGCGCGGTCCTCGACAACCCCGACCTGATCGCGGCGTGCGTGATCGGCGACGGTGAGGCCGAGACCGGGCCGTTGGCTACCGCCTGGCACGGCAACAAATTCCTAAACCCGGCGACCGACGGCGCGGTGCTGCCGATCCTGCATCTGAACGGCTACAAGATCGCCAACCCGACGATCTTGGCACGCATCCCGCACGAGCAACTCGAGGCGCTGTTGGTCGGCTATGGCTACAAGCCGCATTTTGTCGAGGGCGACGACCCGCCGCGGATGCATCAGCTGATGGCGGCGGCGCTCGACCGGGTGGTCGACGAGATCGCGGCACTGCAGGAGGCGGCGCGCGCCGGTGAAAAGATCGTCTGCCCGCAATGGCCGATGATCGTGCTGCGCAGCCCCAAGGGCTGGACCGGGCCCAAAACGGTCGACGGGTTGAAGACCGAAGGCTATTGGCGCGCCCACCAGGTGCCGATCCCGGACATGGCCACGCCTGAGCATATCAAATTGCTCGAAGAGGGGATGAAGAGCTACCGGCCGCACGAGTTGTTCGGCGACGAGGGCCGGCTGAAGCCCGAGATCGCGGCATTGGCGCCGCTGGGCGACCGGCGGATGAGTGCCAACCCAAACGCCAATGGCGGCTTATTGCGCCGCGAGCTGGTATTGCCGGATTTCGCCGATTATGCGGTGGCGATCGAGGCACCCGGGCGGGGCGACGGCGAGGCGACGCGAATCATGGGCGCCTTTCTGCGCGACATCATCAAGCAGAACACGAATTTCCGCCTGTTCGGGCCGGACGAAACCGCCTCCAACCGCCTCTCGGCAGTGTTCGAGGTCACCGAACGCCAGTGGGTGGCCGAGACCCTGCCCGAGGACGACCATCTGATGCCTGAGGGCAAGGTCATGGAAATCCTCAGCGAACACACCTGCGAGGGCTGGCTCGAGGGCTATCTGCTGACCGGCCGTCATGGCCTCTTCAATTGCTACGAGGCCTTTATCCACATCGTCGATTCGATGTTCAACCAGCATGCCAAATGGCTGAAGGCGTCGCGCGAGATCCCTTGGCGGCGGCCGATCTCGTCATTGAACTATCTGTTGACCTCGCATGTTTGGCGCCAGGACCACAACGGGTTCAGCCATCAGGATCCCGGATTTATCGACCACGTCGTCAACAAAAAGGCCGACATCATCCGGGTCTATCTGCCGCCCGACGCCAACACATTGTTATGGGTCACCGACCACTGCTTGCGCAGCTGGAACCGGATCAACGTGATGGTCGCCGGCAAACAGCCTTCGCCGCAATGGCTCGACATCGAGTCGGCGATCAAGCATTGCGACGCCGGCATCGGCATCTGGGAGTGGGCGAGCAACGACCGCGGCGCCGAGCCCGACGTGGTGATGGCGTGCGCCGGCGACGTGCCGACCCTGGAGACCCTGGCGGCGGTCGATCTGCTGCGCCGTCATGTCCCGGATTTGAAAATCCGCGTCGTCAACATCGTCGATCTGATGACGTTGCAGCCGCACGAAGAGCATCCGCATGGCTTGACCGACCACGATTTCGACGCGCTGTTCACGACCGGCAAGCCGGTCATCTTCGCCTATCACGGCTACCCGGCGCTGATCCACCGGTTGACCTATCGCCGCGCCAATCACGACAACATCCATGTCCGCGGCTACAAGGAGGAGGGGACGACGACAACCCCGTTCGACATGGTCGTGCGCAACGACCTCGACCGGTTTCATCTCGCCTCCGACGTGATCGACCGGGTACCCAAGCTCGGCTACATGGCCGCCTACGCCAAGCAGGCGATGCGCGACAAGCTGATCGAGCACAAGCAGTACATCACCCGCCACGGCGACGACATGCCCGAGGTCAAGAACTGGCGCTGGCCCGCGGCGCCGGTCGCCGTCCGACCCGAATGACGGAATGCGAAAGGCTTCAGGATGCTGACGATCCCGCTCGAAAAGCTGGCCTACATTGTCGAGAAGGCGCGCGAATACGATGCCGAGGTGCCGGCCGATCCCGATGCCCAAGACGGCTCGGACGCGGCCGACGACGACGAGCGGGAGATCCTGCTCGATACCCCGGACAATCCGACGGCACAGGAGTTGCGCGACGCGCTCGACGGGCTCAACATCGACGAGCGCGAGGAATTGCTGGCATTGCTGTGGCTCGGGCGCGGCGACTACGACGCCCAAAGCTGGGGCGAGGCGCTGCGGCAGGCGCGCGACACCCGCACCACGACCGAAACCGACTATCTACTCGGCACGCCGCTGCTCGGCGACTATCTCGAAGAGGGGGTTGAAGCCCTCGGCTTGTCGCTCGAGGGTTTCGAGAGAGGGTAGCGGCCGCGATGCCCTATGCGACGACCGCGGAACTGCCGCCAGCGGCGCGCCATCTGCCGCCGCACGCGCAGGAAATTTTTCGCTCGGCGTTCAACAACGCCTGGGCGACCTACGCCGACCGCGGCCCGCACGATCAGGAGGAGATCGCGTTTCGCGTCGCGTGGGCCGCGGTCAAAAAACAGTACCGCAAACGCGGCGAGATTTGGTTGCCCAAGGCCGGCGCGGGGTAGCGCGCTGACCTGCCGGATCGTGACCGAGGCGGATCTCGAATGCGAGCTGGCGATGCTGCGCGCCGAGGCGACGGGGCGGCTGGGTGGGGTCTTTGGGCCGGGATCGATGGTCTGGCATATCGACCGCGAAGCGGCGGTGTTTCTCGCCGCCGGCCGCGCCTTGCTTTTGCAGCTTGCCCATCCCTGGGTCGCCGCGGCGATCGCCGAGCATTCGCGCAGCCTCGCCGACCCGATCGGCCGGTTTCACCGCACTTTCGGCTTTGTCTTTACGATGGTGTTCGGCACCACCGAAGAGGCGATTGCCGCCGCCCGCCGTCTTCACCGCCGCCATGCCGCGATATCAGGCATCCTCGCCGAAAGCACCGGCGCGTTTCCAGCCGGCACGCCTTATCACGCCAACGATGTCGCGGCGCTGCGCTGGGTTTTCGCCGCGTTGGCCGACAGCGCGATCGTCGCCTTCGAACTCGTGAACCCGCCGCTTTCGGCCGGTGAACGCGAGCGCTACTACGCCGAATTTCGCCGGTTCGCGGCGTTTTTCGGCATCCCGCAATCGGCCCCGCCAGCAAGCTGGCCGGCCTTTGCCGCTTATTTCGAGGAGATGGTCGGCTCGGACAGGCTTGCCGTCAGCCCTGCCGCGCGGGCCATCGCCGCCGAGCTGTTCGCCGGCGCCGGAACCCGGTTGCGCTCCCCCGGCTGGTATCGCGCGCTGACCACGGGCATGTTGCCCGAGCGGCTGCGCGATGAATTCGCCCTGCCTTACGGACCAGCGGAGCAGCGCGCCACTAAACGAGCGGTCGCGGCCCTGCGGTTCCTCTATCCCCGCATCCCGCCTCGGCTGCGCCATGTGGCGCCCTACCACGAGGCCTGCGCCCGGCTCGCCGGACATAGCCGGCCGGGGCCCCTGACGCGGCTGCTGAACCGCCTGTGGATCGGCCGCGATTCGATGGCGGGGTGATAGTTGCGAAAGTGATATCGTTGGCTCGCCGATCCGCAGCCGGAGCAGACGCATGGCGACAGCCGCCGCAAAAGTCGCAGAAAGCGCCACAGCCCGCGTATCGCCAGTGCCGGCCGGGACCGATCTCGTCGAATGGTATTTCGCACAGGGCTGGACCGACGGGTTGCCGATCGTGCCTCCGACCCGCGAGCGGGTCGACGAGTTTGTCGCGGCACTCGGTGGCGAACCTGATTTTGTCGAATGCAAGGTGCCGCCGCGCCACGGCAACCTGACGCGCGAGGTGCTGGCGGTCAATATGGTCATGGCCGGGTGCAAGCCCGAATATGCGGCGGTGGTGCGCGCGGCGATGCTGGCGCTGACGACCAAGGCGTTCAATTTGAACGGGGTCCAGGCCACGACCCACATGGCCGCACCCTTGCTGATCGTCAACGGCCCGATTGCCGGTGCGATCGGCATGAACGGCGACTGCAACGCCTTCGGCTCGGGCAACCGCGCCAACGCGACAATCGGCCGGGCGTTGCGGCTGATATTGCTGAACGTCGGCGGCGGCCGGCCGGGCGACCTCGACAAGAGCACGTTGGGCCATCCCGGCAAATACACCTATTGCGTCGCCGAGAACGAGAAGGCGAGCCCGTGGGCGCCCTATCATGTCGAAAAGGGCTTTGACGCCCAGGACTCGACGGTGTTCGTGCTTGCCGCCGAACCGCCGCACAGCGTCACCAACCACGTCGCCAACGACGCGGAGGGAATTCTCGACAGCATTGCCTCGGCAATGAGCACGATCGCCAACAACAACGCGGTGTCGAGCGGCCATTGCGCGGTGATCATCGGCCCCGAGCATGCGCGCACGATCGCCGGCAAAGGCTGGACCCGCCACGACGTCAAGAGCTACCTCTACATGAACGCCTACAACCTGTTTTCCGAGCTGACCTTCAACGAGCGCTACGGCAAGATCTACAACCGCAACCTGCCGCGTTGGTACAAGCGCGAGCAGGGTTCGCGCATCCCGGTCGTGCCCGACCCCGACCACATTCATTTGTTTGTCGTTGGCGGCGAGGCCGGCCGGTTCTCCGCCTTTATCCCCGGCTGGGGCCACATGTCGGCGCCGGTGCTGCGCAATATCGAAAGCGACGCGGCCCCGAGGCGCGAACCCGTCTGCGTCGACGGCACGTGTTATTTGTAGCGGATGGGTCGCGGCGGCCGGAGGTTTGTCTTTGCGAGGCGCGGAGCGACGAAGCAATCCCGCGCGGGCGAGCCGTGGAGGCGGTCTAGTCGAGATTGCTTCGCTGCGCTCGCAATGACACAGCTGCGATCTGAACCGCGTCCGCGATGGAACGGGAGAAATAGCAATGCGAAACGAAAGGGATCCGATCGTCTTTGACCCGCGCGGGGTGGTCGAGGCGGAGACGAAACCGCTGGCGCCGCGGGTGGACGATCTCGCCGGGCTGCGTCTCGGCGTGCTTGACAACACCAAATGGAACGCGGGCCGGCTGTTGCGCAAAACCGTGGCGCGGCTCGGCGAAGAGGCGGCGCTGGCCGCGGTCAGCTACTACCGCAAGGAAAGCTTTTCGAAAGACGCCGACCCGGCATTGATCGAGACCATCGCCGCCGGCAGCGACATCGTATTGACGGCGATCGGCGATTGAGGTTCGTGCACATCGTGCTGTACGCATGACGGCATCAGCCTCGAAGCCCTGGGCCGCCCGACGGCGGTCATCGTCACCGGCGAATTTGTGCATGAGGCGCTGATGCAGTGCCAGGCCCTCGGCATGCCCGACCTTTGCCCGGTCGTCATCGACCATCCGCTGAGCACGCTCACCGACGCCGAAATCGACCGGCGCGCCGAGCAGGCGCTGGCGCAATGCATCGCCGTGTGGCGTCACGGTAGAGCGGATCGCTAGGGTCGGACCGCCGATCAGGAGGAAGCGCCGATGACCGTTTCGCCGTTAGCCGGAAAGCCGGCGCCCGAGGAGGTGCTGGTCGATCTCGCCCGCCTCGAACGCGACTATTACCAATGCCGGCCCGATCTCGATGATCGTGAACAGCGCGTCGCCTTTGGTACCAGCGGGCATCGCGGCTCGCCGTTTCGCGGCTCGTTCAGCGAAGCCCATATTCTGGCCATTACCCAGGCGATCTGCGACTACCGCCGGATCCAGGGGACGGACGGCCCGCTCTACCTCGGCAAGGACACCCACGCGCTGTCCGCGCCGGCGCAGCGCACCGCGCTCGAAGTTTTGGCGGCCAACCGGGTGCACACGATCATCCAGCGCGACGACGGGGTGACGCCGACCCCGGTCATCTCGCGCGCGATCCTCGTCTACAATCGCGGCCGCAGCTCGCATTTGGCCGACGGCATTGTCGTCACCCCGTCGCACAACCCGCCCGAGGACGGCGGTTTCAAATACAACCCGACCCATGGCGGCCCGGCCGACACCGAAACCACCCAATGGGTTCAGGACCGGGCAAACGAGCTGTTGCGCGGCGGCAATGCCGCGGTGAAGCGGGCAACGCCCGCCGCCGCCGTCACGGCCGGCACGACGCATCCGCAGGATCTGATCCATCCCTATGTCGACGATTTGCGCAATGTCGTCGAAATGGAGGCAATTCGCGCCGCCGGGCTCAAACTCGCGGTCGACCCGCTCGGCGGTGCCGCGGTGAATTACTGGGAGCCGATCAACACCCGCTACAAGCTCGATATCGAATTGGTCAATCCGTTGGTCGATCCGACCTTCGCCTTTATGACCCTGGACCATGACGGGCGGATCCGCATGGATTGCTCTAGCGCCCACGCGATGGCGCGGCTCGTTGGGCTCAAGGACCGCTACCGGCTCGCCTTTGGCAACGACCCCGATGCCGACCGCCACGGCATTGTGACGCCGGGTGCCGGGCTGATGAACCCCAACCATTATCTGGCGGTCGCGATCGGCTTTCTGCTGGCCCATCGGCCGCACTGGCCGGCAGGTGCCGCGATCGGCAAGACAGTGGTCACGAGCGGCATGATCGACCGCGTCGTGCACCAGGCGGGGCGGCGGCTCGCCGAGGTGCCGGTCGGGTTCAAATGGTTCACATCGGGTCTGTTCGACGGCTCTTGTTGCTTTGGCGGCGAGGAGAGCGCCGGGGCAAGTTTTCTGCGGCGTGACGGCAGCGTATGGACGACCGACAAGGACGGCCTGATCATGAATTTGCTGGCGGCCGAGATCACCGCCTGCACCGGCGAGGACCCGAGCCGGCATTACCGTGAACTCACCGCGCAATTCGGCACGGCGTATTACAGGCGGATCGACGCGGCGGCGACGCCCGCGCAAAAGGCGAGGCTCGCCAAACTCGCGCCCGACGCCGTCGAGGGAGCGAGCCTCGCCGGCGAACCGATCATCGCCAAGCTGACCCGCGCGCCCGGCAACGACAGCCCGATCGGCGGGCTGAAGGTGGCCGCCGCCAATGGCTGGTTCGCAGCCCGGCCGTCCGGCACCGAGGCGGTCTACAAGATCTACGCCGAAAGCTTTAAGGACGAGGCCCATCTCGACCGCATCGTCGCCGAAGCCCAGGCGATGGTAGACAAAGCGCTGGGGCCGTGAGTCGCGGGGTAGCCCACGGAAGCGCACCCGACAAACCTCACGCCCCGCCGGAAAGGCAAGCCGCATGCTGACCGCGAACCCGACCGTCTTCCTGGTCGATGTCGACAATACGCTGCTCGACAACGATCGCATCCAAGCCGATCTCAAGCGCCATCTCGAACGCGAGTTCGGGGCTGCCTGCCGCGACCGCTATTGGGCGATCCTGGAGCAGCTCTTCACCGATCTGGGCTACCGTGACTACCTCGGGGCGTTGCAGCGCTATCGGGTCGAGCACCCGAAGGACATACATCTCTTGTCGATGTCGTCCTATCTGGTGGATTACCCGTTCGCCAATCGGCTCTACCCCGGAGCGCTCGACGTCCTCGAGCGTCTGCGCGACTGGGGACAGACCGTCATCCTGTCCGATGGCGACGTAGTCTTCCAACCGCGCAAGGTGGAGCGCTCCGGCATCTTTGAGGCCGTCCAAGGACAGGTGCTGATCTACATCCACAAAGAAGACGAGCTCGGCGATGTCGAGGAGCGCTACCCGGCCGCTCGCTACGTCCTGATCGACGACAAGCCGCGAATTCTCACCGCGGTAAAGAAGGTCTGGGGCGACCGCGTAACCACGATTCTGCCCCGTCAAGGTCAATTCGCCTGCGGCCCGGACGCCGCCTCCTATCCGGCCGCCGATCTGACCATCGAGCGGATCGGAGAGCTGGTCGACTACGACCTTCCCGCTTTGCTGGGAGGCCACGAACGACAGTGAGGCAGAGAGCCGGTTTTTGAGTGGCGCTCGGCCGGCGGCCCTTCGACCGATCAGCGATCGGAGCACTGCTTACGGCGGCGGGTGGTCAGGAGGTGTCGCCGTTCCCAGACCCGACAAAACGAGCACCCTCAGAAATGCGTGGGCCGCGCCGTTTGGAGTTGCAGATCCTGGCGGGGAGCGCCATCGCTAAGCGAATTTTACCGCAGCGTGAAATTTTCGTCCGTCCGGGATGGGGACCAGGATGCAATCATACGCATCGCCCGTGGCGAAGCTCCGGTGGGCGAGTCCATTCTTGATCGCGGCACAAAGGCATGTCCGTTATCGGCGCACCGCCGGTTCGATGCGTCCGCCGCAGCGGTCTCGCGCCTCAACAATCGTCACTCGTTTGCCTGCGCGCGCTCGTGCGCAGTCGTCAGGCCCGCGGCGCCAGCACCCAACGACGCGAAAATTCGTCAGATGCAGCGGGGTCATCATGGTAATATCAGGCTCGCTCTGGAACCGGCAGCTGTAGGCGGCAGCGGAAACGAAGTGCGGCCCTGGCATTGTCGCCAGGGCTTTGCGTAGCTGAACTACTCTCCCGCGCGGACCGGAGCGTGTCGCGATCAGGCCGCCGCACCCGTGCGCGCGGCGGCGCTAAGCGCGCGGATCTGGCGGGCGGCGTTCTTCAGCTCTTGATCCCGCAGCTGCGACGCCACCTCGTCCTCCTCGGCGAGAGCGAGAAGCCCCCGCAACCGAAGCGGCTTTTCAAAGAATGCCATGGTGGCGTCCAGCGGAGTTTGGCCCTCGGCGACCGGGAGCGGGATCTGCTCGGCGAGCCCCGGCCTGATATGGTAGTGGGCGCCCATACTGAAGGGGTCGAAGCGCAGCGCCTGTTCGCGCTTGCCGGCTACGGCAACCACGATCGAGGGCCGTTCGATCTGGTCCGGCTCGCGGCCGGCCAGCCGCCGGTCGGGGTGGAACAGTATCTCCAAATGCGGACCGGCATCGATATGATGCCAGCCGCTCCTGTCCTCGGGCATCGTTTGCTGCATCCGCGGTCGTTCCATCATGCACCTCCCTTTTTGAAAATGTTGAAAACCAACCGGCCCCGACCGGGCGCGCGCCGCCGTCAGTGCAAGCCATAGAACCCCAAAGCACCGCCGGCCAATACCTGGCGCCTCGCCTCGGCGGATAACGGCCCGAGCCGGTCGCGTACCATCTGCGGTGCTCCCGGGAAGAAGCCGTCCTGATGCGGATAATCGGTCGCCCACATGATTTTGTGCGGGCCGATATAATCGGCCAGCACGGCGATGCTGTTCTCGACCGGCTCGAACGAGATCCAGCAGTTGCGCTGAAACAGTTCGCTCGGCCGCGTTTTCGGCGCGGTATCGTTGAAGCCCTGGTCGTCAAAATGCCGGTCCATGCGGTCGAGCCAGGGTGCGATCCAGCCGCCGCCCGACTCTAGAAAAGCGACGCGCAGCCGCGGGTGGCGATCGACAACGCCGCCCCAGATCACGCTCATCGCCGCCAGCATCATCTCCATCGTGTGGCTGATCATGTGGCGTGCCGCGCGGTCCGCCTCGAAGCGGTCGACGCCGACGGTGGGCATTGCGGTGGTCGAGCCCTCGTGAAAGCCAATCGAAAAGTCGAGCTCCTCGGCCATCGTCCAGAACGGCTCGTACATCGGGTCGCTGATCATCTTGTTGCCGTGATACGGGTTCGGCCGCAGAAAGCCGCCGCGCATGCCGAGCGCCTCGCGCGCGTAGCGCATCTCGTCGATCGCGAGGTCGACCGACTGCATCGGCAGCATCGCGACCCCGAATAGCCTGTCGGGATAAGGCTTGCAGTAATCGGCGAGCCAGCAATTGTAGGCGCGGCACATGGCCCCCGCGAGCCCGGGGTCTGCGACCGCGCCGGCGAAGAGGCCGAGGCTCGGGTACAAGAAAGCAGCATCGATACCGTCGGCGTCCATGTCGACGATGCGGGCGTGCGGGTCGAACCCGCCCTTCTTCCCCTCGGCGTATTTGAGGGTGTCGGGCTTGACCGCGCCCTGGCGGACGCCGACCGCGCCGAGGCTGCCGATCCCGCGCGGGTTGCCCAGCATTTTGCCTTCGACCTGAAGGCGCTCCTTGCCGTTCTCGTCGATGGCGAACCGCGGCCGTCGCTCGCGGAAGGCGGGATCGATGTATTTGTCCCAGAGATCGAGCGGTTCCAGGATATGGCCGTCGGCGTCGATGGTGTTGTAGGCGCGAGCCATGACCCGTCTCCTCCACAGATACAAGGCACCGATTTTAGCCGACGCGCGACGCCGGCGCGAGGCCGAAGTCCCAAAAATGACGGCCGCATCGGCGGGCTGAAAGTCCGAGCCGATAGGCCGCTCTGGGCGTACCAGCCGCGAGCGAACCGGCCATCGACGAGGCGCATTCACTATTCCGAATAGGGTTCACGCTCGCGCCATTCGCGAAGGTGCGTTAGCATCCGGCAGACCCGCAGGGATGCGCGCCCCGAGGGGCGTCCGCATCGTCGGGAGTGCAATCCTTCGAGGGGTGCGTCCGGTGTCAGAAACAGAAAGAGTGATTGCCTCACAGGCGGCAATAGGCGACGCCGCGGCCGACCGGGCCTCCGATTTTGACGCGGTCGTCATTGGCGCCGGCGTTTCGGGCCTCTACCAGCTCTACAGGCTGCGCGAGCTTGGCCTCAAGGTGCGGGTGTTCGAAACCGGCACCGGCGTCGGCGGCACCTGGTACTGGAACCGCTATCCCGGCGCCCGCTTCGATTCAGAGAGCTATACCTACGGCTACTCCTTTTCGCGGGACTTGCTGGAGGAATGGGACTGGGCCGAGCGCTTTGCGTCGCAGCCCGAGACCGAGCGATATCTGAACTATGTCGCCGACAAGTTCGACCTGCGTAGCGACATCCAGTTCAAGAGCCGCGTCGCCGCCGCGCATTACCGGGAGGAAAGGCAGAGCTGGGAGGTCACGCTGGAGGATGGCAGGCTCTACCGTACGCGTTTCCTGATTACCGCGATCGGCGTGCTCTCGGCGCCGACCATGCCGCGCATCGCCGGCGTCGACACGTTCAAGGGCCAGTCCTGCCACACTCATTACTGGCCCAAGGAACCGGTGCGCTTCGACGGCAAGCGGGTCGCGGTGATCGGCACCGGCGCGACCGCTGTGCAGACCATCCAGGAAGTTGCCAAGACCGTCGGACACCTGACCGTGTTCCAGCGCACCCCGCAATGGTGCGCACCGTTGCACAACGGCAGGATCGGCGAGGCGGAGATGCGCCGCATCAGGGCCAGCTATCCCGAGATCTTCGCACGCTGCGGCGACACCCCCGGCTGCTTCATCCATGCCCCCGACCCGCGCTCGACCCACGAGGTGACGCAAGAGGAACGCGAGGCTTTCTGGGAGAAGCTTTACGCCGAGCCGGGCTTCGGCATCTGGCAGGGGAACTTCCGCGACATCCTGGTGGATCGCGAGGCCAATGCGCTGATCTCGGATTTCATCGCGCGCAAGATCCGCCAGCGCGTCAAAGACCCTGCGGTCGCCGCGAAATTGATCCCGAAGAACCACGGCTTCGGCACTCGCCGGGTACCGCTCGAGACGCGGTACTACGAGGTCTACAACCAGCCCAACGTCAAGCTCGTCGACATCAACGAGACGCCGATCGAACGCATCACGCCGGCCGGCATCAAGACCAGCGACGCCGAATACGAATTCGACATGATAATCTACGCCACCGGTTTCGACGCGATCACCGGCAGCTTCGATCGCGTCGACATCAGGGGCGTCGACGGACGCCGGCTGAGGGATGAGTGGAAGGCGGGGCCGCAGACCTTTCTCGGCATTCTCGTCGAAGGGTTTCCGAACATGCTGATGGTAATGGGCCCACATGCCGGGCTCGGCAACTTTCCGCGCGCCGCGGAGTACAGCGTCAATTGGGTGACCGGCCTCGTTCGCTTCGCGCGCGACCGCGGCCTGACACGGATCGAGGCCACCTCTGCGGGCGTGGCCCAGTGGACCGACCACGTCAAGGCGCTGGGCGAAGGGCTGCTGATGAACGAGATCGACTCGTGGATGACCGGCGTCAACCGCAACGTCGAGGGCAAATCGACCCGCAAGATCATGCGCTACAGCGGCGGCCACCCCGCCTTTCGCGAGCACTGCGATAGGGTCGCGGCAGACGGGTACCGTCAGCTCGCGCTGGGCTAGACGGACAAGACAAGGTTTACATGGGTGGTCGATTCGCGCCGAAAGCGGTCGTCGGCCGAGGCGTGCTCGCTTTGGTGGTCCAGGACCATCCGAACCGCGCGGGCACGAACCTCAGGGGAATACCGCGGAACTCGCTTCGTCATCGCTCCATCCTCTCAAGGGTTGGAGCCTCCGGCAAACCCGGCGCGGGGCATGCGGCTACGTCTCATCGCCCTTTGGAAGCACGCTCCGAGCGGAAACACAAAGCGGGCCGCGGCCTTACTAACTAGCCAAGGGCTTGACCTTAATATCCCTACCATATCGGCGGGTACGGGCGTCCCCTTCCCAGGACCCGATCGCGGCAAGCCGATGGCTGCTGGCGCGACAGTTAGTTAGCCCGCCGACATCGCTGCCGCGCACGGCCTTCCCGCAATCGGTGAGTTTCGCAACGCGGTTTGGCGTTAGCATCAGGGGAGCACGGCCGAGGGTTATTTGGTGTCGTAATGCTCGGCGCCGTCCCAGTCGTCCAGGGGCGGGACGGCGAGAAAGCGGCTGCAGCGCTCGGCATAAAGGGCTGCCGCTCGATCCGCGGGGCAGCATGCGGCGAAATGCCGAAACCGGTCGTGCGCTTCGCCCCACTGCCGGTTGCGATAGGTCTCGATCGCCTGCCGCCATTCGCAGCATCGCGCGACCGCCGCCGCCGAGGCGCCGCCGTCGGCTCCCGCGTCGAGCGCGCCGACCAGCTCGAATAGCGGAATGATGTGCGACGTGCCGGCCGGGACGACAAGATCGAGCGGCCTGAATAGGAAATGGTCGCGCACCTGCGCCTCGACCGCCTCGGTCGCAATGATCTGCGTGCCGTAGCGCTTGTTGAGCCCCTCGACGCGCGATGCCAGGTTTACCTCGGCACCAAGAGCCGTGTACTGCATCCTGTCGGACGAGCCGACATTGCCGACCACCACCTCGCCGCTGTGCAGGCCAAAGCGGGTCAGCACCGGACCGTGTCCTCTCAAAGCGAATTCGGCATTCAGCTGCACATTGACGGCGCGACATCGCAGCACGGCGCGGCAGGCATCCATTGCGTGATCGAGATTGGTCATCGGCGCATTCCACAATGCCATGACGGCATCGCCGATGAACTTGTCGACCATGCCGCCATGCTCGTGAATGCACCGCGACATCGCCTCGAAATAGAGCGAGAGCTCCGCGAGCACGTTCTCCGGGATCAGTGCCTCCGCGCGGCGCGTGAACTCTTCGATATCGGTGAAGAGGATCGTCACGCATCGCCGTTCGCCACCGATCCCGCCCCCTTTCCCGGATGTGACGATTGTGCGCGCAAGTGCTTTCGGGACATAGGCGCCAAAGCTGCGGAGCCCATCCCGCATGGCCTCCACCGCCTGCGCCAGCTGGTGGATTTCAACGATGCGCGAGCTGATCGTCGAAGCGTCGTCGAGATAGAATTCCCGGATCCGCTTCGTCTCATCGACAATTCGTTCGATCGGCTGGGTCAGCGACCGGGAAACCCAGAAGATCGCAAGGATTATCAGAACCGTTACGCCCCCGGCGAGGGCGATCATCAAGACGCTCGTGTGGCGGATCGGACCGACGAAATCGCTTTCGGCGGCGATGACGCCGATGCTCCAGTCCTTGCCAAAGCGCCGAGGTAACGGAGTAAAGGCGACAAGATAGGTTCTGCCGGCGAGTTGCGCGGTGAAGCGGTCCCCGGCTCCCGCCTCGCGCAGCTTCACCGCCTGTGCCACGAACGGATCGCCAACTTCGCTCGCCGTCGCCAGAGTGATGGTGTCGCCGACCTGGCGAAGCACCGAATCGAGCCGCGGATAGCCGACCAGGCGATCGTTGTTATCGATGATGAAGGTGACCCCGTGCCTACCAACCCGCTCGCGCGCCAAGAAATCGGCGAGCGTGTCGAGCGAAATGTCTGCGCCGACCACGCCGATGGCGTGGCCGTGATCGGTCGCGATGCGCTGCGACAGGGTCAGTCCCGGCTGCTTCGAGCTGAAGAACACATACGCATCCGAAACGAACAAACTCTCCCGGCTCGCCGCTCCGCGATACCACGGTCTGACCCGCGGATCGAACCGCGCCGGCGCTCGCTCGACGGCGACGACACTTCCCGACTCGGCGAGGTAAAAATACGTGTCGATCATTTTACCAGAATTCGTATCAAGAATTCGCAAGACGAAGCGGGCATCCTTCGGCGGTTTCATCCCGTTCGGAGCAAAATGCGCCAGGCCAGGTGGCAGCCGCTCCGCTTGGTAGAAGGCGCCGTCGCGGGCAAAACCTACATATATGCTTTCCACCTGAGGCGTCGATTGCAGGACCTTGAGGTCATACTGGAACGCCTCGGGCCGACGCAGTAGTTCCGGATCGATTTTGGCGAGACTTGCGGTCGCCTCGACGACCCGCGCCATTGGGCTCAGCAGACCTTCGGTATGGTCCATAACAGCAGTGGTAGCCCGGTTCATGATCTCGGTCGCGAGATCGCGGGCCAACTGCGCATTGCGCAGGTAGAGAATTCCGATAATGCCGAGAATGAGCGGCATCGTGATCAGCACGAACGCGACGCTGACGCTGATGCGAAACGGCACCCGAAGCCGGGGTCTGCCGATCATCAGCGGCGGCGAATCCGGGCCGCTGCCGGGATTGGCCCGTGGCCGCCAAGATTGGAGGCGGCCGCCGCCCCGAGCGCGCGGGCGAGACGGATGCCCACCCGCAGCGCCGCGGCCTGCATTCGATCCCGCAGAGATGGATTGGGAGCGTCGACAATCAAGTTAAGTTGGCTTTCGTCTGACCCGCTTGCGTCCGCGTTCCACACCCAATTAGGCCATTCGGACTTGCTTGGCGAAGGGCCGGTTGGGTCAAAATCGAGGCGTTCCGTTACGTCGAGCCCATCTGCGCGGTTTCGACGGCGCTTTCGATCGCGCTAAGACCGCGGCTCCTTTAAGGCATCGTCTCGCCTTTGAACGGGTCGTGTCCACGCGTGTCGCGGCAGCGACCCTGCGAGCCGCCGGGTTCCGTTCCGGCAAGCTGCTATGGCATAGGGAAGGACGCGCTCACTTCGCACAGGCCGCCGCGCCTCGCCGCAACCCTCCGAAGGCGGTCCAACGGGCACGATGTCGGGATCGGTGGTGTCGGTCTTGATGGTCAGCAACGCGCCATAGAGGGCGTTGGTGTCGAGCTCCAACAGCCCGGCTTTTTCGATCAGACCGTCGGCCTGGATCAAGCGGCGGGTGCGGGCTTTGCGTTCGGCTTCCCTGAGCTGCATTTCCATCTCCGAGGACCCCTGATGGGCCGCCGAAAGCGCTGTCTATGCGTATCGCCTGCCTCACCTGCATCTGGCGAGGCCGGACCCCGCATGTCCGGCTGCATGGCGCCTGGACTACCGCCACGCGCTCCCGGGCAGCGTTGCTCCGTAATGGCGGCATCATGATCATGTCACTTCGACATGGGCCGATCCCGCCTGGACGCCGCATGTTCGAAGTATCGGCCGAAGAGACGATGGCGCTAGCGCAGCGCCCAGGTCTTTCCTGTACGCTAAATCGAGCAGCAGAGTCTTCGTTACGGCAACTCGGAGCTAGTTGGACACGTCGAGCATTCCAAATGAACATCGATTCGGACTTTAAAAGGGTAGCTTGCTGTAAAGGGTGACCACGACCCGGGAGGCGGATCAGGCTGTCTAAAGGTCTCTTTTTTGCAGGGCATAGAGCCCCGGGCGGGATCATTTTGCCGCTGCCTACATAAGATTGAGCCTGGTGCACCGCACTCTGAGCTGACGAGGAAGATCGGAATGGCCCGCCGAGTATGATGATTTTTCGGCACGCATGAATCGGCCCTATGCGTAAAGATATACTACATTTAGGACAAAAACGATTGCCGATCGTTAACAGGCGCTAAATTGGAGAAAGGGACAACTATTAAGACTGCGGCTGTTGTGTTATCGGCATCCTGTTTAAAGGAACCTTATCTCATACGGCCCATGCACAGGTTCAGATTGGAATCCCGGGCGTTGGCCAAGTGACGATCGGGCAGCCACCTACTCAAGTACCGCCGCCCGACTATGGCCAAGCGCCGCCACCGGGCTATGAGCAGCGCGGCGAGCATTGCGAGCATCTCATTCGAACAGAGCATGAACTCCGCGAGCAGGTAGCATGCATGCCCTGGCTCAGACCGCGCGAGACTTGAGCCCGGCTACGGGAAATGCACGAGGCCCGAGAGCAGTGTTGGCAGCGCTAAGAAAAGCGGAAGACGACCTGATGCCCGAGGCGGACCAGCCGCGCAAGATCGAGGTGGGCATGAGAGTCCAATCTCGCCGTAGGTGGCGCAGCAAATGGCGGCCTAACCGGCGAATGCAACTGAACGGACACCGGAATCGAAGGTCCGTTTTTCGCTTCAAGTGCTGCAGATTTGCCTCGGCGCCAGGCGGCGGTTTGTTTGCACTACCATCGCGGCGGCAAGCTTTTGTACCGGGTTCGGCATGGCCGATCGCCGGCTATTGCAGTCAGATAGTCGCCTTCCTCGCCAAAATCGGGCCGCCTCCGCTGAACAGCGGTCATCGACCCGAAGCGAAGCGAAATCCCGTGTCATTTTCCTGACACCATCGGTCCGGATGCCGAGAGGTGAGTTGCGCCAACGTTCAGATTGTGACGGCGGGAAGCGTGTCCCTTTGCAAAAAAGGAAGGAGTGCGCGATGCGTTACTGCATCACACTGCGATTCAGACCAGACGGGCGGATTACGGGTTGGTATGACGGCAGCGTAAAGTGTTGGTCAACCGACCGGCGGCGGGAAAAACTCTTTGACATGAAACGCGACGCGAAGCCCATATGCCGAGAGCTGCGCAGTCGCTGGCCCCGTAACGCGCCGGTCATAAACATTGAAGCGGAGCAGCCCGAGGTGGCGTCGTCGATGTACTACGGGGCCGAGTGAGCGGAGGGATACTCGCCAAATAACTGACCGAACGGGAATTCAGGACCGATTTGAGCCCGAACCAGAGATCGAAATGTTTGAAACGCTATGCTCTGAACGTCACGCAGACAGCATAAATGGAGATTTTAACACGAGCAGGATCATACTGGCGCCCCCGATCTACACCATGGGCGCGGATACGCACACTACGCAATGGGATGCTCTTCCGACACTCGGCAGTGGCCGACACCTGATGATGGGCGACGACCCGCGTCTGCACAAGATGCCCACCGCGCCGACGCTGGTGGACTTTTTCCGGCACCGGTTCGTCCCCATGGTGGCAAATCACTTACTTCAGAGCGCAAGGCTTGCGAGCAGGGCGGGGTTGGATGAGAAGGTGGTCATCGCATGTTTGCTGCACGACATCGCAATGGCGGGTCTCGTCACCGCTGATCATGGATATTGGGGAGCCCAGCTGATAGAGCCTTACGTGGATGACGAGGTCAGCTGGGCGGTGCGCCACCACCAAGCCTTGCGCTATTTCCCCGACAAGTCCGTCGGCTACTCGTATCCCGACGCCTATATCCAGTATTTTGGCGAGGATTATCAGCCGCCGGACTACATTCGTCAAGCGTACGAGCAGGCGCGCCGACACAAGTGGTACATGACAAGCAGGCTAATCACGATAAATGATGTTTACGCCTTCGATCCCGACGTTGTCGTGGACGTCGACGATTTCCATGACCTCATCGGCCGACATTTTAGGCAACCAAAGGATGGGCTAGGGTTCGACAATTCGCCGGTCGCGCATATCTGGCGCACTATGATCTGGCCGCACAACTCACTATGAATAGACGGTTACTGCATCAATAGACGGTTACTGCGCGTGGAAATGCGCCTCCACGCTCCTGGTCAAGAAGGCCAGAAGGAATTGACTCTCGACTCCGTTGTTTTGTTCCCTTCGCGCGCAGTGATCTAGCGCTTCAACGAGGCCACGATCGCGCCAACGCGTGAAAGCTGATGCCGTCAGGCCCGTCAAAGTTAAAGCCGTCAGGCCCGCCGACGTCGGCTGCCTGTGAGTAGGAACTCAGTGCAGCGCGTTTTATTTACCCAAATCGCTGGCCAGGGATGAATTGGTCATTGATCCCGAGCTTTCGTTCTCGGGTGGCGTGCTGGATCCTTGGGCGATTCCGGCGCCGCCGGTCAGCGCTTCCCAGGTTTGCGCATCAAGCGATGCTGTCCGATTCAGGCCGTTATCCCGTTGGAACTGCACGAGGGCTAGCTCCGTCTTGGGACCGAGGACGCCATCGAGCGACGCCTTGTAAAAGCCTCTGAATCGAAGTTCCACTTGCGCCCAGCGAATGTCGTCCTTCCGGAGGCTATCGTCTGTTCCCAAAATACCCGAAGGTTGAGATGCCGCAGGCATGTTTACGGCATTTGGTGTGTTACCCGCGTCGGCCCCACTATTCAAAGCAGCATCCAGAGTAGCGGTTCCAATACCCAAAGCGAGTACCGAAACAGCACTTAGAACCGATTTTCCGATTAGCCTTTTCATCTTGACCCTCTTTCGATGGTCGAAGCCTTCACGACCACTTTCGCAAACGCCAACTCAACTATAGGCGTTCATCGTCCACATATTTGTCACAAGATATCATTGGGCTCTAATTGCTCCAAGTGCGAATTATTGATCATCCAATGCGCGGATGAGTTGCTTTACGGTATAAGGCTTGGGATGGAACGTGCTGTCCTCGATAAATTCGTCAATGAGGCGATCGCTTTCAACGCCACCGGTCGTGTAGATTTCGGGGGCAGCGCGCCGGGTGAAGGTCAGCAGCAGCAGGCGCTGCGGGTCGCTGCCGTTCTGGATCAGATGAGCCACCCGGTGGGCGAGCGTCTGGGTCTTGCTCGTGCCGGCGGCGGTGCGGGATGGTCGCCGATGCCATATTCGACAGCGTTGCGCTATTCCGGATTGAGGCCGTGCAGATGCTGCGGGCCATCGATCGCTTGCAGCTTTGCGTTCCTTTTCTGTTCGCTCTAAGCGATAGCATCGGCGCGACAGCGTCGCAATGCCCGTGGCCGGGTCGGGGAAAACGCGGCGTATGCCATTGTCCGGAGGGCACGCTGGATCGATTTTTAGACGGTCGCTGCGCGAATCGCCCTTTCGGCGACGTCTGCCCCCTGCGCCTTCCGCTCATCGTTAGCGAAGCAGGCTTTGAACTCGGCCTCGACGCTAGGAAATGCGACCAACCCGAAGAGGCAAGGAGCCATGCCCTCAAGGCCGTTGCCAAACGGTCGCGCGCGCTTTGGACCAAAACACACCCAGCGGCGGTGGCAATTGTCTGGGGAGCCGGTCGGAAGCAGGCGGAGGTCGTCAGCGTGATCGTGCGTTGCGAATCGCTTTGTGCTTCCGATCGAGTCGCAATCAATCACTAAAAACTACAGTTTATCACGGCTTCTTAGGCATGGCGGCGGCCGCAACGGGCACCGGAACGACCGCTGTCGGCGTCTGATGAGGAAGGTAAAAGAGGAACAGGCCCTGCGAAGGGAGTGTGTTGGCCCCAATATAAGGAATACCCGAACGGCAGCGGGCCTGCCGGAGCACCGGCTCGTCACGCGCGCGTATATCGAATGAGCGTCTCAGTAAGGTCGAGCTGGACCGCCTCGCCGTTATCTGCCATTCCTTGCTCGGGGCGCTTATTATCCTAGGGCTATCGGTCCGAGAAGCGTGTTCTATTAACCAAATCTTATTTAGGGCCGGAAATTGCCAGAGCGGTCCGTAAGCCGCAGCGGTTCATGCGTGTCGGCTTCCTAGCTCCCTTGATATCGATCCTTTGGAACCGAGGGTTTCCACGCTTTTGATGAGCCCAGGTGAATGTGCTCCAACCTACAGAGGGGGCGTAAAGAGCTGCAACCCAGACGCTAAGCCCGGCAAACTGCCGCTTGACTTCGGGTTTTATGCCGGGCCAGGTTTTGAGCTGTAGACCAGCTGGGGGAGCCCAGTGAGCGGCGTGGGGGCGGTCCAGTCCACCGCCCCCACGCCTAACTGACGGATGGAGACACATACCATGCGACAGCTGTGGTTGTGTAAAACACCAGCCTGCCTGCCGGCAACTTGTGATTGGGAAACTGCGTCGCCACGACCGCGCGGTTGGCAGCGGTGACGCGTCGTGGCGGCGCTGAGCATCCCCGCAGCACTGGCGATAGCGCTGCGCTGTGCCCCGGCCGAGGACCCGGGGATGCTGGTCGGGATCGCGCGCCAAGAGAGCGGCCTCGAAACGATGACCTTGCACGACGACACCTCGGGCCAGGTGCTGCGTGGCGCGGGTGTGATCGAAATGGCGAGGCGCCTGATCGCCGCCGGCCACTCGGTCGATCTCGGCGCCTGGCAGATCAACAGCCGTAACCTCGCGCTGCTGGGTCTAGGCATCGCCGATGCGTTCGAGCCGTGCAAAGCCGTGTCCGCTGCCGCCCGCCTGATCGAGTTGTTCAGCCGATACAACACCGGCAGTCCGTCGCGGGGATCGCAAACGGCTACGCCGCCTCGGTTTTGGGTGCCATTCGCTGGGTGAAGGGCAAGGCAGAGAAACAGCCCCAGCCCGCCGCGCCTGACCCGCCGCCGCCTTGGAATGTCTTTCCCGATACCGATTGGCTGTCAGCCGACCAGAAAACGGCGGATCCATCACCGTGGCTCGAAACCGAAGGGGGTGCCCGCGATGCGCAGTAAGAGATCGCCCACGCAACTCACCCTCTGCGAGGCGATTGATCCGCGGTTCATGCGCGGGGCGTCACCTTCGCCGGGCGTTCATACGACGCCGGCGCCGCTTGTTTTTCCTTCTCTCGAATGCTGCGCGACTTCGCCCGTTCCTCCGCCGCCGTCGCCGGGCCCGGAGCCGGTCACGTCGTCACCATCGCCGTGACTCGCTTCCCCCACTCCGGCCCGTTTCGTTCGGGCTCGGATCAACACCACAAGGAGAAGACCGTTGATCAAAACACTCCTCGATACCTCCCAGCCGGCGCGGTCCTGGCAGCGCCCGTCGCGGCGCACGCCCAAGTCACCGGCGGCACCGACCCTGCCACAATTCTCAATAACATCGCGACCTATGTGCTCGGCACGCTGGGCCAGTCGATTTCCGCCTGCGGGATCATCCTCTGCGCCATCCTGCTGATCTTCTCCGTGATCAGCTTTCACGGTTTCATCAGGGTCTTGGCCAGGATCGTGATCCTTTTTGGCGCGGCGTTCATCGTGACCCAGCTCACCGGCGACGGCTGAAGTCGAAGCGCTGACCCGCCATGGAGCCACTCGAGGAAGTCCGTCTGGCCGTTGCGGACACGCGGCCGCCAATGATCGCCGGCTTGGCAGTGCCCTTGCAAATGGGGGTGCTCCTGCTGACGGCCCGCGGGCTGATCATCATTTTCGGACACAACCCGCTCTTTGAGCTGCTGCTGGTGCCTCTCTGGCTCGGCGCCCGCGAAGTCATCAAGTACGACTACAACGCGACCGGGATCATTTTTCTGTGGCTCGCCACCGCCGTGAAATCATTGGACGCGCATTTCTGGGGCGGCGCCTCGCCCGCGCCCTTCCCGGTGCGCCGCGGGCGTCTTCCAAGGGGCATCCTATGAGGCCATTTCTAACCAATGCGGCCTCCTTCGAGCGGCGTATTGCCAAAGAGCTCGGCGTCACCGATGCCGGGCTCGAAACGCTGCTGAAGCACGAAAAGACCGGCCGACCGGCAATAACTGCTGGCCGCGCCTGATACGGCAAGGCCTCGCCAAACCCGAGGGCGGGCTCACCGAGGCCGGCGGCGATCTGATCAAGCGCGCCCGCCAGATGGAATACTGATAATGCGCGGCCACAATGGCTGGGCTGAGCGCTCGGCTTCTCAATACCTTCCTTACGTCGGCCATGTCAGCCCGGGCATCGTGCTGCTCGATGACGGCTCGCTCCTTGCCATGGCGCACCTGCATGGGCTGCCGCACGAACTCGCCGCAGCGTCGGAACGCAACGCGGCCGCCAGGTTCCTCTCGGCGCTTTGGCGCCAGGTGGCGGATGACGTGCTCACCATCGATCTGCACCTGGTTCGCCACCAGCGTGTTAAAGCCACACCGCCACCGATCTTCGACAACAGCTTTTTTTTCGCCGAGCTCGCCCGCGTTTATGGCGAGCGCGTCCTCAATGGTCAGCTGTTCGACAACAGCTGGTACCTCTCGACCGTCATCGCGCCCCGCAATTCCCCCGGCGGCGCCACGGCCGGGCAACAGTTTAGCCGCACGATGGCGAAGCTGCGCAAGCGTCTGCCCGCGCCCGCACCCGACTTGATCCACGAGACCGAGGAGATTTGGACGATCCTGCTGCGCGCGCTCGACAGCTATCAAATCCGCCGCCTTGGTCTGCGCCAGGCGCGCGGGATCGTCTTCTCCGACATCGCCGAAATGTTGCGCATCATCCTCATCTGCGAGCCTCTTCCCGTGCCGCTCATGAGCGGCCCCATGGCCAGTGCGATCTACACCGACCGCGTCATCTCCGGGCGTCGGGCCTTCGAGATCCGCGCTCCCGACAGCCAGCGCTACGGCGCCATCTTCGGTTTCCGCGAATATCCCCCAAGACCAAGCCGGACATGCTCGACACAGTGCTCAGCCTGCCAATGCTAATGGTCATGTCGCAGTCCTTCGCCTTCATCAACCGCACCGACGCGCTCAACAAAAGCGGGCTGAAGTCCAACCAGATGGAAACGGCCGGCGATAAGGCCCTCTCGCAGATCGAGGAGCTGGCGCAAGAGCAGGACGACCTCGCCTCCGGCCGCCATGTCCGCGGCATGCACCATTTCAGCCTGGCGGTCTATGCCGACAGCATGCTCGAACTCAACCGCCGCGCAGGCGTCGCGCGAACCCGTCTGTCCGAGGCCGGTGCGCTGATCGCGCAGGAAAGCAATCCGGGAGGGTTGGAAGCGGCCTACTTCGCCCAGCTGCCCGGCAACAGCCAATGGCGCACCCGGCCCGGCGCGATCAACAGCCGCAATTTCGCGCATCTCGCCAGCTTTGCCGCATTCCCGCACGGTGCGCGGGCCGGCCGCTGGGGCGGCGCGATGGCGCGCTTCAAAACCACGGCCGGCACCGCTTACGACTACATCCCGCATGTCGACGATGTCGGCATGACGGTCGTCTTCGGCCGCATCGGCTCCGGCAAGTCGACCTGGCTCATGTACGTCCTCGCCATGTTCGACCAATACCTGGTCGACCGCGACGGCATCATTTTCTTTTTCGACGAGGACCGCGGCGGAGAGCTGCTCACCCGCGCTGTCGACGGCACCTATTTGGTGGTCCGGGCCGGTGAGGCCAGCGGTTTGGCGCCGCTCAAAGGCCTGTCAAACACCCCAGCCGATCGCGATTTCCTGGTCAGCTGGCTCAAATCCGTCATCGCTCTCGACGGCCATGGCCCATTGCCGCCGTCCGACGATGCGCGGCTTGCGCGAGCGATCGCCGGCATCATGCGTTTGCCGCCGGATCTCCGCACCCTTGAAGGCCTGCGCCAATATTTAGGCTGGCGCGACGACCACGGCGCCGGCGCCCGCCTTGAGCGATGGATGCGCGGTCGCGGACTCGGCTGGGCGTTCGACGGCGACATCGATGAAGTCGACCTCGACGCCAAGATGGTCGGCTTCGATCTGACGGCGATCCTCGGCAACCCCGAGATCATCAATCCGGCGGCTCATTACCTTCTCTATCGCATCCGCTCGGTCATTGACGGACGCCGCGCCGTCATCAGCCTCGATGAGTGCAAGGCGTACCTGCTGCACGATCAGTTCCGCGAGGACACCGAAGATTTTCTCCTGCGCGCCCGCAAGAACAACGCGATCGTCGTTCTGGTGACGCAGGAACCCGAGCATCTGCTCGAAGGGACCTTTGGACCCACCATCGTCAATCAATGCTTCACCAAGGTCTTTTTCCGAAATCCGACCGCAGACGAGGCGGTGCACCGCGGCCAACTCTTCCTGACCGAAGGCGAATACCGCGCCATACACGAGGATATGCTGCCGGGCTCCCGGCAATGTCTGATTAAACGCGACAGCGGATCGGTCATCATCGATTTCGATCTCTCCGCAATGCCTGAGTTCGTCGCCGTCCCATCCGGCCGCGCCAACACGGTCCGCTTCTCCGAGCGCCTGCGCCATTCGGTCGGCGCCGGCCGGTTGCGCGAATTCATGGCCAAGCACCGCGAAGCGGTCGACTGAGATCAAAGGAGCAATGTCATGCTTGTTCTCCTACGCCCCGACATTCTGCTCATCACCTTCGTGAGCGGCAT